>Ga0209780_1002447_pt1 | contig 13202 bp, 6 predicted proteins | sample WorMetexBAHAMAS2_FD_187384 | JGI IMG/M metagenome (GOLD analysis project Ga0209780, IMG submission 187384) | Marine gutless worms symbiont microbial communities from Max Planck institute for Marine Microbiology, Germany - Inanidrilus exumae... | ecosystem: Host-associated > Annelida > Digestive... | reverse complement strand
GCCATTGCGAGAGTTCACCCGGTTCATTTGATGAATGCAGACTCAGCGCCGAGGTGGCCGCCAACCCTCAGACCAAGCCAACCGACTTGGACTGCGAGTTCGCCAGAAAGAAATGGCAGCTACCGTCCATATCCACCATCGCCATTTTGCTATTACCGTACTCAGACCGAGAGCTGATACTCATTTTACCGTCCCACGGAGGGTAGAAAGCTGAGTCGACCTAGGCACTGCAGTAAGGGTGTGCAGCCCATGCCCAAGGCTGTATATCGCAATGACTGTCGTGATAAACACAACTGCCCGCGGTGAGATTCGAACCTGGGTCCTCTCACACCGTAGTCAGGCATGTTACCACTAGGCCACTGCGACACTGCATAAAAACAATAAAGAGGTTGAATAAAAAAGAAGCTAATAACTTACCTAAGCTAATTAGACATTTTATGGACATTACTTTCCGATCTCCGTTCTTGGTTACCAGTTTGTGGTAGAAAAAGACTAATGTTATTTTGGCTTGTACTTTGCTTCTTGGTGTCTGTAGAATAAACCAAATATCACGCATTTCACGCGGTTGATATCAGCTTGATTCACTGCGCTGTGTCTATGTCTGCATGCGAGTGATAGCTTTCTCTGCCTGTTATTTCAGCAGCTGATGCTGGCCTATAACTACAGCAGACAGATATGTCTCTCGAAAGTTTGAAAACAACATTGTTCGCTTTCATAAAAAATATTCTTTTTCATCGATTTTTGTTGATATAATATACCGCGACGCGTACTGCGACAAACTAGATTCAGGTTGTGGTGTTAGTGGTGATCATAAGTTGTCCATTTTTCTCAGTCAAACTCGCTGTTCGTCTGACAAGTTCTGACAATACAGTTTCCACTTTTCATCTCTATAGTGCAATGTTACGGTGACAGTGTAAATGCTGTTAAAGGCGTCTCAGTCATCGCTTATTCGGTGTTCATTGGGGCTGATATTTAGCTGTCTAGAGCACCTTCTTTTCCGCTAATTAACTTACGAGCACTGTCATTTTTTACGTTGTGTTGTTCAGTTAACTGCACTCAGTATACGTTACTTACTTATCGGTGTCGTTTATTTGTTGCACGTTATTATTTCTTGTTATTTTGACCGCTATTCAGTCAGTGAATATTCACGTGCCATTGATGTATTAGCATTTATTGGTCGAAAATAACACAACACAGTGTATCCAACGATAGACGAAACTGCGTACGCGAATACACTAACTGTATCGTAAATTATACGATATCGTTCTCGTTCCTGCGTGCGACTCCCGCCGTCTGGAACTCTGCCCGTTGATGTTCGTCCATGTTATAGCGTTCCTGTATTCAGATGACGCTTTTCAATCAATCAATTTATTAAACAAAAGGACCGATCGGCTACTTACATTTATGTGCATGAAATAGATATAGAAATCGTTTAAACTACATGCACATGAATATAAAATAGAAAACATAAAACTGTCTGTTCATTCCTGATTTACCTGCATACTGCAAAAACCTGGCAAAAACAGTGACGGCGATGGCATGTAAACCCTTAAACTTACCGCTAACCCTAACCATATCCATATTACCCCTAACTCCAACCAACACTTGCGGTGTTTTGGGCAGTGTTTTGCGGTATTCAGGCAGACCGCGGTCATTCTTGTCTATAGTCCGTCTGCACCGCCACGAGCGCCTCTGTTTCGCCCGACCTCACGGCGTTTTAGAGATGTTATTATTATTATTATTATTAACTACGCAAAAGCGCGTATATACATATGCGCGCGCTCTAAGTTTGAGGCTTTTGGCCCGTCGGACTGAAAGTCGCCGTTTTATTTCTGCTGGATAGTAAGCAAATGTATAAAGTTTTTATGTTGTTGCTGTAGCGCATTTGAATGCTCTGTAATAATTACAGGTAACGTAGAACTCCAAACGCGCTTCATGCTTGTCATAGTATTGAGTACTGACTGCTGTAGATAGGCTATACAGAGACATTACACGTACATGATCGTGTGAAGTAAGATGTAGGTGAATTTTTCGCAGTTAAAGCATTCCCGTATATCCTTCACGCTGTTGCGCTACGTATGAACACACATTGAAACGTCAAGTCTCGCAGGCATGCCGCTGATATGGACTGGAGTGAGTCACGCGCGACGCAGGAATTTAAACACAAACTGTAGCCTATACATAGGGTGAAGTGACGTCGCAGTAATCTATGGTCACGATACGATCTCCATGTTGTAGAGCATGATGTCGTATGTGCGAAGTTAACTGGTGAAGATTTGTCACGTTGGTTAAATAAAATTGAATCAACACGTTTAAGAAAAGCTTAGTTCCACCGCCAGATCGGCGATCTGACTGTAAGTGCTGTAAAATGTTTGCATTTTCTTGCCCTACGTCACGGCGGCCATAACAGCTGGCATAGATAGGAATGAAAAAACTGTCACTATATGTATAGCATTGGTTCATGTAATTGGCACAGGCCGTCTGTGTGCGGTCGTACGTGCAATCTTTTGCTGTTGTTTGTAAGAAAAATTTAATATCGAAGCTGTTTTGACGTTTCAGCCTATATACGATTTTTCGTCAATAGCACGAACTCAGACTATTGGAGATTTGCATTCTTCGTAAGAATCGGAAAAGAACAAGAAGGGCACCAGACAGTGTAAATCTCCAGCGGGCTGGCCACACGTGCAGATTTAATGATGAATGAATAAGTGAATGGGTAAATGCATAAATGAATAAATGAATAAATAAATAAATAAATAAAAAAGTAAATAAATAAACAAATACATAAATGCCGTGAAAAAAAAACAAAACTGCTATATTTTGCAGATATTTACGCATAGTTGCATTGAGTGTATAAACGCGTCAGAAACAGGAAGGGTAGCCTATCCGTCTACAAAACGGACAGCGGTTCCATTGCAGTTCTTCTAGAACCACAGGCTAGCCTGGGAAATATGGCCGTTTAAACGATTGTGTGGTGCACGAAAAAATTTGCACAGTTTACGTTGGAGAGTGGTTACTATTAATAACAAGTATATCGGTCACCCTTATCGTCGGGCCGAAAGGTACGGTGGCCGCGTCTCACGCTGCCCCTGGCGAGTCACACTGGGTATGCCGACGGGACAGACGGACAGACGGACGGACGCCAGACCGTTACATTACGCTTTCCGCTATGGACGCGGCCAGCGTACAAATCTCGTTGCTGTGTGTGATTTGTGCGTCGCGCGTTCGTAAGCGTTGGCGATCGGTCGTAAAAAGTGCTGTAAATGATGTGGATTGTACAAAACGCCGTTGCTGTTTGGACGCTTGTGGTTGTGTCGATGTTCGTGACTGTGTGTGTGTGTGCTGCTGCCTTGTCTTTATACCGTGTACGGATCAGCTAACGATCGTTTCACTATTTCTCGTCGATATTGGATGTGAATAGAACTTTAACACCAGTAACCAGTGTGGGAATTAAGCTAAAAGAACTAGGGGTCCGCTACCCCAAGGTCAACATATATGACAAAATAGGGGGTTGAATACATGAACTAGGGGGTCGAACCCCCAACCCCAACCTCCGGTAATTCCCACACTGCCAGTAACGATGAAACGATCCTTGCTGTCTAAATATGGATCACCTTTAATTATACATTAAGCTGTAATTACACCGCGTTTTGTTTCTGTTTCCATTTAGGTGGCAAGTAATTTTTATACATGGTTATAATTTTTTAACCCTCGCGACGCTCTGCTACCGCGGTATTTGCTGTCATCGCGTGTCCGTCTGTCTATCCGTCCGTCACAACTCGGGATTTGTACCAAAACGGCTAAACGTAGGGTCACGCAAACATCGCTAGGACTCTAGTTTCATGCTGCAAAATATCTCTGCGAAATTCTGATGGAATCACCCCCAACGGGGGCGCCAAATGCAGGTGGGGTTGGTAAAAATAGCGCTTTTCGAAGAGTCGAGAAGTATCCGGCTCAGACGCTATACCGCCGAAAACTTGTGTCTGTCCGCCACAGTGGCCCACGTCCACGACGGTGCGATGGCGGAGGAATACGCGGTGTCATCAACAACGTTGGTGATGGTCGATGTTGATAACAATTACGGCTCAGTTGACTTCAACAACGTTTGTTGTCGTAGAAATCTGTTTATCACACGTACGGCTCACATTTTATGTGACACGGAGCATCGAGTGCTCGCTGTGCGATAGTTGAGCCTATTGCAACGATGCGTGTACAAAACTATCCAGTTAGCGGAATAAAACGTGACAGTGAATTGCTGAAACTGCTCCTCAAACTGACACGTGATCTGTTTGCGTTATTCGTACAACAGTAGGACAACTTTTCAACGGTCGCAGAGCGTCGCGCGGGTATCTCGGCGATAGCTGAGCTTCTTGTGTAGTGACTGGTTGACGTGTTTCAACGGAGTCACTTGTACAGCAGTGAACATTGTTACGACGCATTTAAACACTTTCCATATTTAAATACTTCATTTAAATACGTAGACGGTGGTATTCAAAGAAAGTATTTAAACACTCGCGCATGACAGGTATTTGAAGCGATGTGTAAATGCTTTTAAGTTAGAATTTAGAATTAAAAATTTCTAAATACTTTTTGCAGCACTTTTTGCACGTATCGCATTTGGGCATTGACGGACATGCAACACAACACAGTAATGTCACGTTTTCTTCCGGTTGATTTATCACCGTTTTCCAGACGCAGGCTTTCATGAAGGAATATATTGAAGTTACGACTCCACCTGCTGCTATCCTTCGTATCTTACGATATGTACTGCGAACGGTCACAGTTCTGAAGAATGAACTGATAAAAATGGACGTGAAAGTGAATAAGCGTTAGGCCCCTATTGGTGGAAAACTGATTGATAACGACCTCTGAGGTTGAACTTTATATTAATTTTGCTTTTTATGATTTACTGTGTATGTCATTTTATTTTTCATAAAAATAATTATGACTTTCAAACCTTAAAGTATTTAAGTACTTTCACTGTGGTATTTCATACTACGGGAAGTATTTGAATATGTAAATTGTATTTAAGTACTTTTAGAATTCCAAGTATTTGCTGATTATTTAAATACGTTCGTTGTCACAACACTGGCATTCTGTCAGCGACGATACAGAGTTAGGCCTACAGACTATATAGGTTAGCGACCGCAAAGATTTCTGAAAATGTCTTTGTTGCCTCCTAGCGTGTTCTGGAAACTTTTAAAGGATAAGTGACAAATAAGGTCGCACCTAAAATGGCGCCGATGGAACAGAACCATACGACGTTATGTTTCGTCGAGTTCGCCAGGTGGCGGCACCGGCAGCGAAATGTGCTATCCCGATTGCCTCGTGTTTCAAGAAATAGGAATCATTACACCAGCTGCGTTAAATAAAGATTTAAAATTTGCGATATTTTAGTTGAAAACTAGTGACAGACGGTGCTGGCAATCATACTTCCCACGTGAGGTAGTGGAGTAACTCGTATTATAGGAATACTGTAGTATGCCAGGTTATACATTACTGGTTACGTTATAGTAGTTATAGTCGATATTTTGTCAGCAGCCATGTTTAAGTCGCCTCTAATGTTTAACCAAGCTGCCTGAGACAGGCCTAGTCCACTTTTCACCACACTGCAGGCTAATATCGTTCACGAAATAGGCCTATAACTTCTCATAACCATTCTTTTAAGTCAAATATAATTAATTAATAAGTATATTTGTTTAAGTGTCATGTTAATTCCTGACACAAACACACCACAGGCACACGGCACACTTAGCTCCGTTCCTGGCTAAATCTCAACATGGTGCCGAGCACGCGAAAAGTCACAACGAAAAAAATTCTAAACAGAATGCACGAAGAATCATTCTACAGTTACTTTGACGAACTGTATCCATATCCAACGGCTAAATGGAAATCGCAGCATTTTTAACAGCACCTGGGCCGACCTGACTAATTCTCAAAATGTCGCCGATCGTGTTACACAGCACTGTGACATCTGAAAATCGGTCACACTTCTATCTATCTATCTATCTACTTTTTGGCGAAGTCGGAATAATTAGTCGGTAGCGTGGCAGAAACACGTACACCTCAATGGCGGAGATAAACAAGCAAAGCGTGCTGCTGACGGTGAAACTCTGACAATGGGTCACTTTATCTTTTGCTAAAACCAAAGTCTAAACCCTTAGTCTAAGACTAAAACTCCGGTTTAAGACCTAATTAATGCAAAACGTGAAGCGACGCTCAACCTTGGTCTGAGACCAAAGTCTAAAACCAAACTTACCGCTTAAACCAAAGTTTAAGACCAAATAAGTTTGGTCTAAAACCGAACTTAATCTGAGCAATTCGTCTCAAACCAAACCGTCCTAGTGTATTTTCATAGGCAATTATTACTAATCTCTTAGAGTTAAGACTTTGGTCTAAAACCAAATCACTTCATGTTGCGCTTAATCTGAACTCGGCCTACAACCAGGTTTTAGTCGTTCAGATTAAGTTTTGGTCTTAAACTAAGGTTTTAGACTTCGGTCTTAGCGAAAGATAAAGTGACCCGATGAATGGCGCGTGCAGCGTCCGAGGCGCACAGTGGCGGGCACCTGTCGTTTGGCGCGGCGGCCGGCGTCGTGCTCGTCCTAGTCATCGTCGTCATACTGGCCATCATCACCGATCTCTCGTGCTACTTCGTCAACCGCTGCGGCGTCACCATGTGCATCTGTCGCAGTCTCGGCCGCTCTCCCGGAGGAACCATGTCCGGCTCGCAGTCCAGAGAGAAGGCGGTCGAAGAAGGCGAGAGGTCTGTAACGAATCTTGTCGTATCCGAAACAGTAGCCTATATGCACGGCCGGATAGGCCACCGCAAATTTAATGCCCGTCATTATCGTGTATTTATTACGCCGAAGCAGCATACAAGACAATAAGTCAGAAATAAAACAAATAAAACGTTAAAACATCAAAACGCACACATCAATAAAAATACAGACATTATGAAAAACAAATTTTTGTTCTTCTAAACGGCGGAAGGTGATAGAGAACAGCCTCGCATTTGTATAGAATTAACGGGACTCCACATCTGTAGATCCGGCGCCGAGTACTCGCCCTACAAGGAGACCTAACACATTATGCTTATTGCTGATAACCCTAAGAGTTAAAAAACAACATTTGCGCAACTGTTAATTTCGCCTCTAGCGTCGTTATTTGCGTCGTTTTCGGAAAATTTCTAAGGTCTGAGGCTTAAAAGATACTGAAACTGACGACAAGTGACATTTACCTGGTTGCAGGCGTCAAAGAACTGGCACGAATTGAGTTCGGCATCTCCTTACTCTAGGAGTCCGTTATGGATGAAAAAGGATGAGGCAAATGGATCATTTTTGCCTGGTTGGGATCCGTGTTTCGAGTGGCTTTCGGTGCTTCGGCGCTGTTGTTTCGGTGACAGGAAAGGCGCCCGGCCCTTAAAATACTGGCGCCTTAATATCTCGAGAGGTTGTCTTGCGGAACAAATGGAAAAACAAGTACTTTAATTGGTCCTCCTTATTGTGGGCCGAAATGTACGCTCGTTAGCCGCGTCGCATGCTGTCCCCTGGTGAGTCACGGTGAGTATGTCGACGGGACAGACAGACGGACTAACGCCAGACCGTTACATTACGCTTTCCGCTAGACCGGCCAGCGTAGTAAAATTAATGGCCAACCGGCTGACCAGTGGAGTTTGCCGTAAAACGGTTTTGTATGTGGAGCGACATTTACGTGAATTAGTGCACAATTTTCAGCATAACATGCGCTTTTTTCCGCGCGCAGAGAACGTTTGAAAGGGAACACAGACGACGACCGTTACGACGAAGTCGCAGAACAGCCAGCGGAAAAGATTAAACTCGAGGACGTGGAAAACAAGGCAAACCATCAGGTCGGACTGCAGGTAGGCCTGACACTCTGCAGCGCCTTCACTGTCTTGCGACAGGTCTGTAACGGTACGGGAGAAATTTAATTTGGCCCATGCAGACGACAAACAGCGCATTGGCAGACTACGTCTGACGCGGGCGCACAAAATACAGCGTAAGGTAGTAAGTAAGTAAAAATGCATTATGCATTTGGTGATAAATTCTGCCACAGTACGTTCACAAAGAAGTATAAACTGGTACCGACCAAGGTCGGTGACGCTCTGAAGCTGGGAAGGTAATCGTGGGCCTGGCAGAAAGTAATGGCGTCTTGATGATGGGTTCATGACTATCATCTCCTGCAGGCTGTCTGCCTCGGAAATGTAAAAATCAGCACTGGCCCCTACGATCCTTAGGACTTAATTTTTACGCTACAGGGTTCAATACGAACCCGAGGCGCCAAGCCTCCTTGAGCATATAACGCCAGACCCCTTGTGTAAGTAAAGGGTCTACATACGGTAGAATACACGGCCTAAAAGTCTCGAAAGGGGCAGGAGAGGGCAGGAGTTCTCGTGGAAGGAGCAGTGAGCCCCACCCTCACTATAGGCTGCAGAACTCTGTAAACTCCTCAGTGGGGTCTGATGCTGTGCCCCTGCCGTCGGAGATGTTTCCTGCAGTTTGGATACCGAGGATGGCCTCTTTTGACACTTATATTTAATTTTCTGTGCAAATGCTGCAAAATGTCCATGGTACTTGAAAAATGTCTCCGGATAACTCTTAAGCCCGGTCTACACTAGCAACAATGTCGAAGCAACATTGTCGAAGCAACAGGCAACTTTGTTGCCTGTTGCTTCGACAATGTTGCCGTTTTGGGCAACAATGTCGAAGCAACGTTCGACTTTGTCGAAAGGACGAAATTTCAACGCAAAACTCGTTCGACATTGTTGCCGTTTTTGGCAATAAAGTCGAACGTTGCTTCGACATTGTTGCTGGCGTGGACCGGGCCTTATACACTCTCATGATAATCCAACGCGGACCACGCAACCTGAGACGAATAACAATGATACTGAAACATAAAAATAAATTATGCCAGCCGGTATTGTTCAGTTCGTTTTGTGTTTTTTTCTGTCTCAGTTATCAACAACAACATTTTGTAGTTGCCGTTTAATCGGCAAGGTCTACTGCTTTAAAGGAAATATTTTCATAACAGTTTTAGTTACGGCACTTATGAACATTAATCCGCTTTAAGGCGCCCAAGCTTATAGCATCTTATTGCATTTACAAATCCGGCAAGCAATTTATTAATAGTTAGTTGAGTTGTGACCCGTGGAGCATGCATGACGATAACTAATTATATACTCTGAAACTCCGCAAGCGCCAAACTGCATTGTGCTACTGGGGCGCTATTGTTAAAATAGGCGATGGCTATATGTAGGAAATAAAGTTCTTTCATGCTACAATAGGCCTATAACAATATAACCAGGTACGTTTTTTCAAGCGAATCGAGCACGTTCGAAAATATTCATGAGCTGACACTCTTCAGCCAATCAGCGATTAGCACGTGACAAGAACAGCTGTCAGTCATCGATTTGTTTTCGTTTTTATCCGCGTGACGCTATGCTATAGCGTGGTATTTGCTATGGTCCCGTGTCCGTCCGTCTGTCCGTAAGCATTCACCAGATGGCGCTACCCGAGCGAGGTAGCGCACATCCGACTACAGCTCACTGATAAATGGTCACCCATCAGCTGCAGGTCGAGCCTATGTCAGGGAAAGTTCACCGGTCACAGACCGACGTTCTACCACTGTGCCACGCAACCAACCACAGCTGTTAGTCATTGGCTGAAGAATGTCAACTCATGACACGAATATGGTCGATTCGCCTAAAAGACTCAGTTTTGTTTCAGACCCGTGGTTACTGTATGAAATAAAATTTTTCACGCCGAAAGAATTTCATTTCACGCCTTGTAACCGCGGCATTACACCGGCTGCATTTTGAGAAGCTGACGCCTGAGTGATTACATTGTCAGGACTAGAGTGCTGCATACGGCAATCCGAAGGACACGGTGACGTAAACTGGAGTAGCCTACGCAGACGAACCGACGCGGCAAAGTGATGCGAACTTCATTCTCGTAAAATCGTCGCAAGTGTGTTCTGACGAGTGTTGTGATCGATTAGGCCTACCGACGACCTGATCTTGTATCCATGTCATTAAACTTAAAGTTTCTTGTCGATTTCGTGCTTTTAGTATGTCGCTGAACGCTGCTGTTAATAATTTGCCTATTGGGCAAATTCTTTGGTGTCAGAAATGTCCCATAGTATTCATGTAGACATTTGTAGATATGTATTAATTCATCCTAGTGATCGCTGAAAGTTGCGACGAAGCTCTGACAAATAAATCATTCTTATACTTTTTATTTGCCATGAAACGTCAGCCATGGTAGTCGAAGTAGCTTATTTTTTAAAGGAATTTCGGAGTCTGACGCGGCACGCAACATTCACTATTCGTTATTCGTGCAGTTTCGTATATTAGATGTATCGATTGAAAAGAAAGAAAGACAGCTCTTGAACAATAACTTTAAACAGTTGAGATACAATCAAGCGATATTTTCAGCAGCGCTGTTTGATTATTTTCTGTTTAGTCTTCGTTATCAAAACCGGCGAATTCGATACGACAATCTTGCTGTTTTTACCGCGCGACGCGTACGAAACGCATGTGTATAGCGCGATATATGCTGTTTACAGTGTGAGTCATAAAAGGTGCAATAGTATGTGTTAGAGATTGCTTATTCAACATTTTTGCCAAATATTATCAAGTTTGTTCTACATTTGGCAAAGTTATTGCCAAAATAAAAAGGGTTCACTTTTTAAGACTCACATTGTAGGCCTACATATGTCTCTCTGTCCGTCTGTGTTTCCGTCCATCTGTCTCTTACATTCACGTATTCTGTTGTAATTGCACAGACCATCATCAACAATCAACAGTAGATAGTAGATGAATGACTCAGTTTCATAATGGAAATGCAAACATTATATTAGAGGATTCCATCGCAAGGGCGTTAATAGGCAGCGATGAGTGATAAAGAGGCGTCATCGTACAAAGATAAACCGTACGAGATGGAGACATAATAAGTATAAAGACATAGTATAGGAACTTGCATATGCCGTACTCACAGAAACCATTTCCGGTGATTTTGAGTGACCCCTAACCATTTTAAAATACATTTTTGGACCCCTTTCTATCTGTGTAACGGAGGAAGCTGGCACCAGTACTATGCATTTGTTACACAGGCCGAACGTGACAGGCAACGGAACCGTAGTCCAGGTCACTTTGAGCTCTTTTTAAATTCGAGGAGCCTTTATCTTTCGGCAACGGGAGAAGATGGATAAACATATTGACTTTGGGCGGTGCTAACGTATGATTAATAAAAGTCAAATGGCCGGTTGGTCCGGGTCACGTAACTGTTTTTCAATTTCTGTCTGTGGCAGCTGAGCCTTTGTGTGCTTTATTTGTACGTTGTGTCACGTGTGGATGTGTTATTATGTGAGTGTTTCCTGGTAGTTATTTGTTCAGTTGCCTTTAAACGTTACAGTGAAAATTAATTTGCAGTTTAATCTGCCAACAAACAATAAGAGTAACTCGTGCACAGCTGCAGCATGTAGGCGTAACTGGTCTGATTTCACCGAGTTGCGTCTCGTCTGTTGCCAAACACCGAATGAACCACCATTGTTGCATACGTTCATTGACTCGACGCAACGAAATTGTTAAAAATCGCCAGCAAGTGGTCAAAGAATTAATTTGATGAAAGGCCGCATCGCCGTATTGTTACTGCTCGCGGCGGCGAATGGATTCATCCGACCTTGACCCCATATAATACATGGTTCCTTGGGCCACGTAAGTCAGCCCCCAAACGGCATCTCGATCGGTTCAGTCGCTTCTGCGTACTCCGCAGCAAAGCCCCCCAATGCTTTTTAGTCAGGCGGACAATCCACAAAAATTGCCCCTTCCCCTTGGGTGATCGCATCCATATCAAATACACGGTTCCTTGGCCCACCCGCGTCAGCTCCCAAACGGCATCTCGATCGGTTCAGCCGTTTTTGCAGAGCTCACGAACGTGACCAACAGACACAGGCAAACACCCAGACCAACGACGGCACTCCGTGTCTAGCAATAGGCCGATATCGCTAGCTATAGCTGCGATGCGGCCTAAAATTAATGAAAAATATCGTAGGCTATACGCAGTCACGCACTATGCAAGTAAAATAGGGCTAAGTGTCTCGTACATTTATGGATGTTGTTATCGTCAGACTTTATTGGTTGCAGAAATAAAGAGATTGGAAAATTGGAAAACGAGAAAATTGTTCACGAAATAAAAATCACAACTAGAAATGCGTTGCAGAGCCTAGCGTGTAGCCCGCGCGGCACAGCAGTGACGCCGTCTAGCGTATAGGTGAAACAAAACAGAGTAGTGTTCGCCCCACAAAACTCAGTACTGATCCCCGCAAGGTCCATGCAGCAGTGACTCCGCCAAGCGAACGTAGCCAGTGCTGATCGACGATGGAGTGTGCATCTTTGCTCCTCTTAAACCCCAGAGTTACTGGACCGACGTTCACCTATTTTTTTACACAATGTAGCCAAATCTCCGCAAATGAAATCTTTGAAATCGGAATTGCAATATTCCACTTCGTGTAGAAATGCAAAGGCGACGAATGAAGGTGAGTCGGCCGATTTCGTCCATTTTAACCGTAAAATTGGTTGCTATGACAACTTCTCTTGAGCGTTCGGAAAAAGAGGGTCAACTCAGTAATCTATGATCAAATATCTACCATACGGTGAAAATTTGGCGAAAATCGGTCCGATAGATTTTGATATAATTTGTCTGAAATGTATATTTTAAAGAAAGAAACGAGGGGGTGTACACTTTGCTTATCTTAAACTCCGGAGTTACTGAACTAAAGTTCACCAAATTTTTACACGATGTAGCCAGATCATCGCAGATGAACTTGTTAAATCAGAATGGCGATATTGCAATGCGTTTCGGAATGCAAAGGCTACGAATAAAGGTGAATAGTCCGATTTTGCCAATTCCTGACATCGAATAGCCTATATACACTGTGCTGATGGTGCCGTTAAGAATCTACTCACTCATTAACTGATTCACATTTGGTTACATTTAGTAGGGTTATTGTTAGGGTCATTGGCCAGTGGCGTATCCACCAGGGGACAGGGGGACGTGTCACCCCAGATTGTAGGCCGAAGGAGACAGTCATGCAAAATTCCCCCATTTTTGACACACAATAATGCAATAGCAGGTGTTACAAGCCAAAGTCTATGCTTACCGGCTTAATTATGCGTGTAGGAC
>Ga0209780_1002446_pt1 | contig 13203 bp, 7 predicted proteins | sample WorMetexBAHAMAS2_FD_187384 | JGI IMG/M metagenome (GOLD analysis project Ga0209780, IMG submission 187384) | Marine gutless worms symbiont microbial communities from Max Planck institute for Marine Microbiology, Germany - Inanidrilus exumae... | ecosystem: Host-associated > Annelida > Digestive... | reverse complement strand
AATTTTTACTTTACATTTTTGTTTTTAATAAATAATTTAGATTACATTAAAATAAGCATAAATAAAATGACACAAACTGTCAGCTGTCGAGTACGCCAGTGGGAATCGCTCTCTTCGAGGTTATATTGTTCCGTTTCTCCACATACACTGCAATCCGTCAGTCCCGTCTGGACTTACAGCTGAATATAACTGCTGATTGCTGAAGTTTACCCGATATGTCGAGTCGACTGCTCTAATAAAATAAAAATTAAACTAGTTATAGCCGTAGAAAATAACACAATTTAGCTTCTCCACTGTGCGCTGCCTATATATAGTTATCGACCGAGTAGCGTGGTCTGTCAGTCTGTCAGTCAGTCTGTCACTTAGTGAGCCCTACAAAAACGGCTGAAGCGATCGAAATGCCGTTTGCGTAGAGTAGACGACTCTGGTGGGCCCAAGGAAACACCTGTTGCATATAGCAAGACTAATGCGCAGTACTTGCCTAGCTAGCGTTTAATTTGCTAAACGAAGCAGGTTATTTTTTGGCATTTTGGTCGTGTGCGATATCGTCGTAAAAAGTTCACGTTCGCTATCTCATCTCATGATGAGCGCTTGTTAGTTCTGGTTCACTATTCACTATACAACAACTTCGTCCCCGGCGTCATCTTTGTCATGTTGGCCTATTCTGCTTATACCTTTTACCTCCCAAAGTCCCATATTAAGAAATATAACCAAGAACGGTTTTCGCAAAGCAGTCAACTAGCGGGAAAAAGCCCAGTTATCCAACAGAGAGTTCTCGTACTATGCCAACATGGTCGGCATTGTCAGGTCTGCCACTTGTAAGGTCTTTGGTTGGACAGCCATAACACTCAATGAATATTCTTTGGTATTTTACAGAATTTCATTGGTTGCCGATGTTGCCAACATTGCGTTGGCAATGTAAATAAGAGTTAGATTTTAGCATTTGTATGAATGACGAGTTGTTATTTGTCTGTAACTCTACATCGGAATGCGGCCAGGCGGCTGTTGTAAGTAGAATGAACGAATAATAAATGTACGATGTCACTGTCACATTTCCAAGGTGCCATTTTCTATTTTTATCGCTGACACGTACCCACCCCGTTGTCATCATCACGGACGGAAATTATGCAGTTCGGATGCACCTATTATCATGTAATTCAGTAAACCTGTACACGATATTGTACATGGCGGACAATAACAAAACACAGACGGTTCTCTGTCACCATAACAGCATTATAGTAAGTAGCGGCCTACACTACAGCCGACTATAACGTCAGCTATATAGCGTGGTTATATAGCGAGTGGTCGAACTAAGAAAAAAGCAGTGGGGGACCACACCGATATGACTTCAACGCCGTGTATTACATGGGGTCCACAATCGCAGTGGGGGTAATACCCCCAATCCACAGAGGCATAATTTTAGGGGGATGGGTCCAGACCCCCACTTTTTTAGAGTGGGAGGACGGACCCCACTTGATAAGTACACCAAGTCAGAAATTTGGCTTGGTCCCCTCACTTTTCAGACCAAAGTTGCGCCACTGATCTCCCCAGGCCCCCGGTAATTTGAGTTAGAGTTAGGCCTATGTACATATCGGACATCAAAAATCAGCAACATCGGACCATGCCGGAACATCGGCATCGGCAAATCACCGATATCGATTTTTAAAAAATAGTAAGCAGCATGCAACGACATTAAAGTGAGATCCGCACCAGCCACTGCGGACGACCACCCATGCCGGACGGCCGTGGCGGTTGGCGATGTATAGGTGGTCGTCCGGCGGGCAGCATCGGGAACGTGAAAGGAAGGACACCGTGACGGCCAGGTGTCAGACGTGACCATTGTGACACGGAATTGAAGCTTGTGTTATTTGCGTGTGGTAGAGGGCATGGCAGCACTCTGTCGCGGCCATCTATTTGGGGTATTTTAGGCGGCAAATTGAGGTAATTATCCCCGATCTGCATTGTTTGTCCATTGGCGGGCGCTGTGTTGGCCTATGTGGGTTCGTGTAACTGTTGCTGTGAATGCGGTCTTTGCCGGCGAGCAATGCACGTGCATGTTCATGCACGATATCGTACTCCGACTCACTTGGGCCATCAGCGCCGCTCAGCGGTTACATAATATCGATGGCACACGTAACCAGATACCAGTCACCAACATGAGTAACCGAGTCTGCTGATGCCCAGCATCATCTGTGACTGATGTCTGCTCAGCGACGTTTGTGCACGACGGTAGGGGTGAGTGCCTAGACTATACACGTGCAGCGTTGCGTCCTAATTCTGGTAAACAAATAAACATCGGAATCGAACATCAGATTTTTTCGCCTAAATATAGGAACATCAGACATTGGCCATTTTACCTGAGTCGGCCATTATCTAATTCGAGCACTGATAGCGACCACTATTCTACATTCTAACCCTGACTGTTTTAGTTAATTTTTTATTTCTTTGTAACAGTAACAGTAATAGCAATAGTGATAATAGTAATATTGTGTGCTTTTCACATTATTGTGAATCAGGTATACTTCCAGTTTTAGCCTATTTGGCATTCATTTCCATAGTAAAACATTTAGTGCAGCTTTTTACAGGCCAGATGCTCCTCTTGTAACCCAGCCAGCAATGTCAAAGCATCGAAAGATAATTACTTCACTCCCGCTAGGTGGACAAAGCATTGTGATCAACATGTCTGTATGTCTGTCTCTTTGTCTGTGTCTGTTTCCACTCGCTTACCTCAAAAACTACATGTCCGAATTTTGCCATATTTTCCGCACACATTGCTTGTGGAATTGTGGCCATGGCTCAATCCACCTCTGGCAGCAGCTTTTTATAGGCCAGATGCCTTATGTATTTTCGATTTTGTGGATGACGTCATGTTTTCCGATAATTGAGCAAATTGGCGACGATCAAAGATGGTGTGTATGTTTCGTTGCATTTGCTAGGTAGCATCACTAGTCGGACATCAGACAGTATGGCGCCACTAGGGGCAAAGTTGCTGCATACAACTGCAGGCTTGTTCTGATGCAATTTTGATTTGTTAAATAAACAGTGACGGTCAAACTAGGGATGCGCAGTATACCGGTATCAGAAAAATACTGTGGTATTAAAAGTGAAAGTATCATATACCATGGCTTGCTAAATACCGTCCGCAGCATTCTACGTAAATCACTGCATGTAGATGAGATCACCAGCAGGTCATCAGCATACATTAAAACTCCAACGTAAATGCCAGCAAAACGATAACCACGTTCAGAAGCTGAAAGTTTACATATGATATCATTAACACACAATTATGGGAAAGAGAATCGGCGAGAGCACTGATGATTCACACGGATGGATTTTTGCAGATGTTGTCTACAATTGATGACATCACGAAATACTGCGGTATACCGGTATCACGGTATTTTTGAGACTGTATATTATCGTCGGGCATTTTCTAATACCGCGCATCCATAGGTCAAACTAATGAAAACAGTACATGGTATTTAACTCTGCACTTTGCAGGTGGAAACTGGCTGTTTGTGTCTGATTGCTGACAATGGATGCAACTCCTGAGGTAACATGATCATTTTTATAGAAGCATTTCATTTAAGAAGCATTTCTGTTTTTGTGTGTGCTACTCCATTTTATATCTCTGCTACCATTTCTATGGTGAAATAAAGTTTATATATATAAGCTTGCATCAGTAATCGCTTCAGTTACCTACCATATGCTTACTGTAAAAGTATGAATATGACTTTTGTGTGATAAAGCGTTCTGTAAGTTGGATGGCCTTAATGTTTTAAAAAATAAACTTTGCTATTTCTGATTTACATTAATTGTTGTGCTAAGTCAGTGGTTATAAAATAAGCACATTGTTTATGTTTTACTAACCAGTTTTTCTGGAGCAAAACTTCATGTTGGAATCAGTGTCTTAAAAGCGAGCCCTTTAATTTTTGGAGCAGCTTTGTTGAGCCAACTATATTTCTTTTCACCCAAGCAATAGCATCAATACACTGATGGCTTCCATCTTTTCAAGGAAATCTATTATAATCGTGTATTTTATGCCATAAATGTTTTCAAAGTGTTTCTGTCTAAGTGTGAAAGAGTAAAAATGAAATAGTACATATTGAGTCGCCTGACAAGCTGTAATGTGTATTTCTTTGCAGCCAAGCATTGTGGATGATTCACCAAGAGTAAGAAGTATGGGTTTACTTGTATTTTTACTTTAATAAATATAACTGCAGTACAGTAGTAGCTTCCACAAAAGCATTATATTCAGGATCTGTACACTGGATTGTTGTCTAATTAATTGATGCAGTTATTTTACATGCAGTCTCTTTACAAAATTTTAAAAATGTGACCTTATTGGGTCATCTCAGTACATGTGTTATGCTTCCGAATCCCGCTAGCGCTCACGTATGTGCATGTTTTAGAATCTTCAGGACGGAAAGGAAGTCGATCTGCTCGAACAAAAGGCAAGTTTTTCAGTTTGTTAATTTGTTGTTTTATTTCTAAATATGTCACATTTTTATTTTTTCAGAGTAATACTGTGTGCCACCATGCAAAATTTTGTAATGCTACATAGTGCTGTTGCAGGGATTTTAAAATTTATTGATTTCTTAAATGGCCACAAAATTCCATCTTGTTTTAGTCGCTCACCTATGAGCCAGACTGGTAACGGTCGTCATCGTCTGTCGTCGTCTGTAACGCTCCACGGCTGGCCTGCAGGCAGCTTTACCCGAGCAGGCCAGGCGATGACGTCATGCTGCCTCCTGTCTAATTATAGATCCACGGTAACACTGCATGGTGGGCCAGTAGTGTAGCCTTCAGTTAGGGTGACATCACTTGTTTAAAATGCAAAAGTTCAACCAGCTGTAGGACTCAGAATAGCAATTGGGTCATCTTGCGAAATTGTGAATTGATGTGTTGAACTGTTTTGTAGGGTTGACAGTTTTATTAATTTTAAAATGGCAAACTTCAGTTGGAATAAGTAGTGTAGTACCGAAATTATCTGAGTTCTAAAGATATGCAAATTTGGCTTGAAAAGGCCACTTTGGGCATTTTTCGGGGTTTAAAAGGAAAAGGTTGACCGTCCAAACAAAGCGACCTCAAAGGAAATCAGTCAGCACGTTTTCTGATGCACTGAGCATCTTGCCAGTGTTCAATCTTCTGTGGGTGGATGTGGCTGCGTTCAAGAAACTAAAAATGTCCAAATGACGGCATCTTCACCCGTGCAATATGCCAGTCCCCTTTTTTAGCGTCCATCACTTTTGGCATGTGGAATTGTGATACAGACATAATCAACCATGCCCAATTTGAACTGAATCAGTTCCTGGGTTTTTGAGCCCCTAGTTGCCAAAAACTGCCAAAATTGTAGTCATGACCAGCAGCACCATGTCTAAGATCAGTTCTCTCAAGAACAAGACCAGCTGACTTCAAGACCAAAAACAAGTCCGGCAAATGAAACATAAACCAAATACACATTGCCCACAATAAAAGTTTAATTTATCTATGCCGCCTGTGCAGTCTTGGTTCTAAAAGACGATTAGTGAAGTTTAGAAAAAATGCAGTTAACTTGCAAAAAAGGATTATAATTTTATGACGCATACATGCTAACAAATTATTGATTGGTCTCAAATACAGCTGAGACCGATCCTTCAAGACCAAGACCAAAATTACCAAGACCGTAAAATTCTGGTCTTGACCCGTCTTGAGACCAAGGCCTTGGGTCTTGACTCTCGAGGACTTTATCTCTGAAAATTGCCCTTTATCATTCACTTGAGGTAGCACCTATAGAACTATATAAGCACTGTCAATAAATGCACCAAATGCTTTACATGTAATTTTTAGGTCGACTCCTCCGAGTCGACCTAATAAAGTGGGTCTCAAATGTCCGTCCGTATGTCCGTCCGTCCGTCCGTCTGTCCACAAAAAGTTTCTTCGATTTCAATGAAATTTGGTCGATGACTAATGCATGACGGTATGCAGTATGACCCGATCCAAGGTCGAGGTCAAGGTCACGAGCCCTTGAAAGTTGGAAATTTGGCCATTTTTAAAGGCTATCTCCTTCCCCATTTTTAATGGGGGCTAGCAAGTGACCGCGGATTCTTAAATTAGGGCACAATGCCTGAAGCTTATCTGGGCCGGATTTTTGATTTTTATCCTAGTTCTTGTGTCACGTGACTTTGAAGTTGGCAGTAAGTAGGAGTCGACTGCAAGTCACGTATGGGACTAATGATAATCAATTGCTACGTGATCAGAATTACTTGCAGTTTGATGTCAAGTTTGCAGTCGTAATTGTAAACGAACATCTTTGTGTGTTATTTAGGACGACGACCGGCGTCGGCCCAAAGTCATCACCTGCTGAATGGATCGGCGACGTCGGGGTCGCGGTCTCTGCAGGAGCTGCAGTCGGAGCTGCTGAGGAAAACGTACCGCGGGCTGACGTCGCAGAGCAACGAGTCTTTCACGGGCCTCGACGCCAAGCAGCGTGCGACCATGTCGTACAGCAGCACCACTCACTACCTGCGACAAGTCCACGGCTTGGAGAAACCTCCCAAGCCGTCCGATGCACCGCTGACAGGTGTCGGCCCATTCTCTTCATTTTTACAGGCTGGGGCAAAAAAACGGACCGTGAGAAAAATAGAAGATGAACTTCAACGCCCCAGAGTCGACGTGGACGCCTTTGTCACCTTGACGACCTGCTGTGCCCTTGACCTTTAACCTCCAGAATCTAATTAGGTCTTCATTGTGGGCTAATGAATATGCCCTGTAGGTTTTATCGAGCTTGCTCAAACTGTTCATGAGTTATCGTGGTAACAAGATCTGTCCATGTGAACGACGAATGTACAAACGAACAAACGTGGCAGATGGACAGCTGGAAAACATAAAGCCTTTGTCGACACTGTCGAGTAGCAAAAGCATATAAAGACGTCAATGCGATCTTGCTCCTTGTGACTGTGCTAATTACTCACCGATTTTTAGCAATATGCTATCTATCGCCTGTCCGTCTGTCGTCTGCCTGTAACGTTTATGCGCCCTACTCAGCCGGTTGAAGTTTTTTTTTGCAATATTTCTACGTTATATGGTACCATGGCCATCCATTGACGTCCTTTAATTTGCTAAACGAAGTAGGTTCTTCTTTTTGGTATTTTGAAGTACGTGTTCTATATCGTCGTAAAAACGTTCACGTTCGCTATCTCATCTCTTGATGAATTCTTGTCCAAGTTCTGTCAGCATCAGACTAAGCAGTAAATTGACAACAAAACCATCATCAAAGATGCCACCACACCTTAGACATGTCACTGCCTTACCTTGTGAAACATATGTTTTCTTTGTGATACAGATCCAGAAGTTGTTAGTGAAAAACGTAGAAATTTCCAGCTTCGGGTTTTTCTTGAGCACTCTGATGCTGTTGTGTGTATGGCAGACAGGAAGTGCATCTGGTGTGTTTGTTAAAGCTGGAACTGGCTGTGAAACCTGCGTGTTTGTCTGTTTGATGGATTTTCAGACCGTAGCACTCAGCGGGCTGTGGCGCATAAGACTCTAGAACAATACTATGATGAAGTTATTGCGCTGAAGAAGGTTTGTCCAGCGAAACATTTTACACATAGCTAAATAACAGCATAAACAAGAAGCTCAGCTGTCATGGAGGAGCCGCATGATGCACTTGTTTAGTTGAAATCTTGTCATCTGCTGCAGAACTGTACGAAAGATCATATTTGGAAAGGCTATGTGTCCTTGAAAGTCACTCAAGGTCATCAGAAGTAGTGCAGTTTGATAGGCTACCCATCACTTTTTATTAGTAAAGAAAAAGGTAAAGTTCTCCCATACTCGTTAAAGAAAAAAGGTAAAGTTCTCCCATACTCGTTACCGAGCGTTGGGCCCGGAGCTGATCCCGGTGTACAGGCAGTCAGCCCACAGGTGACTTGAAGCCATCCACACGGTGGTAGGCTGCCATTACTTTCCGTCAAGCCTGCGGTTACCTTCCCAGCCGAAAAGCGTCACCGCCCATCGGCCGGTACCAAATAATACTGCTTGGTGACAGAGGCACATGCGTGTGAGCAGCTTGCTCAAAGCTGTTACCTGGAAGTGGACTGGCAGAGATTCGAACCCGCTACCTTTTGGATCGCGAGCGAACGCTGTACCATTAAGCCACACAGGCTACGCTTTTATTAGTAGTCTCTAGTAAATAAAAACAATGTCGGTGTCTTACACCGTTTCCAAGATGTCACCACTTTTATGGAGTATATGGCTGCCTGTGACCTTGAGAAGTCCTTGAGTTTTGATACAGCAGTTGAAATTACAGGTCATGAACGCTTTCCAGTTCGTGTGTAGACATACTGAAACTAATACGTGCTATATTTTATGAGGAATAAGGCTTAGAAAGGCTTCAGAGGAGCTGAAATGATCTTCAAAATCACTCAAGATCATTGGTAATGATGCCGTTCGATAGACCGGATATAATTTCCTAGTAGCCTTTTGTTATAAGTGTTTCTCTAACTGTTTGCAGTCATTGCTTTGACGCCATTGGTCGGGCATCAGGAAGAGCATCCGGCCTGTAAAAGTTGAATGATGAGATGATGGCATTGATATCTGTCTGGAGTGAGGTGCAGATGACTTGCATTTGGTCCAGCTGATGCCGCTGCCGCCCCATCATCTCTTACCTCATTAACATCCAGAATGGTTCTGTCTTTCTGTTGCCAGCTTACCAGGTTGCAGAAAAGAGTTCATCAAACAAGTGTTGTATGTTTCTATCTTGTAACGTTTTGGAGATATTGTTACTCATTTGCCAAAATTTAAAGAAGTCACGTGACCCTAATGCACCCCTTTCGGTGATAATCAAATCAAATACAAATTTATACAGTGCCACCTGTTGCCAGTGAATCAGAGGCACTTTGTGGCGATGAGTTGATCAGATGCTGTCAGTAGGCTAGGCTAAACAATTCAGTCTTTAATCTGCTTCTAAAGGTACTCTATCACACATATGCCAGTACTCGCCACGTCAATCCAAATACCATAATTGAAATGCCTGGCTTCACTTGGTTCCGCAATAAGACTGGAAGTGAAGTCATACAATTGTTTCGTTATTAATATGTGTTTGTGTGTGTTCATGTTAATTAGCAAATTCAGGAGCTCACAAATGACAATTCGACACTCAAGTTAAAGTTGCGTCGCCTTGAAGAAGACTACATTAAGAAGGTAGTTTTTGCGAATTAATAGATAAATCGTAGAAACTAAGTGCATTTAAAGTGACATTTTAGCATCTTGGTGTGCTAATGAGTTCATTTGATGTCATGGTTGGTGACGTCATCCATGACCCAGATGATGATGATGATGGTGATGACGATGATGATGATGATGATAATGAAAGTGATTGTGGTAGTATCACAGTAGTCTAGTAGTAACGTGCCTATGACCCAAGTTCAGGTTTGTTAATATAGCGATATCGCATTGATTGACGATATTGCCAATACTTTCTCCAGCAACACTGAAAGAAGATATTGGCAATACTTTTTCTTAATTGGAATTGGTATTTGCAATAATTTATTTTTAATATTGATAACTGATTTTTACTAATACCTACAGTCAGTACTGTTTTGGAGCAGAATGGCAAAATTCATACAATCAGATCTTAGTTTTGTAAAAATTACTAACCTCTCTTAGTCAATAACATAAAAGCTCAGGATTGTGTCTCGAGTGTTACTACAAATCATTAATTTTAAGCAATAAGGGTGTACTGTGTAAGTGTTTGTGTTGAGACTGCTAGCTACGTGACAAGCTGTGCGATTAATGTGAAAAACAGAACGGTCAAAGTATTGAAGTGTATGCTAAATCATTTGGAATTATCACATCTGTTGCATTGTTTAGGTTCTTCACGGCTTGTAGGTAGTACAAGCTGTTGTAAAAGCTACTAGCCAAAGTAATGGGAAAGGCCAAATTTCGACCCCCTGGGGCTCCGAAACCCCTGAACGGATTTCGATGACACTTGGAATATATAACCACGTCGCGGGTGTCTGTTGCATTGTTTGGGTCTTTGTATATTAGTGTTAGCCACTTTATAGCTACGTTGTTGTCATTCAGATATTGTGTTATTCATGTTAATTTTTTATTTATTTAGAAACGGGAAGTTGAACAGCTCCTCAATCCTTCGAAGGTATTTTGTTACATGTATAAAACGTGTTCAGAATGTTGATGATATTTTTTGAACATTTACAAATTATCAAAATTTTACTGGCTTTTGGTGCTTTTACCTTCATTTGTGCAAGGTTATTGTGATATTATTTTACAGTTTTTTTTAATTCAGCAATAAATGTTTAAAATATTAATTCTCATAACAAAATAACGAGAAGCGTGACCTTGGGCGGACATCGGGCGGACATACCGGCCAGTGCCCGGGCCGCAGAAAAAGAAGATTAAATTATGTTATGCTATAACTCAATATCTCGCCTTAACTCATTTGAGAAACATCCAAAATGGATGTCTGGACAGAGAGCAGTCAGCGCCTCTGAAGTTACGACCATATGGCGCTATACAAATGTGTATATTATTATTATTATTATTATGAAAGAGTCGATTGCGGACAAAAGTGGACAAGAGGGATGGAGGGTTCGATGAGATGACAGTGAGAATATTAATTCTCATAACAAAATAATGAGAAGCAGTGCTTAACAGAGACAATGATGGACTGAAATTGGAATGAACCTTGTTTGCCGCTACAGTAGCTGACTTTAAATGTCAGTTTAAATCTTACTTCCTTCCACCGTAGCAAAGCCACATTTTGCTAGTACGTTGAATGACAAGAACGGTATGCTAGTTCATAAGTAATCATTTGTTGGCATAATTTTATTTTATGAACATCATCAAATATGTTTTATTGTAGAATGACGCACTTCGACGAACTCTTGCTGACAGCAAACCCGACTCTGGAACAGTATGACAGATTCTTGTTATTTATTACTAGACTTGAGTTTATATTTCAACGACACATTAGAAATTTGTACCGTTTGTGGGAGTATTTGCTTTTTATTGCGTGTATCGTGGAGAGAAAAGATAAACAATGTTGAATTCAGAAGGAGAATGTGATAGTGCGAGTTGGAGATCAGGAATCCCATTGGTTGAGCCATATAAAACATGAGTGACGGGTTACCAAAACACAAAGAGCAAGTGGAAGGATTTCGCGGGGGACCATAAAGACCTTGGCAAACATGGGAAGTACGAGAGAGATGGAACTCACCTGGGAAGACATTGCAGCAGCAGCAGCTGAGCACAGGCAGCGATGATGGTGTCAGCCTGTGGGTGGCCCAATGTTATTACAGATGTCAGGGCTGTGGAATTAACGTGTTAACTAACACGTTAAGGAATTAATAGTGATTAAAAAAGAACTCTACTAACATTGTAATTCAAACTCGTCACACCGGTAGCAAGATTTAATACAAACCTCAAGGTAATTGAACTTCACTACTTTAATGATCACGCATTTACTTTTCGGTTCCAGCAGGTTTGGTTTTACTATTCTACAGTGATATTTTTTGCTAATGTCATTTAATTTCTATGCTGATACTTAATGCTGAACAGCCCTAGTGGATGTGGAGTGCATCGAGGTCAAAGTTGAGGTGCATTGACAGTTGACTGGGCATAGGGAGGTTAATTGTCATGCAGAAACTCTGCTCCAGCTATCTGTAAAGTTTCTGCACCATGGTCCATAAAATAGCGGTCGGCCACAGATATCCTGAACTGCAGATAACATTTCCACAGTTGAAGACACAGTTAAGGCAAAGTTGTAAATTTCATATCTGTTCTGTAGAGTGTTTATTTCTGTTTTCATTGGTACAAAAAGTGCGAAAATCCGTTAAGAAATGTGGGAGTTTCCAGTCAAAAGTAAAGTCACACTTTCTTCAGGCCACAGTGTAGGCCTATAGAGACTTTGAAAGCTATCAGTGCTTACCTGTATAACGACCACTTTCCATATTTCGTAAGTTCATCCTAAGTTTATCTTAAGATTTTCCTAAGTCACATTTTATCCTAAGTTTTTTAAAGTTTGTCGTAAGATTTTTTGTGAATTGGGCCCCTGGATTGTGTTATATTTTACTGAAGATCTTATGCTCCGCTTGCATGTGGATTCGCCGAAGTTGGATAAGTCTGATGTTGAAAAACCAGCCCAGTGATATGATGAAGAAATCCGCCAATTTTATGACAGTTTTTACTCCGTAATAGTTGCTAACCGACATAGCATACGGTGTGTGGTGTTTGCTGCGGCATTACAAGGATGATTTGAATGCGCTGAATGTTCTGCAGGTTGTACATGGATTAAAGCAGAAAATACTGAAGCTGGAGGGGCAAGTGCGCGAGAAAGAAGAGCAGTACAGGTTTGTTGTGAATATCGTGAAATGAACTATTATACGAACAGGGGCGGTTTTAGGATTTCTTGACGGACAGGGGCTGTTTTAGGATTTCTTGATGGGGTGGCGGAAAGCAAGATGCTGAAGGGGAGGGGTGTCTCCTCCCATGCCCCTTTCCAGAAAATTTTGGATTATTTTCAAGGAAAATGATGAATTTTGTGCATTTTAATACGCTTTTATGCTTTGTTAATGACCGTGACGGGGGCGGCCGCCTGGCCCCCGCCCTCCCCCTAAACTTGCCCTATGCATATGACGTAGCAGTCTGGGAGATTCTTCACGTTTAAAGTTGCAGAAAATTGTGATAATACGTATTTTAGCTGGAATTAGTGAGGTTAAGAAGACGGTATGGAAAGAGACTTGGTAAAACCATTGAGGTGAACTCTAGCATTTTTTCCCTAATCAAAATGCACTGGTTGCTATCAGCAAAGGCATGCAGGCAGTAAAACTTTACTCCAACAAAATTCCCCAGTTCTTAACAGAGATTGCCGGCTAACACACATTGAACGGTGTATAGTGGCCAGAAAACGTTATTAGTAGTGGTAGTGGTAGTGTTTATATCAGGTAATATGACATCATGTTACCTACATGATGTCACTTAACTACAGTGGCGGATCTAGGGGGAGGATGAGGGGGATGCACCCCCCCCACCAGCATATAACAATTTTTTGCACGTGCAAAATACCGTCAGTAACCAGCTTACTTAGAGAGCATCTGGCTTTTTTCCCGCTGATTTGTATTTTATTTATATTTATTTTTATATTATTTCATCAAGTACCATGTTGCCGTGGAATTATTATTGCAGGGAGTAGGTGGGACGCTGCATGTA
>Ga0209780_1002445_pt1 | contig 13204 bp, 7 predicted proteins | sample WorMetexBAHAMAS2_FD_187384 | JGI IMG/M metagenome (GOLD analysis project Ga0209780, IMG submission 187384) | Marine gutless worms symbiont microbial communities from Max Planck institute for Marine Microbiology, Germany - Inanidrilus exumae... | ecosystem: Host-associated > Annelida > Digestive... | reverse complement strand
GATATTGCACAGCATGGGCAAAGTGTGATAGCTACGATTGCCTTGTTTAATCTGGCAGTCGAACAAGTTGCTGTTAGGAGAGATACTAAGTGTGGAGAGGCAACAAACCAGTTCAATGGTGACATTGGCGCCAGGCAGCAGAGGACTGACGGCGTAGCGCTGCGTCACGTTGCTGGTCATCTGCAGCACGGCGACGCCCATGTTACAGCGGATGCCGAACGAGATACAGAAGCCGAGACTGCTAAGCAGCGCCAGCTGGAAGCGCGTGCTGCACGAACAGCAAGGCGCGCAGCAGCGCCGGCACGCCAGACAAGCGCGGTCGACGGCGTTTGGACCGTCACCAAGCCCCGCCTCGTAGGACTCGTCCAGGTAGTCGTACTCATCGGCCGTCTTCTCTTCTTGACCGACGCCGCCGGACAAACTACAACCAACATCAGCAAATGATTCACCACTGACATGAAACGCTAACAAACGAGTCACTGCCGCTTACAAGAAACTGTGAGATAAATCTAACTGTCATTCTATTTATCGGGGTATTCACAATTATTTACAGCAGCATATAATGCTTCTATAGTGCAAACATCAGTAATGGCAGAGGCTCCGTCAAGCAGGTCACAAGGCACGATGAGATGCCTTGCATGGATTAGACAGCTTTAGACTTTCAGTAAGAAACTTCTGGGCAGCGACGACCGACGTGTCGAATGGCTATGGACAGTTGCGGAAACGTCGACGATGAGTAGACGGTCACGTCATCACGTGACGTGTACATGTCACGTGACTGAGCCGATGCGTACGTTCAGTCGACGTGTCCGTGGTCCGCCGTTGAAGCATAGCTCTAGCATATTCAGAACCAGCTACCACTCCACAGGCGTGTAATTTGTTACTGGCCCGCCTACACATAGTGTAGGGGGCCAGTATTGTTTTACTCTTTGGCGTCTGTCGTCGTCTGTAACTCCACGGCGGCGTAACGTAACTCACCAAGGGCAGCAGGCGACGGCGGGCCCGTAGTGTTACGTCCCGTTAGGGTGACACCTTGTTGTACGCGACACACGCCTCGGCTTTACTTTTCAAAACGACTCCGTCAGTGCGCCAGACTTAAATGCAAATTATCGACAAATAGCCGGAATAACATTGTCCAAGTGACCACGTTTTACGACATTAACGCCGATAGTGCAGCCAGATTACAGACGAATGAATCTGATGGTGGTAGCCTATCAGACAAGTATACAGGTGAGTGGAGAGTAACGACGATGACGTGTCGCCAGTGAAGAAGGTGTGAGTCGTCGATGTGTCGCATTGTCATGCATACAGATTAGAAGTGTCGGGCGCACCGAGGCACCAGGAGGCCTGGACATGGATGTGGGACGTGCGATGTGATGTGCCGTCGGATACACCGGTAGCGTGAATAACAAGCAGATGTTCAATTATACGAAACAGCACCACATCACGACTGTGTGTGTTATACCCGGCATCACTGCCTTGTCACATGCCATATCAATGCACTATCTGTTGTTAATCACCATTGTGTCTGGCTTCCAACATGCCAAAATGTCACATTAATTTGAAATCAGTATGATGCCAATGCCAAATTGCAACTAATCGTATTTATTTCAACGCTTTCAGCCATTTCACAAGTCCAGCTTCCATAAGTAATGAGCATCGAAAACAAGTTGTGATTGTTATTATTTTGTTCTATGGAATATAAAATGCAAATTAGCCTATCGACAATTACGTGATAAAAAATTGTTTTTAGTTTTGACACTTTACATATTCAACTTCTTTCTCTGCTTATCTGTTCAGTATTCTCGTGAAAAAAATCAAAGCAACAGTAAGTATCAACCAATTGGGAAATAAATGAATAGTTCAAAACTGTTTGTTGACCCGTGTTCTTTCTTGGTCTTGTAGCCTAAGACTTGTAATGTCGTCCGCATGTCTCAGTGTTTGATGAGAGTGATGGACAGTACGTTGTAAGTGTATTGTTAAAGTTCACGTTGGTCGGCTGATACTGTTGCCTATGTTTATGACACCCATTAGTGTACAATGTACATGCTTTGGCTGCTGCCGCTGTAAATAACGCAGTAAGTCTGCGAGATCGTCTGCCACTGTACAGTTGCGTGACACATCATTCATCAGATGGTGACTACGTGCAAGCCGGTCGACCAGTATTGACTTGCTGACCACCTGCGATCTGTTCGTCACCTCATCGTTCTGTCATGACATCTTTCATACAGCCCTGTGGATAAAAGCGCGTTAAAACTGCATATTTTTTCGGACGTCATTTATGAATGATCCCTAATAACTTCAAATATATACACACGCACACACAGTTTTCACAAAGTGAGGACATGGTTTGTATGTCTTCAGTGTGCTGTAACTAGTATTGATCTGCGGTCCAATAAGCGAGCACCTAGTATTGTCCTCGCTTTGCACAAATTGTCCTCGGTCGTTTAATGTGTTTGGAGAAGTAAGACCTCTGTTGTATAGATACCGTGCCAGTACACACATACACACACATATCACGCATACTGCCGCTGTGGAAAATACACGGCTTGAGGTCGCTATGCATCACACCATAAAAACGTTGACTATAACTATACGCAAATTTTTATTACGCATACATTGAGAGCGCATTTTGATGCAGTTTTTTTACAATGTTTGTCAGTCACGTAATTTTGTACTTAGTTCAGTTAAATACAAATGACGCAATCGTGTAATTGTAGTGGTAGTGAGTGTGTGAGTGAGTGAATAGATTCTTAACGACACCATCAGCACAATCTAGACTATTCGGTGCCAGTACAAGGTTTTCTAAATTCTAATAGTGTTAAATAGTAACTAATTTTTGGCCGAAAAACTAAAATCTAACGTTTTCTTAACATAGGCCTACACGTATTTATTTAGTAATCACGGACTTTAAAAATGTACCGAAAGATATTTCCTTTGTAGGCCTACTATTATAGTCGCCATAGACTGTCCATAATAGTTTATCCGTTCTCCAATTGGTCAAACGCATGTCAATGCTTGTTGCCTATTGCCCATTGATTATTTAGGCCTGTTGATCCAGTCAATCAGTGTGTGCGTAAGAGAGACGAATATACTGTTAACTCACCGTCGATCAAATATCGAACGCTTAAGACTTATCATCGCAATGTGCTTACATTTAGCGTTGCGTCACTTATTCATTGTTCCTGGCATTATAATCACAGGTTGCGCGGTAGCGCCAGCCCTGTGTGAACGGCGACTGGCTTTGTCAATCGGAAATGGCAATTTTCGACCCCTACAGAATCGATAACCCTCAACCGATCACCAAAAAATTTGTCACAGGTGATTACGTCGGCGACCCCCTACGGCTGTGCCAAATTAGGGGGCTTCTGGGCATATGGATGAAATATAACTAAAATTATTTTTATTTATGCCCTTTTTGGGGCACTCACCTACAGGTCAGACGCATCGACGGATTTTCACGCATGATGGCTCAAACGACGCGGACTCGCGCAAGTATGTGCCTTTTTGGAGATTTTTTTTCACACTGCTCCCCATTTAGGGGTCAAAACCCCAAAACTCCCAATTTTTGGGGCGTGAATAGGCGTTTTCAAGCCAAACTCGCGAAATCGAAAAACGTGCATTTTATCAAAACTACTGCATCGATTCCAACCAAATTTTGCACAGTGATAAAGACCACCAAATGCCCTTCATGGGTGGTCCCGACACATGCATAACAAATCCAAGATGGCGGACGGCCGCCATCTTGGAAAAATCGAAAAATTGCCATATTTCGGCCGCGGTTTAACCGATTTTGACGAAGGTTGGCACGCTGGTGCAGTTCGACCCTCTTGACCGTTCCAACCGTTAAAATTTGAAATTTCGAAAATTCAAGATGGTGGCGGCCGCCATCTTGAAAATCGAAAACTGACATATCTCCGCCGTGGTTTAAGCGATTTCGACAAAATTTAGCACAGTGACGCAGTTCGTCCTTCTTGTCCGTTCGGGTCGTTAAAAATGTAAAATGTTAAAAATCCAGGATGGTGGCTGCCACCATCTTGAAAAATCTAAAATCGAGATATGTCGACAACGATTTGATCAATCGCCACGAAATTTGGCACGGTGACGCAGTTCGGCCCTCGTGACCGTTTCGTCCGTTACAAATTTGAGATCTAAAGAAATCCAAGATGGCGGCATCCTAAGAATATAAAAATTACGATATCTAGACAACGGTTTGACCGATCGGCACAGCATTTGCCACGATGATGCATATTGGCCCTCCGAATCAGACCAGCAGCTGACATTTCGAACTTTTGAAAACCTTAGCTGGCGGACGGCCGCCATCTGGAAAAATCGAAAAATGTAGTATTAATGGACATTATTAATAGCCTACTCAAAACTGGTAATAAAACAGGAAAATATAAATGTAAAAAACTGCAGTTTATACACACCGTTAACGGCGACGGATCAAAAACCGCAAAAATCATGAAAAGGCAATGTTAACCACACTAACATTGACATTCAGGCTATGTGAGTGTGGTTAACATTGCCTTTTTATGATTTTTGCGGTTTTCAATCCGTCGCCGTTAACAGAGTGTATAAACTGCAGTTTTTTTACAGTTATCGCTAACTATCATCGCGTTGTTAGTCGTTACATCGCCTCTCACTGCAGACACTCAGAGCGCATGCGAGAATGCCTCGCACCGGGCGGTATTCCTCGCTACCGATGAGAGGCGAGTGATTATAAGGCGTTTTGGTTTATGGTGTCAAAGGCAGCAGAGAGATCAAGAAGGCAAAGACATGATTCCTAACTAATTATAAAGCAATATTATGACTATTTTTAACAAATAATGCAACTAATTTATACCGCTGAGCATTTACATGTGTTTTGACCCTGTGCTCCTCCTGCCCCCAACTCGGAAAAGTGCATGGAGGGGCACGTGCCCATCCTGGGTATATGGCTCCGGCGCCTATGGTTTTGAAGATACTGTATGTTTGCTTTTCAGTATAGTTACCCACGCCGGCTGTATAGCCGCCGGCGTGGGGTAGGGCGTTCAGTCGCGGCTGCCTGTTTGTCTGTTTGTCCGCACTCGAAATTAGAAAGGCCAAATTCGAAATCAAATTTAACACATGCAACAGTCTGAGGTACTACTTTGGTTTATAGGGGAAAATATTGTTGTTACTAACGCTGTGACATTGCTGTATTTATTATTTATCTAGTTAAGTTTTCTTTTCTATTTTTTCTATTTGATTGCTACCTATTGTGTATCTTCGGTGAATATAGATTATCAAAACGGCTTGAGCTAGCAGCACCAAAGTCGGTAGACATATGGCAAAATCTCGGCATGCACGGACCCTGGGGTCAAAAGGTCAAACGTCAAATTCTAACTCTAACCCTTGCGGTAGACCATATATTATTTTTGAACATTTGCTATTTGTACATATCTATCCTGAGATCAAAAAGACTAAAGTGAAAAGACAACGTCACAGGTTATCAAGTGGCAATAGGTGCAATCAAAACTTACATTTGCCCGGCATGAGTCTGCAGTTCGATACGACTGCCTATGTTTTCTAGTTGATAATATTTTAAGCATTCGCGCATTCATAGGCACTTATTGCAAAGCTGAAGGACTTGCAGGTAAAGTCCTTCTCAAGCAATACTGGGCTGTGGGCTGATCTTCATTTTAGCCCTCAGCCAGGTAGATAATGGTCAACAAGCCAAACCTGCAAGTCCAGAGTTAAATCCATGGGCCACTATGTCGCGCGGTGTCCGTGTGTTCACCAGTACCGAATTAATCTGTTTGGTAACAGAAAGGCACGATTTATTACAAAATGCACGTGTTTCCATTTCTGCCAACTTTCAATGAGACTGGACATCCTACTACAGTACATAGGACTAGAATGGATTGAAACGCGTCGCCTCGGACGTCCAGACAACACTGCACTCACGCGAACACACTACTTCGTACTCGGCTTGTTTGATGAAGCAATATGGCGGGCGGAAGTACGTGCACGCATGCGCGGCGGCTGCGGAGGTGGAATCAAGCGACACCGATGAGTCCATTAGCGGTGAATGCTGATCGTCGTTGCTTTGTTGAACGCCCGCCACTCTGAAACAACTACTAGGCTATCTGTGATGACGTGTTTCGATCCAGCAGGACGTCGAATGTGCTGGAACGGCGACTGTACTGACAGCATTAAATGTCATCCAGTAGCGCTTTGCTGTTTTGTCGCAGCAGCTGAGTGCAACTCAACTCAGCGACCGCCCAGCCTCATGTTATTATGCAGCCCTCTCGTTACGGCGCGCATCATGCATTGCATTTCATCTGTCCGTCTGCATGTTTATCTGTCCGGGCTCACAACTCAAGCACAAAAAGTTTGAATTTAAGTAAATAACTAAGTAAGTTTATTATTGCAAAAGCTATAATAGCTTAATTTCAAGTTGCAGAATACATAAAATACTAACAAAATATCAATCAATCAATCAATCAATCAATCATTCATTTGCATAGTAAATGAATAAGTAAAGTAAAAAGTAACTGAACAGCATGACAACAAGGCAGAAATTGCGCAAAAACGTAATCAAACATAACAGGATAATGATACAACAATGAGATTGTACATGCATACAAATTAGACCAATAATTACTAAAAATTTGGCAAAATATTTCCTTTGTGAAGAACAACTGTAAACAGTTGGCGATTCTTACGCAGTTAAGCAACTGATTAATGATTTACAATATTACATTGCAAGATATCCTTCCAATATTTTCAATTTTATACTATAACGAAACACAATAAGCTGAAATACGAAAAATAGCAGTGATCTCACGTGATTTGCTCATCAACCTAGTCATTCATTTCAGTAATATGTCACGATACGATACGATACGATACAATTCTATGTATTAACGTGCGCTCAAAAACTGACGATATGGCCAGCTTAGTCTGTGCCGTGCGCTAGACTAAGCTGGCCATAATCGTCAGCTTTTGAGCGCACGTTAAGTATATCGTATCGTATCGTATCACATCGTACAATAAACACAGTTGTGGACGCGTATCGTGTCGCTGGACGCCATCAAGAGCACATCCTCTTGTTTCAAGTCATTGGCTGCAGTCATCACATTGTTTCTTGATAAAATGCTGTTGTAGTTCAATGGTATTAGCTAGAATAGCTTCAGGGGTTTTTACATGCGCATCGGCTTGAGAAAGCAGAGTAGTCAGCTAGCAGATACTGATGTACCGGTAGCAATTGGTTAACTGTGCACGGAGCAGGCCTGTTTACTGCTGGCAGCGGTGTCAACGTTTCGCCACAACCAGCTACTGCAGTTGCCAGATAAGTCCCGCTGTTATCTGAATTCGCATCGTAACAAGGTTACGTAGAGGGTCGAAGGCGTTAGATGGACGCAGTAATCACGGGCAAAGGGCGACGCATCCGTCCCGACGGATCGAGTTAGTGACGACGAATACTTTGAACAAAGCACTGGTCCTACACTGCCGCATCACACGTTTCTTGTTGCAGCCTGTCGGTCTGACGTCGTTATCCAATTGACGAAATGCAATACGGTCGCACGTCACTGGATCCATCTACACAACAACACTTCAGACACTGTTGAGTCTTACGGGCAACTTACGTCGTGCAAAACATTGTCGAATCTATCAAGTTGCAGGCCTACACGGTCCGAACAGATTAACACCTTGACAAGTATAGGCCTTTTTCTCTCCCGGAACTAACCACGCGATTTCTGTGGATTGGCTACTTTTGCACAGTGAGTGTACAACAGTTTTAGGCCTGCCTTGAAATTGGCGTTTAACAGCTGCTAACACAGTCATCACCGTCGCCACTTTATGTTGCGTTGGCCATTCCACTTAAACTCCACTAACGACGTTGTCTGTGACAAACTCTAGATATCAAGATGTTTTGTGTTACTGTCTGTGCATTTACACTATGTGACATTCTGAACAAGAATACTGGGAGTAAGAGCCTCTACCACTTCGTTCAGAGGTTGCTCGTGCCATCCGTCAGACAGCAAGTCGCAAAGCCACAGGTCCTGAATCCTGATGAGGTCCCAGCAGAACTGTACTGGCAGAATGCACAGAATATGTGTCACGATCTGGGAAACTGGTGAGAGGCCAGAGGAATGGACGTTCTACACATTCATCTCACTTTCCAAGAAAAGTGATCTTAAACAGTGTGTAAATTACAAAACAATTGCTCTTGTCTCACATTACAGTAAGATACTTCTTCCGATCATACTGGAAAGGATCCATGTGAAGACCGAAACAGAAATTGCAGACGAACAGGCGGGATTTCGATAAGGAAGGAGAACAAGAGACCAAATCCTGAATCTCAGAATACTGATGCACAAAGCATGCGAGCACCAGCAACCACTCTATAGGCCTATGTGCTTTGTGGACTTCAAGAAGGCATTCGATTCGATCTCCTATGATAAGCTCTGGGTGACTATGATGGACATGGGACATCCTCTGCACTTGATTGATTTGCTGGACATACTGTACAGGAAACAGCTTGTTAAGGTCAAATTAGCGGAACACTATCAGAATGGTTTCGTGTTAAGAAAGGAGTCCGACAAGGTTGTGTCCTTTCTCCGTACTTATTCAACATTCTAGCGGAGATGGTGATGAGGAAGACCCTCCATGGATTTCAAGGTGGACTACAAATTGAAGGGCAAATAGTCACGAACCTTCGCTCCGCTGATGACATCATCCTGTTGGCCACTTCGGAGGCAGAACTACAGGAGCTGGTGGATCGCCTAGACCGAGTCAGCCGTAAATACAGCCTACTCATCAACGTCGACAAGACCAAGGTAATGGCGAGCTACGGCATAGCGTGCCGCATGCTCATTCAGAATGAGCAACTGCAGCAGGTGGATACGTTCCGTACCTTGAGTCCCTGATTACTGAAGATGGTGAGTGTACGGCGGAATTCCGTACCAGGTTAAACAGAGGGCAGGCGATCGGAACATCACTGCAGAAAATATGCAAAAAACACAGCATACCGATTTCAACAAAGATACGACTAATGAAAGCGATAGTGTGGCCTGTAGCAACGTACGGTTGTGAAAGCTGGACACTCAGAAAGAATGAAGAAACACGTGTTGACGCCTTTGAGATGAAAGGGCTGAGAAAGATTTCGCGGGTTTCGTAGACAGCAAAGAAAACAAATGAGTGGGTTCTTTACAAGGCTGGAGTAAAGAGGGAACTGTTAGATATTGTCAAAGGAAGGAAGATAGCATACTATGGTCATAACATAAGGAAACAAGGGAGTTGCCTGGAGAAAGAGATAATGCAAGGAACAATGCCAGATAAGGAAGACCACGCACGGCCTGGATGGACAACATCAATACGTGGACAGGACTCCCCGTGGAAGTCAATCAGAATGACAGAGGACAAAAATAAATGGAGAAAGTACGTCCATGGTGTGGCCAACCCTCGGATCGTGGACGGCTAAAGAACAGAACATAACAAACATTCTGTTTCGTAGTATAATCTTGCACGTTTGTTGCTTGATTCTATTACAGTATCAGTATCACTGTTGTCAATAAACAAGCAGTGGAATACTCGACTTGTTCATGCCTGCTTGTAGCTTAGGTAACGACGGTGAGCGTGCGATTAACTTGAATTTTCAGCGGCAAGTACGTTGACTAGTTTGTATGCATGCAGTAGACTCATGCCTGCTGGTGACTGGCGAGCTGCCTTTCTGTTTGAGTCACACAAAGTACAAGTCACAGAACTGAGCATTCGTATCTTTTATCTGATGCCAGTATTCCAGCCATTCATAATGTAATGCTTGTCGAGTTAACTGAATAGCAGGCAAAAACACATCGTGACCAGAAAGATTAATAGCCTAGACTTATTCTCGGTTTTGTAATTTAACGCAAAGAAACGCAAAGAACAAAAGCACGAACAGAGAAAAGATGATGTAAATAATAACATTAACTACTACTATACGGTCTACGAGTCTACTGCAAAGGATACACAGACGTTGTTGCGGCAGGTGGACTGATGACGTCAGTGATGACGTCGGCGCTGGCGATGCTGGCGAATGGTGGCGGGCACCGGTGATGTGACGTCACGGAAAGAGCGGACCACACTGGCCTCACTTTCACACAGCTTTCTAACGTCGTTGTATGAATGTGGGTCCAGAGTTGTCCGCCAACTTTCCTCGCCGCGCCACGATTCCAATCAATTGTCGAGCTGGTCATACAGGCGACTCCGACACGCAGCCGCTGTATCCACCGCGACTTTTGTTGTCGTTGTAAGTCCGTGTTGTGCGTAATATCTTTCTTTTGCAGTGCAATCCCGAAAATTGATAAATCTAAATGTGCGTACGATAATAAGTTGAAGCACTGTAGTTCTTGTGTTCTTGTTCCCCAGAACGTATTTCTTGTTTTTCCTTATTTTTTTCGTTTCTGTGCCGTGCGCTAGATTAAGCTGGCCATCTCGTCAGCTTTTGAGCGCACGTAAATCTACCGTATCGTATCGTATTTATCTGTCGTAGCTGTATAGTAAAGCAAGAACGCGTCTTTGTTACAGCAAAACGCCTAACAATACATACATACATAAATACACATAACACATACCGGTACACAATACTTAGGATGTTGCGTGACCCCACCTGCATGCAGCAACGCACTTGGCAACACTGCCGCTGCCGACAACCTTTTGGCAGTGTAACTGCCAACATGAGCATAAATGTTTCATGAGAGCCGTTTAACATCTGTAAACTGTGAGCTGTTTTCCTGCAATATTCAGAGTAAGATAGTAATATATGAATATGAACATATAATAGCTATATGTAAGTAGTGTGTACCGGTATGTGTATGTTTGGAGTATGTCGTCAAATCAAAGTCTTTGCGTTATCTGCATTCTGTTCTTCATAAATTGCACATCATCACTATAATGCTTTGGTAGCGTTTGTCATCTAAATGTTAAGTTTTGTTAAGTTTCAAGTAAAACCGATTTATTTTTATGGTAAAAGTAAAAGTTCAGCCGTTATTTTAAATTTTTGAACGAGTTTCACAGGGTAGTGTAACAACACATTTAAGATGAGGTGGAAAACCCTGCAATAGTTACCTAGAGGTTCCTTGGGAATCTGGCATGAGTAAAAGAATTTTTTTTAAATCTGTCCACATTTGCCGAAGTTGTGATTAAAAGTCATGTGTATTTTTGACTCATGGCGTAGTATTGAAGACTTGTTAGAGAAGGCTGATGCTAGACTATTTGCTTTGGGCGTGTGCAAAACCCTGCTCATTGCCTTTGTCCTATTCCACCTAGTAACAATAAATCTTATCAGCTCCTTCTGAGAAAGAGAGGGCATATTTCTGCACTGTACTTGTCTAACTTATAACTTGTATAGATAGGTTGAAATGGCGTCACAGTAATCTATGGTCACGATACGATCTCCATGTTGTAGAGCATGATGTCGTACTGTGGGAAGTTACAACTGGTAAAGATTTGCCACGTTATTTGAATAAAATTCAATCAGTAGCTTAAATCAAAGCAAAGCATAATAAGAACGAAGTGCGCACTTCAGAGCGTCTATATTGCTAGCGCCAGATCGGCAATCTGGCTGTAGCCTAAGTGTTCGAAAATGTTTACATTTTCTTGCCCTACAACATGACGGCCAGAACCGCTAGCATAGGTAAAAATGTCGAAATTACGTCACTGCCAACCTATCCATAAACCCTTTTGTCCTTCGTTGTTTTTTTTTAAGTTTGTACAATTGTCTGTGATTTTGTGTTTCACATCATGTGCTGCGTTTCACTTATACCAGTTCTTATACATTGCTCACGCTCGATGAGTAATAATAAAGATTTACTTACTTGCTTACTTACTTACGTACTTTGTTTCTGCACCCTTCATAATTTTGTTATTATCGCGTAAATGATAAAAATTAAGTGAAAGACCTTTTACAAAATGGCGGTAGTTTATCGAACGTCAGACAACCAAAGAACAGCGTCAAGTAGGCTAGTATGGGCTGGACGCGAAATATAAAAACCTTAAATATACAACGACGGAAGCGAGTCAAAGCAGATCGAATAGCCGGACCGGTTGATACGGCTGCAAAACTGGCAAGCGAGCGAATGAATCACTCAGCGGCGATAACGATGACGCTGAAATAGTGAAATGAACTGACGACGGTGACCAGTGGCCATTGAGTGACCAGTAGTGACCAGCTACACTCCAGTCCAGTGCAGTCTGTGGGTCGGTAAGTAGTGGTAGGAGTAGACGTCAACGTTGAGTTGTTGAAATTCCGCTCAGCACAACGTTCTGTACGACCTCCAACCGTTCAGTCCGGCAGTCGCACCAGCGCTCATTTCCGGCCGTTGCCGGCCACTCGCCACGATACGATCGACTGCACTGACAGCCTCGTCGTCCACTTTTATCCCAATAAATGTCCGTTCGACTGTCGGTCAGCAGCCGCCGAGCGATGATGAACGGAATGGAAAATGTTAATCCCGTTTTTGCCACGGTCGACCCAAGATTAACCTTTTGTTGGAGGAACTGATACGTTCGCCGGACGTCGTCAGTAGTTCATCATACCATCTCGTGATTCAGTTGATAAAGAACGGGCTAAAACTCAATGTATTACATGTACTTGTTGGCTGCGTGGCACAGTAGCAGTAGCAACAGTAGCAAACTTTCCCTGTCCCACGCTCGGCCAGCAGCTGACGGGTGACCACTTAAGCCGTCCTCTATAGGTCAGCTAACTAGGCCAACTCAGCCTTTCATCCTTTCGGGGTCGATAAATTGAGTAGTGAGCAACTTTATCAAATGTGTGCTGGTCGCGCCATCTGGATGTTAAGCCGGTGCGGTTAAATAACCGCTATATAACCGCTGTGCGCCGTAATGAAGCAGCAGTTTAGCCGTACTTAACCCTTCTGTATGCAATGACAATAGTACCAAGGCTACAAAATAACACTTACAGGTACTAACGAAAAGTAAAGAAATAAAAACAAAAAAGTTTAAAAAAAGAGAAACATGCAGCATAGTCTAAACGTCTCTGAACTCCAACAATATACAATCGTCTACTGTTACACAAACTGTGACAAATCAACACTTTTTAAAAACGTCTTAAAAGTAGACAATGACGAAAAATGGTGCGGCTCAGCCGGTAGACTATTCCACGGCTCTACGACTCTGTTACTGAAAAAATGTTTATATACGTCGACACGAGTATACACAGGAAATAGCTTATACA
>Ga0209780_1002444_pt1 | contig 13207 bp, 5 predicted proteins | sample WorMetexBAHAMAS2_FD_187384 | JGI IMG/M metagenome (GOLD analysis project Ga0209780, IMG submission 187384) | Marine gutless worms symbiont microbial communities from Max Planck institute for Marine Microbiology, Germany - Inanidrilus exumae... | ecosystem: Host-associated > Annelida > Digestive... | reverse complement strand
GCATTTCTAAAATCACAGACTGTAATTTTATTGTCAGAATGTTGTACAGCAATATGTATTGACTTTTATATATTTTAGCTCTAGTTTTATTCACTTGTGTACTACTGCGGATTGACAGTTTACAATGAACGAATATGTTATGTTATGTTATGTACAATATTTAAAAATATCATTCATTGACGAAATACACGTAAAACTGCTGACTATCATTTATGATCACGACTAATCGGTAAATGTTTTGTTCAGTTTTAAATGCTGTTGGCAGGCCTAAACAAAACAATTAACGCGCAGCAAAAGTATGGAAACGAAAATTGATCACAGTTATCGTTACCGTCTTCGCTCGGCGCAGCGCACGCCGCGAAGTCGGCAAATAACAGCGGCGCTGGCGACATCTAGCGGACATCAAGCTATCGAGGAAGGATGCAGTAGTTCGCTGCGATTGCTGATGATATGGCGGCGCCAGATTTTGAACAAATTAAATGTAGCATTTACTTTCCGTAGCGAGAAGTTTTGTCCAGTCTTTGCGATCGGCGTATTGTCCGGAAATATCATGGTCGACGATTGTCATTCCGGGCGATAGAACGTTGTATTTTGCAGTTGTGACAGTTGCCGATTTGCCGTGTGTACTGTGTTATGCAATCGGCTACAGGGTAATGATACGCCGGGCTTGTTATATGTCATGTTTTATATACTTTTTCACTCATTTAATATATACAGCATTTTATCACAGTTGTATCTACTACTGTGTGTAGCAGAGCCGCGTATTTTTGTTTGATTAGTTGGTTTCAGATACTGATGTGTTACTGGTACCGCGTATTCGTAGACATTCAGCAACTTCATTTTGTCGAAAATATCTGGAACGAATATGTTAGCCACGCGACTAGCGTAGAATGTAGAATTGCTTATGTCCTTGGTTTATTACAACGAGTTGATGATTGTTCAGTAATATTACTTTACCTTTCCTTAACCTTACATTACCAGCACTGAGGCCGTGTTGAGTTCGACTCAGCGCGCATCCCGTAAGGTCACGTAAACCTTGACAAGGCTGTTGCAAATCCCAAAAGGTTTGATAGTGACACCTTGCATTATTTTTTCAGGCTGAATCGTTCAGAAATCTCATTAGATAATAGTTTATATTGTATTTTTGAAATGGATAATTGAGATCTGGACATAGAGGCACTGTTGTGCCTGTGTCCGCGACTTCCACGTTGTCTTGTCTTGTCTTGTCTTGTAGGGTGTCATCAATCATTGTAGCACAACACTTCCCTAGGTTGTTCAGTATCATGTTTTCACATGATGGTGTGGTGCCATTGACGTATAATCAAACACGATGTTGTTTCATCGCATTCGCCAGGTGGCAGCATTGGGGCAATGTCTACAATTGTCTTTTTTGTGTGTAGATCTCTAACCTACAAAAAATTGCAGGCACGCGGGGTAACCGTTAGTAATTCTTTAACGTGTTAAAGTAATGTTATCAGCATCATATTTGTATTTTGCTGTTACACACAGACATGATAGTTTTGCATTTAAAGTATGAAATTTAATGGCTATTAATGAGCAGATATGTTTTGCTGTTGTATTTTAGGCTGTTGGATGCTGTGAAGTTGGCTAATAAATAGTGCAGTTCATCTGATGGGCTAAGGTGTGCATGCACACTGGTATGGAGAACTCGCCATACATTCTTGTTGCAAATGCCGGTGGTCAGCAGCTGCAGCTGCCGGTCGTGGCATCATCAGCCAGCACGGTGGCAACTTTGATGAAGGCAAACAGTGGCCATACTATCGTTGTGTCTAATGTCAGCAATGCTCATGCTGCGAGTTTGACTGCCGGTAAATCGTTGCTGAACGTGCGGACTGTCGGACCTAATCTTGCTGCGAGCTGGAAGCCGGGTGAGAGTGCCAACCGACAGATGAACACACAGACGCATCCGGTGCGGTTTATTGTGACAAACTCAAAGGATGGATTTGTGACCATTCCGAACTTTGCATCCTTGACAAGTGGAGCTGCGATGCAAGGCACCGCTGCCGCCATCCCAAACAATGCTGCCACTGCAAATAGTAGCCGTGTCACTTTTGTCAAGCAGTCGAGTGCTGGTGTTGTGCAGAAAATTGCACCTGCAGCAGGTGGTTCAGCTAATTTTTTGGCACCCGTTCCTAACGGGAATTTGCGGGCAGCGATTCCCAGTAGTAACAAGATGCCCATGAGGACTGTTTCACCGATGGTGTCGTTCGCTAACACTGCTGCAGCCGTGGTGCCTAAAACTGCCGGCACTATGTGGGGCTCTGTGACTAACTCGACAGTAACAAGCATTTCTGCTCCTTCCACATCTCCGTCCAAGCAAGTTATAATTCAGCTCGCTCCTGAACAACTCGTATGTTGTCCTTTCGTTGTTTTTTCTCATGACTGTTTAGTTTTTGATTGAGTTTGCATTTTGACTTGTAGTACCACTGTACTTATTCCCTTTTTTCAACAGGATAAATGACGTAAATGACAACTGACTTTACCAACAAAAAATTAAACGTAAAAAACGTAAAGCCCTTCCCGAGCCACGTGGCCCCTAGGGTGGCACTGACCTCTGTTTCTGTAGCCATCAACCAGACAACAGCTTATGCTGTGAGACCATGATGTAAGACTGGTGCATCACATGATGTGCGCCTGTACGCCTTAGCTTTTGCTGATACTCATTGTGCACACCCACGAAGGCTGAGATGACCTGGTTATGTACTGAGATGGTTTGCCCGCCCAAAGATGGTTACCCATTCAGCATTAACCAGGCCCGACGAAGAGTAATTTGGTCGATCGAGATAGCATGTTATCACTAAGCCAAACTGCCACCTAAACATAGGATTGGCTTTTTAAAAAATTATCAAACTCTGTCAGTCGCTCTTTATTGATCGTGTGTGATTGGTGTGAACTACTCGTAAGGTTTTGAGTGTGCATTATTTTATCACATGGACTTGTGTTATAGATAAGGCCTTACTACACATTTGTCAAGCAACTCAGTATAGGCCCTGTACGGGCTCCAGGGCGGTAATGCACCGTGATTCATGTGTTGATTTCGGTGCTGTATAAATTGTTTGTTTGTGTTTATTTAACTTCCTTCCCCACCTTCTTCCTTTCTTACATTCTTCTTTCCATATGCTTTCTTACTTATTTACTTTTTTTACTCATTTATTTCCTGACTTGTTTGTCTATTCCTTACAGAATAGACCCGTCCCATTTCCAGGCCGGAGGTTGTAGGAGGCGACCAAACCTGGCTTGTTTTTAGGTCGACTTTTCTGAGTCTACGTAATAAATTGGGTCTCAAATGTTCGTCCGTTTGTCTGTATGTACACCCATACGTCCGTTTGTCCACAAAAACGTTTTTTTTTGATTTCAGTAAAATTTGGAATGCAGGTAGAGGGTAGAGATCGATGAGTGATGCATGACAGTATGCAGTATGACCCGATCCAAGCTCAAGGTCAAGGTCACAAGCTTTTAAAAGTTGGAAATCTGGCCATTTTCAAAAGCTATTTCCAATGCCATTTACAGTGGGAGCTGGCAACTGACCACTGATTCTTAAATTAGGGTACAATATCTCAATTTAATCCGGCCACATTTTTTATATTTGTTTCGTAGTTTTTGTGTCATGTGACTTTGAAGTTGGCAGAAACGTCAGTTATGAAGAGTCGACTGTCAGTCCCGCATGGGGCTAATTTTTTGTGTTAATTTTATCATAATTTTATCATCATTTTATCATGCTCTATCTGTTAGTATTTTTTACTTTCCCCTTTCCCTTTTTTACCCGCTTTATATATTTCTTGCTTTTTCGTTGCTTCTTATTTTACCTGAATAGTCACACTCCTTTTTTAGCTGGGATGTCGTAGGAGGCGACTAAACCTAGCTTTAGTTTTTGTGTGTTGATTTTATGTTATATGTATGTTTAGTTAAGGATGAATGCTTTTTGTCGCATTTGATTTAGTTTTGTCTTGCCATGTGATAGTTGTCTCCCCCTGTTGTAGGCGCTAGCATAATAATTTAAATGAGCCTCTTGATCCCTTTCCTTTGTTGAGTGGCTGCTGATCAAAAAGGCGTCCAGGGTTGATGTTGATATATTGCTGGCCTTCCTTTACTGGGGTGGGATAGCTCTCCACCCCAGACCTTTTGTCTCTGATATAGCCATATTTCTGCTGAAAAGGGACACTAAAATCCAACTAACTAACTAACTTGTGTGTATTTATTCGTGACAGTCACTGCTGACGGGTTCCGTGGCACCAGCTGCAGCAGCAGCTGGTTCTCGGCTGCCCTCGTCAACCCCGGTGCCTGTGTCGTACTTCGGTCACAACAACAACAACAACACGGCATCTCACTTTGTACGGGTGGTCACCTCCAATGCGCCAATTCAACCGAAATTGCTACCTGGTAGGTGTATTTGAATATGTCATGTTGCAGAGCTAATTAATCTGTCATAGTTATTTCCTGATTGAAGGGTTACTTCAAGTAGTGTGACGGGTTATATGGTTGCATTTTAACTGTGCCGAATTTTATTTAATTTTTCTGTATACAGTATAATATGATTAATATCCTTCAACACTGTTGGGTGATTGACAGGAAGTGTATCTGTCCCGTAAAAAATCCTGTATTCCCAAAAGGTTCTGTTCCTGAGCAGTTTGAGGAAGAAGACCAAAGCGAAAGCACCCAACCCATGTTGATTTGGAAAACAGTCATTAAAACAATGGTGGTCGTATGATGTGGTGCTGGTGGTGGTTAGAGTTTGAGCCAATCTGATTTCTGATTACGAACCATAGTCGATCTTGATGGATCGAAATCAGAACCAATGTATGGGCCCCGGGCACATCGGACATGCAACTTCGGATTTTTTATTGCACTATTTTAACACGAACACGTACCACAATAGTTGCAGGTTGAACATGAACAATTTTGTAAATTGAATTTGAACAACGTACATGCGAAAATGCATTGATCATGCCATTTGTCTACCAGAACGTGACGTTGAATGTTACCACTCATACTGGTAAAGAACAGACGTCTATAACATTAGGGATGTCAATCGATATCCGGAAATCCGGATATCGAATTTCTGGTCCGATATCCGGTTACGAAAACAGCCAAACCGATATCCGAAAACAACAAATGAATGACCAGCCGTCGGTGACTGCGCCGCCGCCGCTGCAGAGAAATGTGACTTGATACAGTGATACTTAATACGCTAGCCTAGCTGTCAGATGCAGCAGCCGCTGTATGCGGCGCAGCGTGTCCAGTCATTGGGTGGGGGGCGGGTTGGTCAATGCAAGTTGCAAGTAGAGATCAAACGAAACGACCGCTGCTGTTCCGAGACCGAATCAGTATAACTGCACAAATTTGTTCCGGCCTGAACCGAAACGAACCGAACCACACGCAGATCCGCGCATCATTCGCCCTCCAATAAGGCTCCAATGCACACGCGTATTTAATTGGACGGGCATCTGACAGCGTGTTCCCTAGCGCATCCCAATGTCCACCCCCTCCACTAAGGATCGTCGCTATCACCGCGCCGTTTTACCTGGTCCTGCACAGCAAGCGTGGGAAAACTATACAGCCCTGGTAATGACTGCAGCCGACGTCAGCGGCGGCGACGTCTGTTGTTTTCTCACTACAGGAGACCACCAAAGGACGGCGATAGAGAAGCTAATTAGCTTAACACAGCGGCTTCACCGGCGCACATAGGCTAGCGTAAGTGAAGATAGTAAGTCGGGGAACCGGGCAAGTGTCACTTTGCACATCGGGCGGTCTCACTAACAACAGAGAAAATGCTTAGTATGTTCCGCCGCCAGAACAAAATATGTTCCGCGACCGGACCGAACCGACGTTTTTCTGGGCTGGAACAGTACCAGAAACGGCACCGGTACGGTCTCTAGTTGCAAGAGTCATGTCACTGTCTTGCTCTGAGTGACTGAGCACGCTGCTGCTGCTGCTGCAGCGGCACCACCCGCCGGCCGGCCGCTACACACAGCGACATTGCTCAACTGTGAGACGAATAAACTGCACCGTTTGTGTTACTGTGAACTTGGACGTGTGGTTCATTTATTATTCGTTTATTTCATGTTCTATTTCGTATTTCAAAATAAAATTCACATGTTGAGAAATGTAGTTAACAGTTGTGATAAACACCAAACAGGCTTACTAATAATAATTCTGATTACTAATTTAAGACAATATCTACGGCGCTGTCGGCCCAACACTGATAGCGTGCAGGCACTGCAGGGTGCCTCATATACGCCTACCATGCTCTGTCAGTCAGTCTGCCCTGTTCCCTGCCCCTCACGACGCGACGCAGCACAGCCGACGCAATCATCAAACGCCGCAGCCGCCGCCGTCATCCACTAAGACGGTGTAGCACCGTATAGCTGGAGTGACCGCACCACTACTCCACTAGTCCAAAGTACGGAAATACAGAGTCGCTGTTCTGTTCTCTGGCCTTGAGCGACATAGTCAAAACCGATAACCGGATTTATACCGGATTTTACAATTTGATATCCGGATTTGGGAAAAATCTGATATTAACATCCCTATATAACATGATAGGCTTAGGCTTTGATAGTGTGACCGCTGCATAGTGCGGATTGAGTGTCCGCTGATGTGATGGGGTATGAACGCTACGATGTATGCTGATGTCGCAGTTATGGCACGATAATATCTTAGTGCTCTAGCCACGGCTGCAAGCACGCAGCTGTTCAGTTTCGCTGGGCACACGTATGCAGACCGAGGAAACTGACTGCTGTGTGACTGCACTGAGATGCTGCTGTTTATCAAGCATAACTTGGCATTTGATAGCAACAACTGAACTAAATGAACATTCAGGACACTTTATTTACATTGAACTGTTGTTATGCTGATGTGAACTGCGCTGTTTTACTTGTTTATGCAAGACCGCTTTTATATGGACTTTTAGAGTTGTATTTATGAGCACATGGTAACCACATATTTTGATTGTTTTCGTATTTTTTCCTAAGTTTCAGTGCAATATATTTCGTTTTTCAGTTAATACATATATACATTTTTACAGTTAATACATATTTACATTTTTATTACACTCACATTTCAACACACCACACCACTTTGCAGTGTTTTAATACTTAGCTTGCTTCCAGATTTATATTTTCTGATGTCATCATCATCAATATGAGCACTGGTTCCGATACCGAACCACCGATCTGGAAATTACTGTACTGGATCGGCCTGACTCTGTTTTGACTGGATTGTTCGAACTCTAATGGTGGTGACTCGTAGTATACAGTAGTGTCTGTTTGACATTTCAACATTTACATTCATGTCAGTTTTGTCTGAGCAGATGATAATGTACACTGATTGTCTGTTACAGGCAGTCATTTGCCAGCTGGCGTACATGCTGCATCCAACAGTGCTAAAGTTGCCATATCATCTGTACAGGTCTGGATCATATCTGACCAGATTCACCTTCTGGCTATTTGTCTACGTTTAGTTTGTGAAATACTAGTTGCAGTTTTTGCTGTAATGTGTGACTGTTGTACATTGAGCTCTAGAAAACGTGGGACAGATTTCAGTTTGATGAAGTACAGTACATTGAGAGCTCCCGTAAATGAGAGATTCTTGACCGGAAGTTAACACAGGTGTATACTCTTTGTGGGCATCCACAGTACCATTTGGAGCTGGAGGCTTGTTACCTGAGTAAGTAGGATGTAGCTTATTGTTCTATAGAGGGCTTTGACATCGTTGGGTGCCCTTGTCACCCAACCAATAATGTTGGGTGATGGTAACAGCATCTGACCTGTGAAAAGCTTATATGTAGTTATGTATAAATGTGATAATTGGGTCCAGTTGCAGTGCTAGGAGCATGTCACATTGTGATCTAGCAGACCGTGTTGTGTACATTGATAGACTGGGCGGCCCGTGAGTTTATCGTCTCACCTTCAGCCAGTCACTACTCAGCGGCTCATATTACCTGCAGCACCGCAGGTGCGGCCGTCAGTTGCGTCGTCAAATATTTTCAGACTCGAGCCACAGACGGCCACTGCAAGTGCTGCTGTTTCAGCTGCTGCCATTGGCCAGCCAGTCACGTTCGTCGGCCAGCAAGGTTTTGCTTTCCAGCCAATCGGAAAGGTTTGTTGTGATTGTGCAAATGGAACTGATAAGCTCAACAGTGGTCATTTGTGTGAATGTTGTAGACAGATAGCTGCAGTGGCAGTCTGTATTTCTGTCGTTTATTTTTAGGCCGCATTGCAGCAGTAGCTAGATGCAGCCTGTTGCCACAGATGGGAGTTGTGTGATCTCACTTTCTGTAAGTCTGTTGGTCACGTTCGTGAGCTCTGCAAAAATGGCTGAACTGATCATTGTTGCTATTTGGGGCTGCCTTGGGTGGACCCAAGGAACCATGTATTAGATGGGGTCCAGATCTCCAAAGAGGAAAAGGCAATTTTTGGGATTGTCTGGCTCATTGAAAAGCATAGTGAGTCAATGTTGCATTGTATGCTGCAAAAATGATCAATAATGACATCACAGTGTTACTGCTGCAGCAGACTGCAATGCTGCCAACTGGTTGGTGTCACATAACATTGTACCCCATGAAAAGTCTCCCCAGTAAAAAATCACCCCTTGCGATGTGGCCTATCGTCAAAATTGCCCCGCACGTACTCTGTGGCAGTAATGCGCCGTGAGTCGTGTTGATTTCGGCGCTATATAAATTGTTTGTTTATGTGTTTACTTAACTTCCTTTTTTTTCCTTATTTATTTTCTTCTTTCCTTATTCTTTTTTTCTACTTACTTACTTCCTTACTTGTTTACTTCCTGACTTACTCCTTCCAGAATAGATCCGTTCCATTTCCAGGCCGGAGGTCTTAGGAGGCGACCAAACCTGGCTTTAGTTTTTAGGTTCATTTTATGATGGATGCATGTGTGCTTTTGTTGTGGTTGTTTCAGTCTTTTTGTACTAAAAGCCAAGAGATTGGCTGGGAAGAACGTCTCTGAAATGACCTATTTTGTGTCGGGTAGGATGTAAAACCTTAACTCAGTCAATCAATTGTCAGAATTCTTTGATCACTTGTCTTATCCTTCTTATCTTGAATTTGTTATAGTATGCATTTCATATGTTGTAATGTTCATATCACACGCTGTTCTCAGTTATGGCCACATAGTTCATAAGTTTTAAAATTTAATAACATCAGTAATTTCTATTTGAAACAATTTTTACTGTGCAACGCTATACTAGCACGGTACATGTTGCCGTCTTGTGTCTGTCCGTCACAAGTCGGTGTTCTACCAAGACGGCTAAACTTAGGATTACGCAAACCACACCATATGTTAGCCCAACGACTCTATAGTTTTCTGACGCCAAAAATCTTGACCTGCTGCAGATCGTCATATTATATGCATTGCTACATTTTGTAGCTTTGACTGCCATTTCTCTAAGACTGTAGACGGCGGATAAACCAGTGAATAGAATGATGTTTCTGTGCTTTTTAATTTGCCTTGTTCTTGTATTTTGGAAAAGGCTGCGAATATGTTCTGATGTGTATGATGTGTTTGCAGTCAAACAGCGTGGTTCAGAGGTCGCGGTTGTCACTTGATGGGTCTTTAGCAGCCGCCAACACTGACGGACTGTCACACTCGCAGCCAAACAGGTCTGTTGTCTTCTGACGACATTCATGTTTATTGAGTCCTAGAGCCAACTCAGAGTGGAGTGCAGTGTACCTTCTGTTGGTGGATCTAGAAATGATGAAGTCTAGTAGGTCGGTGTGAGTTCTTTTGAGTTCTCTGTCAGTGCTCAGACACTGTTGATTGGGTCACTGGAAGGACACTGCCTGTACAAGCTTGCTCCATTTATCCCAAAAAGTTTGTTTTGAGGAACCTAGTCCATCCAGAAAAGAATGCAGATTAAGCAACATCTGAGCAACTGAGTGTGGACGTGCATAGCGTGTGTGAACCCACGTAAAATTATGTTGGTATATTAATTAAAGTGAAGTAAAATAAACCCGTAGATTTGTATAGCATTTTATTATGTTAGTCATCTCTAAGACACTCGGATATGGAAGTGTTAATGGGGGATTGTTCAGTTTTATCTGCCATCCACACATTTGATCCCCAGGTGGAATGAGCCATACCTGTTTACTCCTCAGACACGGAGCTTCACCACACTTGTACTGGTACTCATTTCACACCCCACCGTGGGTAGGAGGCTGAGTTGGCCTGAGTGGCTGATTACGTGTCATGACTGTGTTACCATAAAGAGTTACCCATCTGGGTAATAGCTGGGCTCAATGTAGAGTAACTACATTTATGAAATGTAGGAGGTTGCTGAAAGTTGATTTGCCACTCTGGATGACCTTATGTTAAGTCCTGTCTTTGACTGTTTACAAATGCATATGCATGTCTATTGATTGGGAGTCTTTTTATTTTCCTCCCTGCCTCGGAAAACAATTGTTATACACAGGTTGTAAAATATAGAACAACAACATCAGATTACTTACCGTTGATGCATTGTTGTTGTAAATAAGTGTGTGAGGCAGTTCATTTGCTAGCACCAACATATCTGTTTATTTCTTTTGATAAAATTACTTCATTAACTATTGGATGGATTTAGAAGAAAATGAAATGAATGGCAGTTCCTATGAGAGGCCTGCACTTGGTCAGAGGAGATGGGGAGTCCACAGGCCAAAAACATTTTAGAGGTGGGTAAGAAAGTTAACGGGTGATCTCCGCAATGTTGAGGGCTAAAGTCACGGGCCAGCCATGGGACAGGACGAGCCACAAATGTGGTATTACCATTTGCTTCACTTGATCCCGTGGAGAATGGAGAAGTCTGCATACAATGTGGTCCATGGTCTACATTTATGGCCACCCTGTGTGCTGTGCACCGTGCACTGTTTAGTGTAAATACTGAGGATTGGTGTAAATTGTGTAATAGATTTGTGGCTAGTAAACTCGCCAGTTGGTATGTGCTGAGTGCATGCTTGGTTAGACCTCGTATGGATGCAGGGCAGTGGCTGTTATCATGGGCCAGGTCAGTGGCAGGAGTCAATGGCGGAGGGAGGTGTGTTGGTCCGACAGGATGCTCATGGCGGAGAATGCCTACCCCATGCAGGCCTCTAGTTCCTGTACCTAGATGTCATTTTCCTTGTTGCTTATAGCCAAAACCCAAATTATTGCATTGTGACTTGTTTGTACACTGTCAAGATGTTACACTGAGTCGTGGTTTTTGCATGAAATTTTGTCATGTTCTAGGTTAGTGTGTTGAATAGTGCATGCATTGTAATGATTTCTGTAATATTCACTGAATGGCATCACATCACTGTGTCTGTCTGCTGTAGTGTGCGTAGTTGGACACCCGAAGCTCCGACGCGGCCAAGAAAGCCGTGCAACTGTAACAAGTCACAATGCCTCAAACTGTACGTTGCTTTCTGCTTGCAGTTGATTATTAGGCTGCATCACAGTGATAGCAGCCTGTTGCTACACACTGCGTAGTGTGGTCAGTCTTTCTGTGTGTGTGTGTGTGTGTGTCTATTGGTCACATTTGTGAGCCCTGCAAAAACAGCTGAATTGATCGCCATCCCATTTAGAGGGTGGGGACTGACTCAGGTGGGCCCAAGGAACCATGTACTAGATGGGGTCCAGATCCCCCAAGGGGAAGGGGCAATTTTTGGGGGAAGTGGTGGCCCACTGTAAAGTATTGGGACATAGCTGTGAGCTGTTCAAAAACAGCCGAACTGATCGAGATGCTATAATAATAATATACACATTTGTATAGTGCCATATGGTCGTAACTTCAGAGGCGAAGATGAAGACTCATGTGCGCCAAAGGAACCATGTATTAGATGGGGTCCAGATCTCCCACGGGAAAGGCACTTTTGAGATGTGTCCATCCCATAGGGAAGCATTGTAATAGTGAGCTATGTATGCAACAACAGCTGAATGCTTACATTCACGCAATACACCAACAGAAATCTGATGCCCTCTGCAGTATACAGATGTAGTTTGTTTGGAGATTGACATTTGCATTTACGAGAAATCAGCGATTTAAAACTTTTATTTTTTTGCTGTTTAAGCAGCAAGATAACACATGGTAGCTGCACATGTGCCTAACAGCTGCAGAGTCACGCTTCAGCTAATGGCAGCAAGCGTTTGCAGTAATAGGGGTGCGTTCGTTCGTTCATTCTTTGCGGGCAGGGGTCCAGCCTACTCTGGACCCAGCGCTGAGACCATTACAAATAATTCTTTGCTAGGTGGACGCGCCCTTGTCGAGTCAAACCCCGGCCACTGAGCATGTCACGCTCTACTGCACATGGCGGCCGAGTGCGTTAATCACTCGGCCACAAGGGCAGGTTGTAATAGGGGTGCACAAATTGTTTAATTTTGAAACAATTTAAACAGAACGTTTTCAGGCAGCAAACGATTGAATTCATGCATGGGGGCGATGTGGCCTTTTGTCAAATTACTTTGACCACTAACCATTTTTGCATTTGTAAAAACAGTCTGTGAAATTGTAGAAATGTTGCTTGCTGTCACATAACAAATGTTTCTACATATGTGTACCCTTGCCCATAAATTCATTCAAGATGCCACCAACCCTCAGATGCATCCTTACTCTACGTGATGAGTCTGTTTGTGAAAGAATTTTGAAACTTGCTCAGCATTTGGCAAAGTTGCGAGCTATAGTGTAGTGGCAACTTTTTTGAATCGCGGTGTATATATGAATAATAACTTCTCGCTGTTCTAACGACTCGTAATCAGTGTGGCCGAAATGTCAACACAGTAGCCTACTTGGCGCTTAAGTAGAGTCAGACGAAATGTAGCGAAAGTCCAAATTACTTAAGTACATCTTGTTAGTAGATGACGAATCTGGTACAAGCATTTGCTTGCTTGGATGCAGATACTGTGAATGTTTTGCCAATGGTGAATTCTGCAATGACTGCAACTGTTGCAATTGCTTCAACAACCTGCAGCACGAGGAGGAACGGTCGCGTGCTGTTAAGGCGTGTTTAGATCGCAACCCGCATGCCTTTCATCCAAAAATTGGTGAGACATATCTCAGCAAGTTGTATACACTGTTCACCGCCATTAAAATGCTTCTGGTTTGATCTGAACTTGAAAAGACTCTAGAACAATTTGGTAGAAGTGGTTGTAATGCAGTTGAGACTTGTCAATTGTTTTGTATGTCGGTGAACTTCAGTAATAAAATAATCTGTCAGTTATTTAT
>Ga0209780_1002443_pt1 | contig 13207 bp, 5 predicted proteins | sample WorMetexBAHAMAS2_FD_187384 | JGI IMG/M metagenome (GOLD analysis project Ga0209780, IMG submission 187384) | Marine gutless worms symbiont microbial communities from Max Planck institute for Marine Microbiology, Germany - Inanidrilus exumae... | ecosystem: Host-associated > Annelida > Digestive... | reverse complement strand
TATGTCTGTCCGTCTGTCTGTTTCTCTGTCGTTGTCGCTGTCTGTCTGTCGCCACTTGGAAATTCGTCGTGATCGTGATGGTGGTCGCTGCCGAGGCGTCACTCACGCGTCGCTGCAGTCTGCCCGCGTCGTCCGCGCGACGTTCTGGAATTAGCTCTCAGTGCTTCCGGTGTATGACGCTGTGAATGAAGACTGGCACAACGAGGACGAGACAGCGTAGTGGGGACTTGGCATGCATATCGTGGATTGGACAAATGGTCACACTGGGATTATTTCTCCGTTTGTTGTTCCGACTACAGTTGATTGATGTTATATTTAACTGCTTATCTTAAGATAAGCAGTTAAATATAACATCAATTGACTACGTGTCGTTTGCTACTGCCACTATAGTGGTCCGGGTAGAGCAGTCGGACAGGCGTGTATGTGTGTGTGTGTGTTTGCGTGTCTCTTTGTCTGTCCGGAGAATAATTTTTGAAGTAGATGACCGTTGGCCTTGATATTTGGCACGCTGAGTCATATGATATAGGTCAAGTTCGAAAGTCATAGGTTATAGGTCAAAATTCACGGTCAGGAAAATGTTGCTAGTGGTCGGTACGACTTCGAGTGAGGGCTGTCTAGTTAATGGCTTTTATTAAACCCAGTTCATTCACCCCACTCGCCACGCCCCGCCGTCCTACTTCTAATCCCTGTAGCGTCACAGAGAGGCGCGGGTGATCCCCACTGCGTCACGACGTCGCCTGTATAATGATCGATCTGTTTTGATTTAGAAACGGCGTGTGCTGTTGCTGCTGCTAGCGCAACTTGTTGCTGCTGTAACTCGGACATCTGGCACTTCACTGTCGGCCAGATATTGTCACTGACGCCAGAGGGATTGGTTTAGAATTGATCTGCTGTGTCGTCGTCGTAGTTCTTGTTGTTGTCGTCTATTCACTGTTGCACGTCACATGACGCACAGCCCACGCAGAGAAACCGCGCGTCGCTCAGACTTCATACTGAAAATCTTCCCAATTCGGCCGTGGTCACTGGCCATGTTACAAGCCCATGTGCAGTTTCCCTCTACTATTTTCTATTTGACCTTGAACGACCTTCATTATTCAAGGTGAACGAAGTCACGTACAGTAGTACTAGTTGACAGCCAACAGCTAATATATTGAGACTAATATTCCCGATGGTGTTGTATATATAGCAATCATTTTACCGCGCGATGCTATGCTGTGGCCTGTGCCTATCTGTCTGTCGGTCTATCTGGGGCAGGAGTGCTAAGTGTTGCGTGTCTGTATGTCTGTATGTATGTATGTCAACGCGTATGTTTCATTCAGTTCGACAGGCGGTAGCATTCGGACGAAGTCTGCCGTCTACGACTGCATCTTACTGAACAAGGGTATTAATAAACAATGTTTATAAAGTTAGCTTTTACGGTGAACCCAAAGTAGATACTAGTGTCAATCATTATTTTGCCCCCACTAAAGGAGCAAGGTATTGCGATCAGCGTGTGTGTGTTTGTCTGTCTGTTTGTTTATCTGTTTATCTGTCCTCTCGCATATCTCAAAAACCACAGTTTATGTTTCACCAAATTTTCTGTATGCATGTTACCTGCGGCCGCGTGGCCGTGGATGTGTACTTCTTTAACGGCAATACAACTCTTATTGTATTTCCGGTTTTGTGGATGACGTCATATTTTCACATAATGGAGCCAGAATCACAGACGACTTATGTAATTCGTCCATTTCGCCAGGTGGCGACACCGGGGGCGAAAACTGCAGCTTGTTTTCGCTTGTCGTAGCATATGTGTTGATTGTTCTGCATTATGGCAGGACGACGCTTTGTGCGCTTCCTTGATCTTTGGAAGTCATCTCCGTTCTCACTGCAGTATAATAGCACCTTATTTCAGCACGAGAAGCACGTCGTTCGTAGACGGCGAATGATCTAAAACCAGCCGCGGGTCTTTTGTCTGCCCGCTAATGCACTGTTCGCACTTCCTGCCGGATTGCGTGCAAAGACTTAAACATGATCAGCGCTGACAGACAGACGCTTGGAATCTCCACGACTAGCTATGCTGTCGTTTGCACTATACGATGAACAATGCATGTTTAACCGGCCTTGTTTTCAGGATTTACTAAGCGTTGGACGTTGTAGATGACTGGGGATAGATTTTTTTTGTACCAGATGTCCTTCACATATCATAGATAAAATGAAGAAATTACGTCAATGTAAGTCAGGCCACGGCACGACCTTTGGACAGGTCAGGCCAGGTAGGGCACTGTTAGGCCAACCGACGGCGTTTAACTATTACAGCCACTTTATTTGAATTTTTTTCTGCTGCAATTGCACCATAATTTTGCATTATTACACATCAAATAGCAACCACCTGTTAATATGCGTTACCCGGTATAGTATGATTTCCTTATTATAGCTTCGGTGGCACGACTGCTTGAAACAATAAGTCAAGAAAAAACATCACTTGCATCTTTATAACAAAACAAAAGAAAATGATTGATAAGTGGTAAGTGACTGGCTGCTGATAAAGAACACAATGTACGAATTGTGGGTAGATAAAAAAGTGTCGAATACAGAAGCAGCTGACATCAGTGAACAGTGGATCACGCGGAATAAGAAAGATGAAAACTTTAGCACAACCATTTGTTTTATACAGTGACAATAGGTGAATTTATTTTTGTGCTTTTGAGATTTAAACTCGACTGTAACCAAAACTCGGCTCAAAACCTAATTAACGTGCAAAAGTAAAGTGAATAAATTATCCCCGTGCGGGATTGACTGTCGACTCTTCGCAACTGACGTTTCTGTCAAGTTCAAAGTCACGAGACACAGAACTAGGACAATTATTAAATACCCGGCCCGATCAAATTTAGATACTGTGCCCCAGTTTAGGGATCAGTGGTCAGTTGCGAGCTCCTGTAGTAAATGATGGAGAAGATAGCGTTTGAAAATGGAAGGATTTCCAACTTCCAAAGGCTCGTGACCTTGACGTTGACCTTGAATCGAGTCATACTGCATACGGTCGTGCATCAGTCATCGACATCTACCTACTCAGAAGAGTCAACCTAAAAAGCAGATCGGTTTTAAACTGAGTTTAAACCAGAACCAAAGTTAGGACCAAACTTCGGTGTTATCTCTGTTTAAAACCAGACATTTGGACATATAAAGCTTCGGTTTAAAGCTTTAGTTTAAATTTAAAGTTTAAGTGACAGTTACAGTCACTTATTGCTATGCATCAATAAGACTGTATATGAAGAAAATATGAGCGTGAAGCAGAATCCTATCAAACTTGAAGATTTCTGCTGTTATAGGCTCCGATTCCTTTTGTAGTTTGTATATTGCTTCACCCACGGTAACGACGCAGTGATTAAGGCATAATTTAGGTAATGTTGTTGTAAGTTGTAAAAACAGTACTGTTTTGTCTGTATGTTATATCGTTTCCGAGATACCGCCATTAGTAGGTCATCCTTCATTTTGTTCGCTATAGAAATTTCACAGTCAGCTTCGTCCTGGTTACCAACTTACTATTGGCTTGGTCAGAATCATATTCAAGACGGTGATACCGTGGTACATTATATGGTTATCAGAGAAAGACAACGTATAGTGACGAAGTGCGCCGTAGAAAACGGTTCACTTTGTATTGCAGCTCGTCACGCGAACGACCGTTGTATTAGCCTTGGATGATTATCTTGCGGATCTCAGCTGTAACATCTTCAACAATACCAAGGCTTCGCAGACGAACTGCTCAAATGAACTTTTCGCTGTCAACGAGTCGCCTGGTTATTGCTTTCCTCCATGCAGCAGCGCTGCCCGCCAGACTCTCGGAGTCAGCGAATATTAACCCTGTATAGCTGGTCCACTGGGACCACTGCTGGGGATTCTGAGTTTTGATGGCTGCCGAACTTTTACCGCGCGACGCTATGCTAGCGCGGTATATATGATGTCGTCGTGTGTCCGTCCGTCTGTCTGTCCACCTGTCCGCCTGTCTGTCCGTCTGTCACAAGCCGGCACTGTATCAAAACGGCTAAATATAGGATCACGCAAACAACGCCATACGATTGCCTAGGGGATCTATTTTTCTGGCACCGAAGCTCTCGGCAAAATTCCAACGGAGTCGAGTCACCCATAAACGGGCGCCAAATAGAGGTGTTTTTAAATTTTGCATCCAATCATATGTTTGGAGTCGGTGAAACTAGGCACTTCAAATGTCGTGTACTGATTGATTTAGAGGAGTACTAGTGCACGAATGATTGATTGATCTCGAGAGGAATGTGTTCCGGTTTACGTGACCTCTTTAAATTTTGGGAAATAAGTCTCTCGGAAACGGTGCAAGATAGAGACATGGTTGCAGTGGAAGTTTAATAGGAAATCGCATCTGGCCTATCGAATGGCATTATTGCCAATAACCTTAAATGACCTTAATGGTCACTTTTGCTGTTTGAAATGTTTTAAACTCCCATACCTCGTGAGACACATCACGCATTTGCAGTTTGCTAACATAGAGCGTCGCGCGGTTCATCTGCGGTAGCTGAGCTTCTTGTTTATTCGGTTGTGTTACATAGATACGGACATTGAGATGCTTATCACCTGCGTCCGTTGAAACTCGCTGAGTTGAACTGAGTAGTCAACGACATCACAACTTTATAACCAAAACATATAATCCGGCTTACTGCAAATGACCACCAACAGCACGTTGTGTATGCACACAGCCTATAGACAAAACTCCAGTGTCTACGCTTGCTATCGGTCCCTATTGCCTTACCCTCCCTAGAACTGCCGTGAAGTTTTGTCGTGTATTTATCATCCGAATAAAAGCATGTCAAATGATCAACTAGAATGTGTTAGCTAATTTCCAGACAAGAAAAACAGGGCCAGGGTTTATTCTAGGCATGTTTTCGGAGGAACATTCCCCCGGAACTTCTGAGTCCCATCCCCCCCCCAAAAATAAAAACATTGGATGCGGAAATATCACGAAAGATGCCTAAGTCACATTTGATCTTGCTGTTTAACAATAATGCAAACAAACTATGCGTAGATAATTCCAAGCCTTAGAGATGAGCTTCATAATTAAGCGCTATACAAATCTACACATTTACTCTTTTACATGTAGTGGTACAGTTGCATTGTATAAAGCGTACGCATTGGTGGCGAAGCCGCAAGCCTGTGATTCAGTATAGTTTTACAGGGTTGAAAACTCGAAAACTTTCTGGGAAGGGATATGCTTTATGCACTGTTAGTATGAGTTGAACAGATTGAACCCTATACTGGACCAGTGCTGGATTTGTCAGACATTGCTATAAACTACTGAAAGATTCCTATCAGGTCAACACACTTAATTAGGCCTACTTTCGAGTCGAATTTATGATCTGGAATGCACTAACCGATACAGTAGTAGGAACTTCCATTTCAAATGCTTTTAAGCGGCTATTGGATCATGTTGATTTAGTTAAATATAGCATATTTTAGTCTTTCATCCTTTTTGTGTATGTTTGTGTATGTTTGTATCTAGGTTTGTATTTTATTGCTTAGCCTTATATTGTACATGATTCTATGTAATGGCAAGCGCAAGTGGTCTTTTGACTTTTCTTGTCCTATAGTTTTGTCCATTAAATCTTTCATCGTCACCATCGCATCGTATTGTAATTAGTCAACCAGAATGTGTGATCGACAATAGTCAATAGTGTCGGCCCAGTAATAAACCGGCGTTTATCACTGAAATAGTGTATAGATTGTCAGTTGCAAATATCTGTTAAAGACGGGAACTTTTATATAGGACTTACGCATATTTTCGCCACAGAAGCAGACAGTAAGTAAAAAAATAGCAATAGACAAACATATTATAGGCCGGGGCCCTATACACGCAAATAAGATATATTATACATTGGCAAACGGAACTGCCGGTCCCGAGCACTATGCCCTCACTCGAGGTTGCACCGACCACTTTAACAACATTTTTCATTCTGTGACCGTGAACTTTGACCTCTATGTCCTTGACCTTTGAACTTTGACCTAGATAGTGTCAAGAGAAACCAGTGTGCAAATATCTAAGTCAAAGATCTTTCAATACAGAAGTTACATTCCGGATACAGACACACACACACACACACATCGGAACGATTGCTCTACGTGGACCACTAAAATGATCGGTAAAGGAAATTACAGTAGAGCTCGACTTGTCGAGCAGGCGGAATACCAAGCAGCACCGCATTAAAATAGCTTAGCTATAGCAGCTAGGTTTAGCCGAGCGGCAGACGCGCCGCCGCGACGCTACTGTATATTTACTTCCTTCCCGACTCAGTCAGTCAGTCAGCAGTTAGTTCTAGGATAGACATAGCGAATTAGTGATATAGCTTATTAACATGAATTAATATATCGATTCCGTTGTCTTATTACTCATAACACCCATCAATACACACACTACAGACTTAGTGTCACGCGATTCACAGTAGACGGTTGCGTATATCGTCTCAGCCATCGATGCTGATGTTTTGACTGCGATGAAATATGAAAAGGTTCGTTTTTTTGACGGGAGTGTGCACATAGGACGCGTTGCGTTGCGTTGCGGTCCGCAACGCAACGCGATGCGTCCGATGTGAACACTCCCATAAAAAAACGACCTTTTCATCGCAGTGAAAACATCAGCATCGATGGCTAAGACGATATTTGCGGTGCGGCATCGTGCGTCGTTTTTGCCGCATACCGCAAGATGCCGTAAACGGAACGCACCGTATCCGTTGTGAACGAACCTTAAAAGTGTTAAGTCGGGTGCAGGTGCGCGCATTGGAATTCAGCGCAGCTGCATGCGGCACGTGGACCCGACCGGACTGACAACGGACCCAGTCGTACGACCGCCGACCGCCGTCATCAGCCGTCACTCGCCCGCCGGCGGCTTGCTGCTAGCGCCGCTGCCCGCCGCGCACTGCCTGCCTCCGCGCACTGTCGTCTGCGGCCGACGTCAGTTCAGTCGACGTCTTCACGGTCCAGTTGAGTCGATGGTCGTCAACAGACGCCGAGAGTTGCAGAGACAGAGATCGGCAGAGAGCAGCACCACGTGACTTCATAGAATGAGACTCGCCGGTCGGCTGCTGATGTTCATTCTGACGACGACGATGACCGACGTCGTCGCCTTGCTGAGACCCACGCGCCCCGCACGTAAGTAGCCGCGCAGACAAACTACTCGCTCTGATCTTATCCGTTTAAATAATAGACAGTCCTTTGTCGACAGCCGTCAGTCAGGCCTACGACCCTACAGAAAGGCATGAAAGTTGCATCGTTTTCTGCTCCTGTCAACAAGCAATGGTCTGTGTGTGTGCTAAGTCCGGCTCAAATTAACAAGCTAACAACTGTCGTTTGCTATGACGCTGCTTGTTCACATTAACTCTTTAACGTAAACAAAACACTTGACTAAAGCAATGCAAAAGAACAAGATGTTGTCAGTTGGCCGGCTATACATAGTCATTATATTGCACATATAAACAGATGACACTCAGCTGTTCTTTTCCTTCCACCAACCCAACTGTGACTCGAGCATTACTTACTTTCAAAATGCTCGTCAACAAATCTCTTCCTTCGCAAGTCTTTTAATTTTTAACTCCTCTATAAGAACCGAATTCCTTCCTGCTTACCTCCATACCTTCAGAACTCATCTCTGTTCATCCTTTTCGCAGAACTCGCTCTTCATCAGTTGTCACCCTTGCTCGACCACCAACATCATCCTCGCTAAGAATAACTGATCACTCCTTTCGATATGCCTTACCTTGTCTCTGGAATCAACTCCCTGTGTCTCCTCGCACCAGTTTCTCTATTCCTGACTCACCTATTCCTGCAGCTGCCACTTCTTCCTCTGCTGACTCACAAATCTCCTCATCCATAACTCCCTCAGTCTTTCACTTGCAGCTTAAAACCTACCTGTTTCGCAAATTCGTTATACCGTAGTTTCACTTCCTCCCTCCGGACTGCCTCTGCGGAGTATTACCCGAACCGTTTCTCTGAGCAACTCGGTTTTGTTTCATGATTTTTCCATTTTTTTTGTTTTTGGTACCGTGCGCAAGATTAAGCTGGCTCAGTAATGAAGTAAATCATCTCGTATCACATCGTGTCGTTTGCCTGCTGTCAGAGAATTTTTACCGCTTGACGCTGTGCTATAGCGCGTATATGCTGCCATCGTGTGTCCCTATGTCTCTCTGTCTGTCTGTGTGTATCAGCGATTTTCGACCAATATCTCGCTATATCTCAGAAACGGTGCAAGATAGAGACATAGTTACTATGGAAGGCTAATAGAAACTCGTATCCACTCTATCGAATGGCGCTATAGTCAGTGACCTTGGGTGACCTCTAATTAACCCCAAACCACCCCATTTTTCACACTTTGAATCCCTTTTTATATCTTTTTAGTGGGCGGAGATAGAGACTTCAATTTGGTAGGCAGGTCGATAGGAGCAAGTCCTAGCCCAAGGATGACAAAACATCTCTGAAAAGGGGCGTGATCAGGTCACGTGAACCATTTATATTTTGGTGGGCATCAACCATATCTCTGGAACGGCTGAAGCTAGAGTGATCAAAGTTTGTACACCGATAGGCTGTATAAAGTTCCAGCATATGTCGGAGAAATCAACCTTAAAAGGGGCGTGGTCAGGGTTACGTGACCCTTTTAAATTTTGCCTCATTATATCTTTGGAAATGGTGAAGCTACGCACTTCATATTTAGTTTGCTGATTAATACCCACTAGTGCTAGCGCATGCATGATATATTACCACCGACAGGGATGTGTGATGTGTCACGTGACCTCTTTAAATTTTGTGAAATAAGTGATAATATCTCGTTAACGGCGTGAAATAGAGACATAGTTGCAGTGGAACACAAGTAGGAAATCATATGTGGCCTATCGAATGGCACCGTTGCCAATACGCTTGAATGACCTTGAAGGTCACTTTTAAGTAAGTAAGTAAGTGAGTAAGTAAGTAAGTAAGTAAATGGCTTATATAGCGCCAAGGTCTTTAGAAGAATCGGGATGTTTGAAACCTTTCTAACTCCCGTTCCTCGTGAAACGTATTACGAATTTGCTAACATAGCGCGTCGCGCGGTCCCTCTGCAGTAGCAGAGCTCTTTGTTTTATCTGTAGCGGTTTTTCAATGTTGCAAACGCTACAGATAACACACTCGTTTAAACTCTGTAATAACATTACGTGTTTGTTTGATAAAACCGGATTAAAGTGTTTATAATTAGCACCTGTGTTGCGATACGTGTGTATAGGCCTATGCGTATGTGTATATATGTGTGATGTGTATATGCAAGTTTGAATGCATACACTGTATACACATAGATATTGTGCCAGCATCGTATTGTATTTTTTCGCGACTTATAAGAGGCATTTTGGCCCTTTGTTGCTGAATAAAATGAAATAATTATTCAGCTGCATGTCAGTTAACACTCCGATTAAAATGTGAAATATTGTAGGAAGTGATTCCTTAAACAGCTACCGTGATATCGGATTATCATTCGTATATGTTTTTACCTGGTTTTCTTCCAAACGTTTATGAATTTTACGACACTCGAAATAGAGTGGGCAGGTTGACTATAACACGACGTCGGAAATTTAAAAGCTATGAAGTGACATTTATATTGTCTACACTTCTATTTTATCGTGTAATTTGCATTCGACAACTGTTTATTAAACAAAAATACCACTACCAGTACTGTTTATTTCCTTGCTTGTGTCTACAGGGTGAAAAACAAAAACGATATATTTTAAATTTTGCTCTATTGGTGCAAACGTTCAAAATAAAATGAAACAGTATTCACCTAAATATTCGGAAAATTCTTAATATTAAAGATTTAATTGAATGCACGTTTATGCATTGGTTAAATATTTATAATTGCTTAATTTTATGATACCTACTAAATGTGAACTTATTTTCAAGCACTCGGTTGCATTGCTGAAAGTAAATTTCATTGAATGCAACATCTAGCTGTCGAACAGCCCTCATTCCAGTCGGCTACGTAATTTGGGGAGCTTAACAGAAACTGATAAATACTGGAGCAAGTGGGAGTGAAGTACTGCGCAACTGCTTGATTAAACAGTGCAGGGGTCGAAACGTGTTACAGTGATCATTTTGGGCACATGATGATCACATTGAGCATCGAGTGAAGTTGAATGGTGCTGAAACTGTCACAATATTAGCTGTTTATTATTCGCTCCCCCGGCAAGGGTGCGAAGTATTACTATCAGCGTGTTGATTTGTTTGTCTACGCGTGTGTCTGTCTGTCTGTCCGCTCTTCTATGTCTATGTCGTTTATGTCTAAATTTCACCAACTTGTCTATGCATGTTACCTGTGGCCGTGGCTCGGTCCTCCTTCGTCGACAACGCAATTCGGTATGAACTTCCGGTTTTGTGGATGGCGACATGTTTTAATATAATGGGGCCAACGGGGCCGAATTAAAGACGTTGCGTTTGGTCCAGTTCGCCAGGTGACCACACCGCGGGCGAAGTCAGCTATCCCTGATTGCCTTGATGTTTTTGGACTAATCACATCAACTGAATTGTTGAAAAGTGAACGACATGTTGTGAGTATATTCAGCTTAGGTGGTGTTGCTTACGAAGAATATTTAATAACTCCATAAAATTGCATCTCAATCGTTAGGCTTCCGGACTTTTTGAACATTCAAATAAAAGCCGTTTTGTTCTAAGTTTAACGGTTGCATCGATATACGGGTTTTATTGTGTCACCATATACTTACGTAAATGATTTAGCATCGTTGACTTTACACTAAGTCACTGTCGGCTTCGAAAATGTAAACAGTTATGCGACTTTATTGCGAATGCCACCTCCGCTGATCCTTTCACGAAACTTCAGTCCTGCAACTACAATTTTTACCCGCGCGACGCTGTGCTAGCGCGGTATTAGCTATGACCCTGTGTTTGTCTGTCCGTCATAAGCCGATGTTGTATGAAAATCAAAACGGCTAAGCGGATCGAGCTTGTTTTGGCGTAGCGTTTACCCTCGGCTTACCCTACATTGTGTCGGAAGGTAATTTGGTATCTCCAAAATAAGGGTACTTCCATCTGGAACTTTGTCCGAAACTGTTGACTTAGAAAAAGATTTCGCAACTGCACGTCGACCGTCGCAGGTGTGGTCAACTTCGGTGGACGCTTAGTTTGATGAACACTAGCGACCATCGCCGGTCGCCATTTTATCACACTGAGCGTCCTCCCTTGTGTACAACACTATGGACGTAACACAGCGCGTCGCGTGGGTCTGTCTGCGACAGCCGAGATTTGTCTGGATCATGAAATAAAACCGCTTCCACAAACCGCGATCTCGATTGTTCGCGCCATAAAACGGACTGGCGACGGCAAGTTGACAGAGAAACGGCGGCTGAATAGAGGTGACGTGGTAAAATACTGCGCGGCGGTAATGGTGTTGCTATTGTTATAGATGGCGCCACGTGTCGCACAGTGCGCCGATAGAGAGACGGCAAAGCGACGCCGCCGTCGGTCAGTCCATAGTGTAGATTGCGTATCGGTCCACGGAGGTCGAAGGGCCGCCTGCCCGCCAGCCCTGCTGGTCGATCGTTTTCCGTTTCTCTACGCAGTTGGACGGTGCTGAACTGGTGTCCGTCCACCCTCGCTGTCTGTCTGGAAATGCAATAAATAGGTTCGGACTTCTATCTGTTGGCGTGTCTGCTATACATTGGCGCATCCAGTGCCGACGGGACGGCCCTGCTGCGGACGCTGGAGCGCCGGACGCAGACTGCATCGCATCCGACGCGGTCCGGCCCTATCTATCACGCGCGCGATAACTGGCGATTGTTTATCAGCCGGGCGTCCGGACCGCCTTCGCGGCCATTGTTCAATTACGGGCCCGGCCGGCCGGCGGCACCCTACTTCCGTTATACGCTGTCAGATGCTTCATACGGACATCGATCAGCCGCCCGCCGTGGGACCGGCGTCCGACCCCGTCTTGTCCTATAATTTATACTATCCGGCAGGACGTTATGTCAGATTCTTTCGTTCACCGGACGATCCCGAGATGCCGTAACTAAACGTCGAAACTGCCCCGCGTGATTTATGGTGGATTAATCTGCCATTACTCGCTAAACGGTAATATCCTCTACAGTCGTTATCGCATACATCCGATTGATTCGGGTGATATACATCTCCTTAAACCGTTTTCTCGATCCGACCAACACAGCCGTATGCTTTTTCGTGAATTTGGTTAGTGTCACTCGCCTCGACAATTTAGAATAGTTTAGAACCGATCCAGTGCGATCCAGCGTCGAGGACAAGGGAGGGGCTCGAGAGGCTAAGCTCAAATGCTACAGATAGCCCTCCTAACACGAATGATCCAACCACAAAACACGACTCCAATAAATTTTCGTTTTACCGCCCAATATATGCGTTTTTGCATTAGCAGCATTGATATATAAGAAGTAAGCAGTAATGGACGAAATATCTGAAAGCTCAAAAGGCGAAATAGTCAAATCCAGAGAGTAATATGGCTCAGTTAGTTTTTAAATTGCTTTCAGCTTCAGGGGGCTTCCCTCCCTGACTCGTAGACCCTCACTATAGACTCGCGCTACCGCGATCGCCATGACTCGGGGCTACAGTCTCCCCAAACATTATATTCTCGCCTCGCCGTTGGTGCTATCCAGTGCGTATAGGTATGTAACCGTTGCTGTAAAAAGCTAATTGATTGCAGCTTACTGATGCCATGGATACTCCATGCCAACGCCGTCTCAGTCCTGCGGAGAAGAGAAGCAAAGTGGAATTTAGTGGGTTGTGGGTTGTGGCCTGGGAGCGTGTTGGATCATGTTTTAGTGTTAGCGTTCTTCATCATCATCATCATCATCATCATTATCAACATCGACAAACTCCGCCAAACACGGTAGTCGTGTCGACGACTGCCCGCCTTCTTCTCCATCGGTCTATTGCCGTCATCCATGCCGTAGCCACTGCTGCAGTCCAAGTCGGTCTCCACTTGTCGCAGACAGCTGAAGCGTGGCTGCGTGGTCGACCTTTCTTTCGTTTCCAACATCATGGTACCAAAATCGGTGACCTTGAATGACCTTGAACGGCGAAATGGCCCTTCTTTAGCGTGATTTTACCGACTTTGGTAGTTTCCTGGGCGCATTGTGTAAAAGTAGTTGACAAAGCCATAACTATGGGCAATTTACGATTACTGTCTACTAGTAAACGTCTGCAGAGGGAC
>Ga0209780_1002442_pt1 | contig 13211 bp, 6 predicted proteins | sample WorMetexBAHAMAS2_FD_187384 | JGI IMG/M metagenome (GOLD analysis project Ga0209780, IMG submission 187384) | Marine gutless worms symbiont microbial communities from Max Planck institute for Marine Microbiology, Germany - Inanidrilus exumae... | ecosystem: Host-associated > Annelida > Digestive... | reverse complement strand
GGGCTGACACGCATGGGCTAAGGAACCATGTATTACATGTATTACACAAAGCTGCCATTGATACAGATCTTAGCTGTTCGGCGGCCTCATATCTTGCAAGATGAATTCTGAGGTCTCACATGCAATGTGCTTTTGAAATTGGCAGCAATTGTAATTGTCAAGTTTCGCATAGTGTAGAAACATATTTAAGGTGAGGTGGAAAATTTTCATGATATTTCTGTACGAAATTTCCTTAGGAATCTGATAGTGAAAGAGTTTTGTAAATCGGTCTACATTTGCCAAAGTGCTGAAAGGGGACGTTCAACTCCAACTGACTCCAGTGTGTTGATGTTTTTTGACTCAAATTGTAATGGCAAAAGGCCGTCACATTTATGAGAGGAACCAGTATAACAGCTGTGCTGTAAGCATATCCTCAGGTAGTGTAGGAACATAGAATGTGGTGAGAAATTATGCAGGCTTTAATAGCGATGCGTATCAGATTGTGTGTGGTTAATTTCACCACAGTTGACTTGCATCTGTAACTAAAAGATATTGATTGTTATAAAGTGGGTGGGTGCATTTTTACACTTGAAAGCTATAAGATGGTTGCATTGATGATGGTTGATGGTGTATGATATAGTGTGTATGTAATCGTGTAATTTGTGGTACAACTGCCTTGAATTGTTGGTAAATGTCCGAAGTTGTGTCCAACCTCTAAAGCATGGTTCCACTATTTCTGAATGAATGTCAGTATGTAAAAAGGAACTGAAAGCGGTACCAGTGTCGAGGTAAATTTGCGTTGCATTTATATGGCCTTGTAATGTGTGTGTGTGAACAGTACGAAACTTGGTCTGCTGGAAGACCTGGAGGACATGAGAAAAGAAGAGGAGGAAAGGTTGCAGAAGCTGGGCAAGTTGAAGGCAAAGAAGCCGAGATTAAAATAAATACACACTCACTGGTACTGGCCCTGGAGAGTTCACATGAAGGGACCACCCACTATCCCTTCTGTGGAGAGTAAGAAAGGATGAGGTCTAGGGATGTACCGGATATCTGGCCATTTTTTGCTATCCGGTTCCTGCAAAAATATTGGCCGGAGCCGGATAGTGCAGCTGGATAATTTACTTATTTAACGGAGCCAAGAAGCGCTATTTTTGCAAAAGTAAACAAAAACAAATGAACGTAAACAAAACGCAATGCAATAATTTCTTAATGTAAAAATTAGAAAAGTAATATTGATATGTATGTGAGGAAAAGCAGTAGCATTTGGGATCATATCACCGTCGATCCGGCCAATTGCACGGTGGCGGTGTGTAAAGTGTGCGGCGTGAAGCTGTCACATGGCATGACCGCAAAGTTTTTTTGACGTCGCCGCTAATCCAGCAACTTTTGTACTATCCGGATCCGGCCGGATAGTAAAATTTACTATCCAGTACATCCTTAATGAGGTCCATTCAGCAGTTCCCCAGTTAGTGTAAGTGAGGATATTTGGGAAAAAACTCTGCACCAGGCATCCCAGCTGTCTCACCTAGGTTAAACCACTGTGAGTGTACGTGTGAGTGTGACTTTTGGTGTTATAATCATGTTGATTTATTTGTGCTTTTGTTGTGAATATCGTTGCCTTATTTTTTGTAAATACGTGGACTGTACTGATGTCGTAAATATGCCATGTCGTTTATTGGTTCAGATGTGCTCTTCCATTCCAACTGTCATTTATGAAGTATTGTCGTAGTGCTATGGTAGCTGTTAGTATGAAACTAACCTGCAGTTAAATCACTGTGTGTGTGTGCTCTATTATATTATAGTGACCTGCCAGTGTCATTTTTTTTACCGAACCGTGGTAACCGAGGTTACTGTATCATTGGCCATCCTTAACCTGGCAGAACTAAATCTCCACTCAAGACTTTATCCCTGATATAGACTATTTTTGTGCTGAAAGGGGACATTAATCTCCCAACCAACCAACCTGAAGACCTGGTTAAATTTTGAGGTCAAACGTTTAGGTTAATACAGCAGTAGGTGGTGGTGCGGGCAGCTGGAAGTGGGCGTGTCGTGTTTACTGTTCTTGTTTTGATCACTTGGACCCAGTGCACTTTGCTATGCCATGATCGGCCGTACCCAGCAATTGAGCTCTTTTTTAAAGAACATATCAATTATTTATCCTTACCATGCAATGCTATGCTAGTTAGGTCGACTCTTCGACCGAGTCGACCTAATAAAGTCGGTGTCAGATGTATGTCCGTCCGTCCACAAAGTTGTTTCGATTTCAATGAAATTTTTGGCATGTAGGTAGAGGTTGATGCGTGATGCAGGACGCTATGCAGCATGCCAGATCCAAGGTGAAGGTCACGGTCACCAGCCCTTCATAGTTGGAAATCCAGCCATTTTCGAAAGCTGTCTCCTCTGCTATTTACAGTGGGAGCTGGGAACTGACCACTGATTCTTAAACTCTAGCACAATGTCTAAATTATGTCTTGTCGGATGTTTGGTATTTGTCCTAGTTTCTGTGTCGTGTGACTTTGAACTTGGCAGAAACGTCAATTGCGAAGAGTCGACCGTCAGTCCCGCACGGGGCTAATTTTGTGGCATATGCTGTAGATGTGTGTCTGTCCGTTCATTTGTCTGTCACAAGCAAGTGTTCTGTCAAAACTTGTCTTCATGCAAACAGTACTGCATGGTAGCTTAGGGACTCTAGTTTTCTGACGCCAGCCATCTTAATAATCACCTGCGGGCTGACTGCCTGTACACTGGGATCAGCTACGGGCCCAACGCTATCTCATTGGCTGGGTGTGATCGTTTATCTATGACTTTGCCGTGGTTTTACAGCATTCCAAAAGCCCCATACGGGCCCCGGGGCTATAATGCACCCTGATTCATTTGTTGATTTCAGCGCTATATAAATTGTGAGTTTGTTAGTTTACTTACCTTCATTTCTTTCTTCCTTACTTGTTTACTTCCTAACTTATCTATCTACGTCTTCCAAGATCGGCCCGTTCCATTTTAAGGCCGGAGGTCGTAGGAGGCGACCATACCTGGCTTTATTAGTTTTGGGGGTTCATTTTATGTTGGCGTATATTTTGTTGTGGATGCATGTTTGCTTTGTTGTGTTTGATTTAGTTTTTCAGTTCTTTGCCGAGAAATAGGCTGTGAAGAACGTCTCTGAAATTGCCTGTGTTGTATCGGGTGGGACGTAAAACCTTAGTCAGTCAGAGCAGTTCTATGACCTCTGCAAGTCCATGCAATAACAACAACAACGGCCCGTTTAATGGCCCTTTATCCACGACTTGGGCGAGGCCGGTACCAGAAAAAAACATTTATTCACTCACTCCCTATTTTTGTTGGTGTTATACAAAATCATAATTAAAACTTCGTCCGTTTAGTATTATCCATAGCATCTTCCTTGTCAAGTTGTCAGATCTGTCAGTCTTTTTCTGCAACCTCACTCAGTTTTTGGCCTACGTCACGTCCGTAGTAAGAAAAATTGGACGTACATTCAAAGTATTGAAATCTTTGATGCAAGAGGGCTTTTGTTGCCTAGCAACTGTGTGTGTTTTTCATTAAAATTTAATCTGAACATTGATTCCTGGTTCATTACACACCGAAAATTCACACAGCGGTTATTTCTTGTGTGAATTTCTAGTTTTTGCAAATTACTACAGTTTCTTGTCAGGTGCTTCCGGCTGGTATCGGGCATTAATTATTGTGGCCGCTGAGAAGTGTTCTAAAATGCATTAGTATCTATCGCCTCACCTTAGTTATTTACATATTGTTTATTTTTCTTTTTTAGTATATGTTATATAATAAATTTTGAGTGTTTGATGCTGTGAGTCCTACATATATTGTCAGAGTGATCATATTGATATACACTTAAATATACGTCTGATTTATTTTTACCGTGCGAGAAGTGATGCTAGCGCGGTATATGCTGTCGTCATGTGTCTGTCTGTCACAAGCCGGCACTGTACCAAAATGGCTAAACGTATAGGATCATGCAAACAATGCCGTACGATATCCCAGGGACTAGTTTTCTGATGCAAAAAAATCTCCGCGAAATTCCAACAGGGTCACCCCTACGGGCGCTAAATAGAGGTGGGGTAGGTTCAAATGGGTGATTTTCGACCAACGTCTCACTATATCTCAGAAACGGTGCAAGATAGAGACATAGTTATTATGGAACGCTAATAGAAACTCGTATGCGCTCTATCGAATGGCGCTATTTCCAGTGATCTTGACTTTTGAGTGACCCCTAACTACCCCAAACCACCCCATTTCGCTATTTTGTATCGCCTTTCGTATCTTTGTAGTGGGTAGAGATAGAGACTTCAAATTTGGCAGATAAATTGATCGCAGCAAGTGCTAGCCTATGGATGGCAAACTATCCCTGAAAGGGGCGTGGCCGTGTCACGTGAACCATTAAATTTTTTTGTGGGCACCAACCATATCTCCGGAACGGCTGAAGCTAGAGTGGTCAAATGTTGCATGCATGTAGGCTATGTAAAGTCCCATTATAAGGATGACACATCATCCGTAAAAGGGTTGTGGTCAGGATTACGTGACCCACTTTAAATTTTGATGCTCCAGTGATATCTCTGGAGCGGCTGAAGCTAGAATTGTCAAATTTTGCACGCAGATAGATTGCATCAAATCTTATTTAGCCTACGGCGACAAACCACCTCTAAAAGGTCACGTGGCCCTTTTTTAATTTTGCCCAAATTATATCTTTGTAATTGGTGAGGCTAGGCACTTCACATTTCGTGTACTGATTGATACAGAGGAGTTTGCGTGCGTGCATGCATGATAAAAATATTACTGCCAAAAGGGATGTGTTCAGAGTCACGTGACCTCTTTAAATTGTGAGAAATAAGTGATAATATCTCCGAAACGGTGCAAGATAGAGACATAGTTGCAATGGAACACTAATAGGAAATCGTATGTGGCCTATCGAATGGCACCTTTGCCAATGACCTTGAAGGTCACTTTTGCTCTTTGATACTTTTATAATTCCCATAGCTCGTGAAACATGGCACGAATTTACTCACATACAGCTGTAATGCGTCGCGCGGTCCCTCTGCGCTAGCTGAGCTTCTTGTTGCTATTATTATATTATATTGATGCTAGTGATAGAATTGGCAATCATATCGCCTCTGAAATTATTTAATGTATCACATACTGAGTGTCCGTGATTGGTAGAAGTTATGAATTTGTCTCAGTTTGTTATTTTATCGGTCAGTGAGCAGTATTACTCAGAAAGTAGCTGTTGATTTACGAAATTTTGGAAATATATAGATAGAGCTTGGAGCATGAAACAGATTTTGCAGTGATTTGGATTCGATCGAGGAAATTTATGTTATTTTTTAGGACAGCAGCTTCGTTTGTATTGTGTTTTGCCGTATTTATAGCTTGCTGGATTATACATGCTTTAACGTTGATGTAATTTGCTTGCCCTACCTGCAACAACATCTATGTTTGGCAGACTCGCTTTCATCCACTCTGCACCTTCATCATGGAGTGACTTACCCTTAGATCTCTCTAGACTCCCGATCTCGTAAAATTGTGCCTTAAACCTATCTGTTTACTCGATGTTAACATGTACCATCCCTTTGCCACCTAGCGAACGCCTGTGCCACAGATTTAGGCGTATGTGCTCATCTGTTGTGCACGTTATGCGTATACATACGTTAGGAGTCTGTGAAAATGTGTGCACTTGCGTACTTGTTGCAATTGTTATGGAGTCATTTCCACATTAAAGAGTGTATCTTCAGTGCTTGATGCCGTTGTTCGGGCCATCTGACCTGTGAGAACGTGCTACAAAAATTCCAGTTGCACTTTTTTGAATCCTGGCTGAACTGCGTGTAACTGCAGACAGTTGGGCTAGAAATTATACCTAAGTATCGGATGGTCGTAGTTGCCCACGCCGGCTGTATAGCCGCCGGCATGGGATAGAGCGTTCAGTTGCGTCTGTCTGTTTGTTCGTTCGTCCGCGCTCTAAAAGGAAAACGGCTTGAGCTATCACCATCAAAGTCGGTAAACATTTAGTCCATGACAGGCCCTCGGCATGCATTGAGATTAAAAGAGATTAAAAGGTCAAATCCTAACCCTAAGCCTTGGGTTAGTATTTCAACTTTCGCGATGGTGATGGGCCGGGATGCGGAACAACGTGAGTGTGCATGTCGATACGACTGTACATTTCTCTAGTTACATTCTGTTTGCTGTAAGTTAGAAAGCTGCGTTGATAAGTAAATAATTTTCCACGTCTGAAAAATTTTAGGCCGCATCGCATGCATAGCATAGATGCGACCTATTGCGACAGATGTCACATGTAGTGTGGTCTGTATGTCTGTCTGTGTGTCTTGTGTGCTGGTCACACTGATCTATTGTGCAAAAACGGCTGAACCGATCGAGATGCCGTTTGGGGGCCGACTCATGTGGGTCCAGGGAACCATGTATTAGATGGGGGGGTCAAGATCGGACGAATGCATTCGCAAACGCAAGGGGCGACAAGTCGGCGATGCGGCCTTTTGTCGAATTACTAAACACTTGTTAACGTGACTGAATGGTGTATAATGACTAATTAGTTATTTAGTTATTACGTGATAAAGTGGTGATAGTATTAGCGTCGTGTCTTGACTGTACTGGTGTTGTCATGTTATGTCGTGTATTGATGGTCGTTGTTGACGAAGAACTGTGATTATATTTCGTGAAAGTAACTGATGAATTTTTGTCCGTTTGCAACGAAGTTAAGTTCCGGAAACGGGAAGCAAGTACATAACAACTTAAGCATTGGCTGAAAATAGTTTAACAGTACACTATAGTTTGAAACTTTTTAGCTAACTTCACCTATTACTGGTTTTTGCATATAAACTTCGCAAAGCTGTTAAAAGTGCCGGATTTACAAATGTGGGGCTATATAAATTGTTTGTTTGTTTACTTACCTTCGTTCTTTACTTTCTTCCTTCCTTATATTTTTACCAGATAATTTTGCGGCTGCAAACCACACTCAAATCAACAGCGGCCGGGGCTTCACCCCGGACTTCACTGGGAGAGCTTACAGCGCTCCCTCAGATATCCTAGATGGTGGGGAGGGGTCTGGCTGCCCTCTTCCCAAGAACTCTACCCCTGCTTCGGCCCTTCCGGCCTCAAGCTTCGGCCATTCGGGCCTCGCCGTCCCCTCTCCCCCCCTAGACAAAGCCTCTGGATCCGCTCTTGGTTCAGCCAATAATAATAATATTAGTAATAATGCAACAATTTATAACGCCCCAGTTCCGTTCATTCTGAGGCTTAAAGGCGCCAAACAGTATGAAGGCTCCTATCTTGCCTTGGGTGCTAATGCTGATAAAAAACTTAGGTTAATGAGTTGACATGTATTGACTTTTGTCTTCTTTCCTTCATTTATGATACGAGCAAAGGAGACGACGATGTTAATGATCTTTCTTAGCAACAACAATGACAACGTCAACAACATTAAAACAATTTGCACACAAGTGCGCGCATTTCGTTGATAATTGAACAAACAATGCTCTCACTGTTCGTCCTTTGCAATCAGACATTCTGTGCGCCGTTTTCGACTCGCAACGTTGCGGTGTTGCATAATACTGACCAAAAATGCGGTATTGCGGACTTATTCCCGAAGTCTACACGTATTTTGATGTTTTAATGGCCAGCGTGAATAACCAGTGTCATTGCAGAATCACAGTTGTAACTGGTAAGGACGATTTTGACCGCGCGACGCTATGCTAGTGCGGTATATACTGTCGTCGTGTGTCCGTCTGTCTGTCACACGCCGGTATACCTAAACGGCTAAACGTAGAATCACGCAAACAACTCCATACGACAGCCCATGGATGGCATGGACTCTAGTTTTCTGATGCCAAAAATCTTGGTGCCCCCGTTGCGAGTGACCCCGTTGGAATTTCGACAATTAGAGATGGGGTAGGTTAAAAGCGGTGATTTTCGACCAATCTATCGTTCTATCTCAGAAACGGTGCAAGATAAATCGTGCACGCATGATATACTACCCCGAAAGAGATGTGTTCAGCGTAATGAAACCTCTTTAAATTTTGGGAAATAAGTGATTAATATCCCGTTAACGGTGCAAGATAGAGGCATAGTTACAATGGAATACTAATGGGAAATCGTATGTGGCCTATCGAATGGCAAAATTGCCAATGACCTTGTAGGTCACCTTTGCTGCTTGAAACCTTTCTAACTCCCATACCTCGTGAAACATGGCATGACACGAATTTGCTAACATGGCGCGTCGCGCGGTGCCTCTGCGGTAGCTGAGCTTCTTTTTTCTAGGGATATAATCACTCATACGATCATCGATGAACACGCTGTATAGTGACCATCAAAACTCTAAATTTGTATGACTAATTATAACCATATAGGCGTGATACAACCTAAATTGCGTTAAAAACTCCGTCAAATCATCACTGACCTAGCAACCTGTGTTAAATAGCCTATCTGTGACATGTGTCTATATTCTGCTGTCAATCTCGACCTGCAGTGTCCGTGAGTGAATGTGCCATCTGTCGACCAAAAACTCAGTTGGACGGGGTTGGGTAGAATGGGGATGTGGAGGGAATGATGCAGCTTCGGGGGACGGAAGAAAGGAGGGGAGAGAGCGCCGAAGCGCGATAGATTGCTGATAATCTTGTTGACTTATCCTTTATTATTTAAACAATGACAGGAATCGACACCGAAATTTAGAAAAAAAAATGTCGGTCCTTCTCACTGTCGGACCGAAATACACTGGCCGCGTCGCATGCTGCCCCACGATAAGTCATGGTAATTATGCAGACGGGACAGACGGACGGACGCCAGACCGTTACATTACGCTTCCGATAGACGCAGCCAGTGTATTAATACATATAGACCTACTTTTGTAAAGTAAACCAGAAAGTATAGTTTTGTCGTCATCTAAAGTTGTATAAATTAACTGTGTGTAGCATAAAATAACGTGTAATAAATTAAGTAACTAACAATAATAGTAACAGCTTTTGTCAATGCCTAATGAAAATCGATTTTTGATGGCCAAAAATCTCGTGAATTGTTTTAGAGTTGTCACTTGTAGTGATATCTGTTGCTGCACTACATGCATTTTATAAGAGCAAAAACGATTTGTCATGGACCGTGACGGTACAACGAATAATCGCTAAACTAGCGGACGTCAGTTCATAACTACGCGTGATGAAAAAGTTAATAACCACTTAAATAATAATAATTCCTGGTCGTAGAAATATTCAAAACTGCCCCACGGTATTAGTGGCCGCCACCACCTGTACTTTTTTACGTCAGACGATGATGATTATGTTGCTGCATTTGCTAAAACCGATGTCACACCTGCGATTTTATCGCGCGATTTTGTCGCGCTACTTTATCGTGCGACAACGTTGCAGTATGCAACTGTGCATGTCGCACACTGCAACTTTGTCGCAAAAACAAGAACTGGCCAATCAGCGTTCACCGCATTTTGCGACAAAGTTGCGCAATCAAATTGCAGGTGTGACATTGGTCTAATGTTTCACGAGCATCTTTCAGTGAAAAAACTGGTAGGCCTATTGTGTTCAGATTGGCACAAACAAAATCATAGTCGTCGTGGACAGATGACGGGTTTCGCCTATAGAATCGAACTCAATACACTTGCAATAAGCACTTCATTCGCACGGCTATGAAAACATCACGCTGATCGTCATGGACACGTTAAAGATTGTTTGATTGGACACCTCATGTTTCTGTTCGACGCTCGAGTTTCCGTTCTCCGTATTCTGTGATCCACATTCACTGTTGGCCGGTCCAACGGTCAACAGATTTCTCCTGATCCGGAAGCTGGCTTGAAATGAAATAAGGGGTTCTGCCTAAGGCCTTTTTCTTTGTGGTCATTAGTCATTAAAATGTAAATTTTGGGTTTTTTGTTTCCACCAAAGGCCAATAGGATATTCGACTCACCTTAACTTTAGGGGGAGTTAGGTGAGATAGGGGATGCATTTTAATGTATAGTTGTATCCCGACCTTCTGAGGAATATTCTTTTTAGGGGGAGAATTCTCTCCCTAAAGATGCCTGGAATCAGCAGTGACCTAAGGCCAACTAACAGCACTTGACGGCTGGGGCGCTGTTGGGTGATTACGCCGCTTACGTAAACCCCTTGGCTGATTGATTGGGAAGGTGATGCACCATTGCTCCTCCCCTTCGCTATTGGGGCGACGTGCGAAGAACCAGCTGTGGTGTGGTTACTGGATTCAACCCCAGACGCTTTGCCGGCTGCTCTGACGTATACTGACGATTGCGCGGAGGCGGCGCGACTTCGACGTGCTGCGGAGAGAGAGAGCGCGTCGACGCGCTAGGAAAAGAGAGCCATGATGTCGTCGCCGTGTCCCGATGCCGTCTTGTCGGTCATCAGCGGATCGGCAGCTGACGCAGCACCACCGCCGCCACCACCAGGGCCGAGGTACGGCAACAACTCGGTCGGGTCTCCGAAACTGTCTCCGCCGAGCAGCTGCAATACAAACAGTCGGAGCAAACAGTGTTGCTTCAGCAACAGACACGCTTTGTTCTCGTCTGTAATCTCGGTATCAGATCAGATCAGATCAGATCAGATCAGATCGTTACCTCTTCTTAGAAATACGACACGCAATGGTTCATTGTATCCAGACTTTTATCATAGGAAACTGTAGACGTTCAGAGGCTGCTAAATGGCGGGTGAACACTGATTACAAATAAATTAGCCCCGTACGGGACTGGTGGTCGACTCCTACTTACTGCCAACTTCAAAGTCACGTGACACAAAAACTAGGACAAAAATAAAAAATCCGGCCCAGATAAGCTGTAGGTATTGCCTCCTAATTTAAGAATACGTGGTCATTTATCAGCCCCATTATAAATGGGGGAGGAGATAACCGTTGAAAATGGCTGAATTTCCGACTTTCAAGGGCTCATGATCTTGACCTTGACCTTGGATCTGGTTATACTGCATACCGTCATGCATCACTCGTCGACCTCTACCTACATACCAAATGTCATTGAAATCGAAGAAACTTGTTGTGGACGGACGGACGGACGTACGGACGGGCGGACGGACATTTGAGACCCACTTTATTAGGTCGACTCGGAGGAGTCGACATAACTAGAAGAAGTGCCAAACTCATGCCGGCACTGTTTTTGTGACTCGCGAGTGACCTTAACCTTTGACCTTTTGATCTATTGACCCAGAAAGAAATGGGTTTGCACAACTCCTCGCTGAACATTTGTATCTCAAGTTGCATCGTTTTTTAGATATCTTGTTGAAGAACATACAGACATAAACGCCAGTGAAAACGCTATTCCCGCGTCTGCCTTCGGCTTAGGTAAATACGAGACTAGTCCAGGTACTCCAGGATGACAAAATCCAGGCGACTGCATACAGTGTTATATATTTTCAGGATATGTATACATATGGGTGGGCATTATCAATCAGACCTTATTTTTACGACCGCTCAAGGGACGTTACTATGGTAACCGATTTTTGGCGCGAATGGGCGAAAATTGGCATAGCCACCTCCATTTCATGCGCTGGCATTCCACAATAGATGGGAGGACGATCGCACCATAGATGCACGCGTTAGCAACTTCGATGACCTCTTTACATCTGATAAAAATTTGGTAAACTCTGGTCTAGTAGCCCCTGAGTTTGCGCCGGACGAGCTACACGCTGCGCTTTGCCGCGCATTTTTCTTTTAATCATGTTCGCCAGATGGCGCCTATAGTCGATGCAGATGCCAAGGGCTTGGTTAGCGCTGGCGAGGCTGTGCGCCGGGCGGGCTCACGCTGGCTTTTCCACGCAACTAGTAGACATAAATGGCAAGTAGACGTTATTACATCGATGACTTCATGCCGAGCGCCGGCATCGATGAGGTCGGTCGTATCGAAGGTAAGGTTGCACGCGAACTCGATGGAGTCGACGTCAGCGCTGCCGCCGTCGTTCGTCGTCGTCGTCGTCGTGGAAGTCTTTGCGGCCGACGCCGACCCCGAGTCCGACGCGTCCCCCGCCGCCGTGGCCGGGTTGCCGCCGCTCGGCGGGGTCGTCTGGGTGTCGGCGTCGCCGGTGGAAGACGAGGGTTCGACGGCCTGAGGAGACGACGGCGACTGGGTCGACGGGCGGCGAGGAGCCGGGTCCGGAAGGCGTTCTTCCGGCTGACCGTCCGTCAACGTGGTTGACTCGGGTGCGGTGTTCTGCCGCTCCGTGCTGCCCGACAGCGACGAACTGCCAGGAGGAGATCGAAGAAGATTGTCGCCCATCTGTGACAAGGAGCCGAGGAAGTCGACACCGGACGTGGAAGGACCATCTACTGGTGGAACGACGCTTGGAATGTTGGAATCGACGCTGCTCAGATCTAGGTCGAGGCTACCACTGAACACGTTGGACGCATCTGTCAAAACACAAGCGTCAGCCTTCGCTGTTACTAAAAAAAGGTAAAGGCTTCCCATACTCGTTACCGAGCGTTGGGCCCAGAGCTGATCCCGGTGTACAGGCAGTCAGCCCGCAGGTGACTATAAGTCATCCGCCCAGCGGTAGGCGAACGTGATAACCACTACAGTACACAACGGAAACCGACAGTTAAGTTTCATATATCGTTTTCTGGCGCTAGCACTAAGCTTGTCTTAAACCTACTAATTCAATTGTATTTAAAATAACGTCACAAACCGTCACCAGTTAACTTCGCACAGTATGACATCATGACCCACAACATGAAGATCGTATGGTGACCATAGATTACTGTGACGTCACTTCACCCTATGTATAGGCCTACCGAGGTACGACTGTGCGTATGTTTAGGTTTTATCTTTTGCGTGTTCTTTCATGTTAGCTTAGGTCATTATGTTCTTGTACTGCTTGCTTTTGTTGTGTTGGGTTTAGTTTCTTCAGTACTTAGCCAAGAGATTGGCTGGAAAGAATGGTATTGTATGGTATTGTAGGGTTTAACGTCCCACTCGACACATTATAGGTCATTTCGGAGACGATTTTACAGGTCAGATGACCCAACCAACAGTGTAATAGCACTGAAGGGTGATAGTCTTCCAGGTCAAGGGCCAATCCCACAGGCTCAGCACGCTAAAAGGTAATGAAAATGATGTAATCAAATTTTTTTCTACATATAGCACTGTCATGATCGTGTTTGGGACGGTCAGCAACTTTATACATATATATACGATGACCGAGGTCGCGTGAACTGATTGACCCGACTTTGCAAGCTTAGAC
>Ga0209780_1002441_pt1 | contig 13211 bp, 7 predicted proteins | sample WorMetexBAHAMAS2_FD_187384 | JGI IMG/M metagenome (GOLD analysis project Ga0209780, IMG submission 187384) | Marine gutless worms symbiont microbial communities from Max Planck institute for Marine Microbiology, Germany - Inanidrilus exumae... | ecosystem: Host-associated > Annelida > Digestive... | reverse complement strand
TTGCCGGATTGTTGCCGGTTTCGGCGACAATGTCGCGGTTTTTGGCGACGATGTCGCCGTTTTTGGCGACATTGTCGCTGGTGTGGACGGGACTTTATACTATTAAGTATTTCTCTCCGTTCCGTTCGTCCGCATTTCATTTGGCGCCCGCAGTTGCAGCTCCCATATATCTGGAACTCTGCGAAAGACGCAGGCAATTTGTCACCTGTCAGATGACGGACAGTAGACAATAAATTCATTGACTAATCGCACAATCAATCAGTTAATTAACGATTCCGTCGCCCAGTCGCTTTGTCGTCTTCTGTTTTCATTTATGCGCCAAACTCGATATACAGTTTGATTACTTTTCGTAATCAATCTAAGTGAATTCTTCCATCTGTAGACTGTGTCTTCAATTACGTGAATTTTCTTGTAGCTGTCGCTCGATTGGCTCGTTCAGTAAACTTCGATTCAACCGAGTTTGCGTATGCATACCATGATTTACCATCCCTGGAAAATTTTCTTCACCTTTCCTGTAGAATAGTGTGGAGTTTTGCCGTTTTATGTTGACATATTTTGCTTGTTTGTTAGTTTTTAAACTGACAAATTTCAGACACAAACTAGAATAAGGCACCACTCACGTGGGCGCCATGACGAACGCCGGCAATGTTTTTTTTGTGCCTCGTGACCTTGAGCTTTGACCTTTTGACCCCAAAATAAATAGGTTTCTAAGATTCAAGGTGGAACATTTCTGTGTCGAGTTTGGTGATCATAGCTGCATCGGTTTTTGAGATCTTGTGGACAACAGTCAGACAGACAGGTGAACAAACAAAGAAACAAACAAACAAACAAACACATTAACGCTGCTGAAACCCTACGAAAGCGACCGTCTTCGGAGTGCGTAATAAAAACCACGATTGTCTGGTAAACTTTTGCTCTGGCTAGTCTGTTATTCTGGAGCTCTTTTCAGACTATTTCCAAGCGTCTGATTGTAGCATTGGCAGTTTCAGGCGTTTACTTACTGACAACAATTCTGTTTGCACTGCGACGAGTCGACGCGCTACCGAAACCGACATTTACATTAAATTGCATTACAGAACAAACGATTCCCACTCAGTGTTACTTTAGTAACGAAAACGAAAACGAGAATTAAAATGACTGCATTTCGTTCAGTAAAACTAGAACTAAAAAGATATTTTTGCACTAAAACTATATAAAAACTAAAAAGTTAAAAGTCGAAAAAACGAAACATGAACTAAAGGATGTCAAAAATTGAAATGAATTAAGATGAACTAAAATGAATTTTAATTCGATGAATATTCTTTGTATATACAAAAGAGGAATGTCACAAGTTTATCTAGTACGTATCATTGTACACAACTGTCATACACAATACAGCACAGAACAGTTCTGATTATTTTCTCTCCTAACCTCCAGACAACCATCATCGCTCAGATGCTGTCTAATGGAGGGGAGGGGACAGACAGACACAGCACAGGGTCACAACACATACGACGCTAGCATAGCGTCGCGGGGTAAAAAAATATCAGTGGCATGGAATGACGTTTTCGGGAGAATTTTTCACTATCATATCCGTGAAACAGGTGACAGTCTATTGTGCTCGACTTGATTTTGAATAGTTGTTTAATGCTGACCGTTATAAATTTTGGATAAGTTTGTTGACAATTTAGCACAGTGGTTGTAATGTCTACTGTAAATTTTATCGATGTCAATCTGTCGCGCTATTCTAAGTTATATCAATTAAAACGATCGAATTTAGGAAGGTAGGATTAGGATGTAGATAGCACACACTGCCACGGAAGTATGAGCTCTGCCGAATGATCTCGTTCTCGCCACGAGCATATCGGACAGTTGATGTATTCTGTATCTTTCGTTTGCGGTCCGTTAGTCTGCGTCATCCGTTTCACCGCTTAGGTGCTGAAAACGAGGCGTATGGCCTAATGGGATTGCGCTGCGATGAAACTTTTTTCGGTATTTTACTGTCAACGTTTCTGCGGCGCCGTCCGTGGAAATGGAGATGCTACCGAACGAATATGCTGTCATAGATTCGGGGCGTCCAATATCCTTCTTTCGACGCGGGTGGTCGTCGGCCGTGAGATAGACGGTGGGTGGTCCGATCGGTGCGCGCGTGACGTCATAAACGTGACGTGGCGCGCGGCACGTGACGCGTGGACCGGATGTCGGCGACGGCGGAAGTCCGCTGTTATCGCCCGCCTGCCGCCGACGAAGCGCCGCCCGCTCACCCTCCCAGGACGCTTCCGGGAAACCGCCGAGCACGTGACTCAGACTTGGGCCGGCACGTCTGATGACGTTGGGTTTCACGTCGGAAATGACGTAACATCGTAGACCGACGTTCTTCTAGAGAATGCCCGGACACTGCTTCAGAAGACCAGGCAGGCCCGGATGAAGTTCGACGTATAGGGCCGGCGGAAGGCGTATAGGCGAGGCAGGCACAGACCCAGGGCCCGCGTTCTGTACAATAAAAATTAAATGATGGTATTTTTATCCCCGCGAAAGCAAGGGAATATGTTTTCACCGGCGTTGGTTTGTGTGTCTGTGTGTCTGTCTGTGACCACGAGAACTAGAATGATTTTGGACTGATTTGTACCAAATTTTATGGGAAGGTTCCTAGGGGGAAAGGGAAGACCAAGTTCGTGTTTCGTTACGATCGGTGGAGGGAAGTGGAAGTAACGGTCAAAAAATAGGCGATTGCTTTCGGGGATATGTACTCTCTCAGAGTACTTTCCATCTAGTTGCATGATGTATTTTTGGCCCGTAGTCTTTCAGCCTTTGAAAGACTTCATTTCAGGCTGTACGCATGTTAATTAAGGTACTGGTATACCATTCGTTGAGTTTTGTAGAAATAAATATTATGCCAATCTGACAAATATACTGCATTATAGCGTCTACAGGTATGCTTGGTTAGTGAGTCAGCTGAACCTTGTATAGTAAAGTATGCGTCTATTTCTATAGCGCGTTTTACCGCAAAGCCTCAAATGCGCTCAGACATGGATCACACAGTTTTACCTGGAAATTACACCATGCCTGCCGCAGAACATCACCGCCCTTTGGCTGGTACTCATTTTACCATCCCACGGAAGGTAAAAAGCTGAGTCGACCTGGGTGGTTGGTTACATACCGAAATAAAGTGTCGCCCCGGGAGTCGAACCCGGACGGTCACCCATCGCAGTACTAACTGGGCTCAGCGTAGGTTAACTTCGTTGATCTAGACCAACGACGCTACCACTACGCCACGCCACCACCATATATAGGACCGGATGTAACGTCACGAACACATACTCCGGTCTGGTTCCATATAAACGTCAACTCCCACTTGTCAACTTGAGAGTCCTGGTCAGCAGTATCGATCGCACCTTTGTTTGTGTATTTATCCTTTATGGTTACAACACTTACGGCTGTCGGGCTTTTTCAGTCGCTGGTTCCATCGTCTGGAACTCTCTCCCGGATTTTAACCCAGATTCGACGATCAGTTCAGACTGTTTCAGACGTTTACTTAAAACGTATTTGTTTGGTAGATACTAGAGGTTGTTGACGACAATAATTGCGCTATATAAATCTACGTATTTACTTACTACATCACTCACAACGGATTCGTGCTGCTATAACATGGGGGGCCACGCCAAAATTTTTGGGTGAGCCAAGTCTGCTATCCACTTGTCCGTGACCGACGTACTACAAGCGATAGGTGGCCTAAAAGCCACAACATTTGGTATATTTAGCAGTGAATAACTTATCGTTATGATTTACTGATGCCGGCAAAAATTCGAGGTCGCTATTGCTACGTGTTTTTAGGTCCAGGCTACCTGTCGCAGGCTGGTGATCGGACCTATAGTGACGATTGTGCATGGTTCATGGGGAGGGGCGCTGCAGCGTGGGCCGGGTACTTTTACGGGTAGAGTTAACGAACGTACAGGCCAATTATTGGTGGGGCCAAATGCATTGTGGCCCACCCAACCAAAATTTTGGGTGAGCCATAGCCCACTCGGCCTACGCTGCAGCGCCCCCATTGCATTGTGGCCCACCGGTAAATAGTAAAGTAAAGGTAAAGTAAAGTAAAGTAAGTAAAGTATACGTCGATTTGTATAGCGCATCGTCGTAACTACCTCTAATGCGCTCAGACATGGATCACACAGTTTTATCTGCAAATTACACCATGCCTGCCTTTACTCCCCAGCCTCGGAGCATCACCGCCCTTTGGCTGGTACTCATTTTACCGTCCCACGGAGGGTAGAAGGCTGAGTCGACCTAGGTGGTTGGTTACATACCGAAATAAATTGCCGCCTCCGGGAGTCCAACCAGGACACGGTCACCCATCCCAGTACTAACCGGGCTCAGCGTAGGTTAACTTCGTTGATCTAGACCAACGACGTTACCACTACGCCACGCCGCCACCTGTATATAAAAGGCGCTATATAAATACTCTTCCTTTTTTCCCATGTGCTATGATAATTCAAGGGGGGATTTGGCCGTGTAAACGAGCAGCGACGGTGTCAGTGTCACGTATACACTGTAGGCCCTACACAGAATGTGTGACGAGCGAGTGTTGCGCTCGGCCGATACTCTGACGATAACGCTACGTGTCGGGTCGGACCGGGCAACATTACGGCCCGGTCACGTTGCTAAATCGTCGCCCGCCAACATCAGCCGTGTCAAAGTGTCGCTCTCGTATATCGTCGCCAATCGCCGCCGGCTTCGTCGACGAGATAAAAGCCACTTCACTTCCCGGCCGGCCACGTGCACAGCGACGACTTAGTCGATAGTTATCCAATTCCTTCAGATGTGTGCGATAGACAGATTTGTTGCCAACTGATTGGCCCTATATATGTCACACCTCGGATATACGGACAAATAGATGTTTATTTGAAACGCGATCTCAAATGTACAGAGATACAATAAACCATAACGACGACAGAACAATGCAGTTATAACAACTGCATCGTTGTTTGCTGGACAGTATACGACTTCTACAGGTAAACATCTCCGAGGCCAAGAGATTAGAATTCTGATTTAGGTCTACTATTTTTGGCGATTTTGCAGACTAGAAGTCCAAGATTTATGCTCCTTGGAGCATCATGGAAAACTTTCCACGGAAAATCTTCCACGGAAATTTCGAAGAAGATTTTCGATGGAATTTCATGTGGAATATTCCAGGGAATTACCATGGAACATGACGGTTCTCCATGGAGTTTTCATACGTTTTCGACCAAGTGGAATTGCCATGGAAAACGTTTCCATGGAAACTCTGCGGGATTTCATGTGATGAAATACTTCATGGAGTTTCCATAGAAAACGTTTTCCGGGGTGATTCCACGTGAGCAAAGACATCTGAGAACTCCATGGAAACCTATCGTGTTCTATGGTAATCCCATAAAGTATTCCACATGGAATTCCATGGAAAATATCCCATGGAAATTCCATGGAAAATCTTCCATGGAATTTTCATGGGATATCTTTTATTGAAAATTTTTATGGTATTCCGTGGAGAATAAATCTGGGACCTCTCTGCAAGATCGCCCTACTTTTATACCGGTATTTCGGTTATTTAGGGGCGATTTTTAGGTTTTTTTTCGCCCCGAGCCGAGCTTACTCATCTCTGCCCCTACCATTACCAGCGACGCCATCTTGCGATGCTTCGCCTCCGACTTGCGCTGGAGGTTGAGCGCCACGCGGTAGATACCCGAGTACAGCACGCACATCACGACCAGCGTCGTCCAGAAATAGCCCAACTGCAATCAACGATCATGTACATATTTTCCGGTTTTGGTCCTGCATATGGGCCTCGGTATTTACCGGTGACGGTAAAATTTGGCATGGTTTGATGTCATAGGAGCAAAACATGTTGCTAAAGTGGGCGTTGCGGCTTCAAGTAAAGCCCGGTCCACACAGGCAACAATTAAGGTCGAAGCAACATTGTCGAAGCAACAGGCAACTTTGTTGCCTGTTGCTTCGACAATGTTGCTGTTTTTGACAACAGTGTCGAAGCATCATTCGACTTTGTCGAAGCAACGTTTGACTTTGTCAAAAGGACTACATTTCAACGCAAAACTCTTTCGACATTGTTGCCGTTTTTGGCAACAATGTCGAATGTAGCTTCGACATTGTTGCTGGTGTGGACCGGGCTTAATGTGTACATAATTTGGGCACCGCAATCCGGGACGAGCGCCGAAGGTGCGAATCGTAGGGTACGAGCACCACAGGCGCGAGCCATTGGGGGTCCGACTTGAGGGTCTGGGGGAGCGTCGTGAGCTCCCCCAGCGGCCAGGCGGAGCGCCGGCCGCCAGCGATTTTTTCTATATACAGATAAAATCTGAGCTAATGTTTGGCCACCGATGCGTAAACACACGGCTGCAAAGGTGGGGCAAATCGGGCCAAATCCGGGACACCAAGCCAAAAACGGGACAGATGGACGTCCCGGAAGAACTGTGATTTTTCCCGGGACACATCGTTAAAAATCGGGACTGTCCCGGAAAATCCGGGAAGCGTGGTCACCTTAGCTTGAAGTGAGTGCTTTCTAAATGAAAATCGGTCTGCATCGTCGGCCTTTGCAGTATCGGACTGCTGCGCCCTCACAGTCACTGGCTCCGGGGCTCTAATATTCATTTTATTTCGCCAATACATGGTAATGCGCCCTGATTTATTGGTTGATTCAGGCGCTGCGCTGTATTAATCGTTTACTTACTTTCTTGCTTACTTTTTGCTTCCTTATGAACAGGCCCGTTTCGTTTTCAGACCGGAGGTCGTAACGGGCGATCAAACCAAGTCTTAAGTACTACTGCATGGATCGTTTCTTTCGAGCTACTCAGTTTTTGTTTTTACTTTTTTTTCTTATTTCTTCGTTTCTGTGCCGTGCGCTAGATTAGGCTGGCCCTCTCGTCAGCTTTTGAGCGCACGTAAATATACTGTATCGTATCACACTAAGCCAGGAGATTTGCTGGGATAAAAGTCTCTGAAATGACCTATTTTGTGTCGATAACTCACCAAGTATCTGACTGCGTTGGTTAATGCTGCTGTGACAGGAACGTGGCAGAACGTGCATGCGTACTATTTGCACAAACGACGGGCGGCTCGGCGTAAATCGATGCTAACGGTTCACCGCTTCGTGGCGCACCTGCCGACGTCATGACGTCATCAAACCACGTGACTACGACGCCGGCTAACGCCACGACCATCGTCGCCGACGTCGTCGACCTGCTAAACGGCACGGCAGTCGCAACAGCCGACGACAAAGACCAGTCCGGCAACCCATACTCGGTCAGTAATGCTGTGCGACTCTCGAGTTTTGTACGTTTTAAGAAATTAATGTTCTGAAATTCACCAGTCGTTTCAAACTTCGAAAAATTACTCTAGGCCTAAATCAAGTACGTCCGTCTTCGGGGACTGACGTATATCCACACATGCCGATCTTACGCCCACACTCCGCGCGCATCTCTAGTGTGACGTTTAAGTCGGCGCATCTCTACGGTACTATAAATAGAACGTCGCTCTGACTTCAGCCAGCCTAAGCCTGCAGGCTAGGCTAAGCTTCTTCCCGTTCTATTTATAGTTCAGTGCGCGCGCTGGCCGATTTGTCCGATTTTGGTCTTGTGGGGGAGCAAATTTCCCCAATGTGGGAGATTCCCTGCTTTGGACGCCGATAAACCGCCGAGCACAATGTAACGCCGCTAGCTTTATTCTCGGCGGAGAAATCCGTAACCGTACAAACACACACACAAAACAACAAACAAACACAAACAATAACCGATGTATCCACACCTTGCCTTTCGGAATGTGTGGATAATAATAATAAAAATGTTACATACCGGGTACGTGCAACAAAAAGAACACGAAAACAAAGTACTAGCATTATTTATTTGGATGGCCGGGTCCAGCGGTTAGCGTAATGTATCCGTCCGTTCGTCCGTCCGTCTGTTTGTCCCGTCTTTTTCTAACTTATCACAGCGCGCTTCGCATACTCAACGTGACTCACTAAAGGGCAGTATGCGACGCGGCCAGCGTACATTTTAGTCCGAGTATTACCAGGACGGATATACTTGTTTTGTGGGTGAAACAACATACCTTCGATTAGAAGAACTATAGTTTCGTTTTTACAAGGTACGGCAATCACTTTCAAGTGCGCTGGACAAATTGCTTGATGTCCAGTTTTACTGGTTAATAATCAAAGACGATTCTCCGGCATGTATTAACGGACGTTCTTGCAACTTTCGAGCTCGATATAGTACAATAGCATTTGACTACTTGTTTGCTTATTTACTTACTTAATTTATTTATTTATTATCTGTCCCATAGCTGTAGCATATAGCATGGGACAGGTTATCAAACTAGTTTGCCTCTGTCTTTGTGTCCGTCTGCGTGCACTCTCACGATCGCATTTTTTGATGGATTTTCCCAAAAATTGGCACATAGGTAAAAAAACCCAAAAGTAAAAAACACGAGTTCGTTGGGTAAACAATGCACCACCCCTTCCCTATTTTGCCCCCAGAACCTTCCATTTTAGGCGAATAGGTCCTCAAAATACATGCAAATATTAATAACAACCATATAAACAGCGTTAAATGTACGCGAATCGTCGAAATTCCCGCGTCCTACAGGAAATCTCGGTCGAGGAACACGAGAGGACGTCAAATTTTAAAAAGGAATTGAAAATGTATAGCCGTTTTGCGCATGAGCAGTGAAAAATATGCAATACACCCCTTATTATTGTATAATAGGAACAGTTCGGTCGTTGTTGAATGTTGACTTGCTGGGACAGATACCACGTTCCAACGTATTTCTAGTGATGTTATAATGTTGAAGAATTAGATGCGATGTAGTTGTTAGAGCGACGTACTCGCACGCGGGTTTGTTTCGCACTGATGAAGGACATCAAAAACGACCTCAAAGAGGACATTCGTGGTGACCAGAGCTGCATCGATGCTCCTCCAGATCAAGTTCCATTACATTAATTACGCCTCAGCTAGCGCTCGAATGGCGGACTGCTAAAAGCATTTCAATTATTTATTAGGATCTTGTAATTCATTGCGGTTCGATAAAAGTAAGTCTTGACGTTTGTACCAAACTCACAGAAATGCCACAGTGGCGCCTGGTGATGTTCGTCCTTTCCCGAAGAGAAGTCCGTCCGTGATTGAAAGTAAGGCAAAGGTAAAGGTCATCCATGCCCTTTACGAGTGTAGGCGAGGTGTTCATCCCCTGACTTTGAGCCCGTAGGTGAATGATGATGATTGTAGGTTTGGCAGATCGTCGTCCTTGGTCTGCTGGCCGCGACCACCAGCGTTCTGACGGTCGGCGGCAACCTCATCGTGATTCTGTCGTTCATTGTGGAGCGCAACATCCGACAGCCGACCAACTACTTCATCGCGTCTCTGGCCGTCAGCGACCTGCTCATCGGAGCCATATCCATGCCGTTCTACACCGTCTACCTCCTGATGGGCCAGCACTGGCCGCTCGGTCCGATCATCTGTGATCTGTGGCTGTCGCTCGACTACACCGTCTGTCTGTGTTCCATCTACACGGTCTTCTGTATCACAATCGACCGCTTCTGTTCCGTCAAGATCCCGGCCAAGTACCGCAACTGGCGCACAGAACGCCGGGTAAAATTGCCCGCGGTTAATAATCGATCAGTAATCGTAACAAGAGTTCACCAAGTGCTGAGATAGGCGACTGGGTCGAATTAGAGTGACTGCAGATGGCACAATAAGTTGGGCTACTTTTGGGCTAATCTGCGGGCGTCGTTGGGCGGGAATGTCGACGCTCGCCTCGCAACCACGTGATGCCAGCACACCAAGTTGTTACAATTTACATAGAATATTGACTCAAATTTAACAATCCTATTGGTAACCGTATCTTAATTCATATTGGCCATCAAGTAACTAATTATAGATGGCTGTATTGTGTGGAATGCATTACAATACAGTATTCGGCTCGAAGCGCTCAGCTGTTTGTGCACAAGCTGTTTGCTTCCTGCATTCGACGAGGCCTAGTGTCACATGACTCAATAGTCGATAGTGATTGGCTGCCTGCGACTGAGTGATGTCAGCATTATCTGCCATGTTGTCAACCCACTTCGGACGTCGCAGAAAATTAGGGGAGGTTTCTAGTACGGAGTGTATAGGTCACAGGGAATGACTTCGAATTAATTCCAACGGTAGAAATGGAAACTAGACATCCCTTATAGGGTTATTTTGGTGGTGAATTTCCGGCGATCTGTAATCATTGCGCAGTTACGGAGGCATGAAATCGCAGTACCTTAAACATTTTTAGATAAATTTTTGCGTTTTTTAGAAAACGACCCCTTACGGTAAAATTTTCACAATTCTCTTTCGAAAGTTTTCATCGCGACACCAATCGACGTGTTATGTTTAAATTTCGTGAAATTTGACCAACGGGAAATCGACGAAATCGTGCGTTCTTACCTGGGAGGAACAACCGCCGACAATGCACTCAGAGTGCTCCAGATTTCATCCAGATCGGTTCACTTTCGGCGGAGTTATAGCGGAATGCGTGAACACCGCCAAAACGCGCCGTAAATTGACTCCAATATTCGGAATTTCGGATGAAGCCTAGCTTCGAGCCGAATAATTAACTGCAAGTACGTTTGTATGTTGGCCGCGCCGTCGCATGCTGCCCTCTGGTGAGTCACGTTGAGTATGCCGACTTGACAGACAAACGAACAGACGGACGGACAAACGCCATTCCGCTTTCCGCTATGGACGTGGCGACGCAAAAATCCTACTTATGTATTTACTTACTTACTTACTTTGTGAGATTGTTGTGCGTTGAGCAGAATAAATATTAACGAGCAATGTTTAAGATTAAGACAGGACATTTGAATAACGCCTTGTCGTGTGTACAACATACTCATCTTTAAAGCGCTCAGAATGGCACGTGTTAATGAGGGATCACACAGTTTTACCTGCCACCCACACGCTTATTGACGAATGGAATGAGCCATCCCGCCTTGGATCCCCAGCCGCAGCGCATCACCGCACTTCGGCTGGTACCCATTTCCCGTCGCACAGAGGGTAGGAGGCTAAGTTGGCCTATGTTGCTGGTTACATACCGCAGTGAAGATGGGTCAAGCGTCACCGTACCGATAGTGCGGCGGCCGGGGATCGAACTCACGACCATCGAGTCGCAAATCCGAGGCCCTAACCACTATACTACCGAGCCAACCTGAAATGATGCAGGTGTTGGCGATGATCGCAATGACGTGGATCGTACCCATCATGGTCTTCTTCACGTCCATCATTGGCTGGCAGTACTTCGTCGGTGAGCGGACAGTCAAACCGGGACAATGCTACGTACAGTACATGGACGATGCTATATTCAATTTTCTTCTACAGGTCAGAACCACCGCATTCGTCATGTCTCCATTCGTCTATGCTGCCACCATAGACGTAATTTCCCCCTCCTCCCAGTAGACAGCATCTGGGGCCCGATTTACAAAAAAATCTTAGGAAAAATCCTAAGTATAGCATAAATTTATCCTAAGTTTATCTTAAGTTTATCGTAAGTTATAACGTTAAGATTTTCATAGATTTTTACATGTAATTTACTAAAGCAATTTTATAACTTACTAAGTTCTTCCTATATATGTGCGGACAATTATGTGAAAAAAATGTTAACTTATTTTTGAGAAACCGCATTTTTCTTATTAAGTTGATCTTAAGTTTTGCGTAAGTTCATCCTAAGTTTATCTTAAGATTTTTCTAAGTTAAACTTTATCCTAAGTTTGTCATAAGATTTTTTGTAAATCGGACCCCTGATCTTTGATGATCATCTGGAAGTTAAGACGGAAAATAATTGCCTGGGGCCCAGTTTACAAAACATCGTAGGAAAAATTCTAAGTTTAGCTTAAGTTTTACATAAGTTTATCTTAAGTTTATCCTAAGTTATAAAGTTAAGGTTTTCATAGATTTTTGTATTTAATTTACTAAAGCAATCTTAAGACTTACTACGTTCTTCCTATATATATATGCGGACAATTTTGTAAAGAAATGTTCAGTTATTTTTGAGAAATTTTTCTTATTAAGTTCAGCTTAAGTTTTGCGTAAGTTCATCCTTAGTTTTTCTTAAGATTTTTCTAAATCACATTTTATCGTAAGTTTTTCCTAAGTTTATCCTAAGATATTTAGTAAATCTGGCCCCTGAACATTGCGACGTTTCTTGTACTAAAAAAACCTCGTCTAACTTGACCAACACATCGCGGTTTCGTGAAAGTATAATATGGCCGCGTAGATGCGGTTGATTTCCCAGCATAAACAATGTATCACTATTTTTTCTTCTTTCTGTTTTTCTTTTTTTAGTTAAGTCATTTTCAATTGTGTATTTGTGTATTGTTACTAACATTTGTGGTGAATGAAGCTTATCATAGCACCAGATAACATTTTGTAGTTTATTCTGTGTATTGTATATTTTGTTACGGATGCATGTTTGCTTTTGTTGTGTTTGATTTAGTTTTTTTGTAATAAGGCAAGAGATTGGCTGGGAAAACGTATCTGAAATTACCTAATTTAGTGTTGGTGCCTTGGTGGGACGTAAAACCTTAACTCAGTCAATCGATAAAGCAGCCCCGACTGGAAAAAACTAGGATTTAAAAGTTGTTTTATTAGGTTTTTAGGTTTCTACGTTTAAAAAATTAATTTTTTTTCTACGAAGACCGATGTCGCCAAACAGGAAAGTGTGACCCAAAAGCATCTGAAATCTGCAACCCATTGGACTCATACAGTGGTGTACACGGCATGCTCTTTTCCTTTTCATGGATTAGAGCATAAAAAAGATAAAGAAAAATAAAGGAAATGAAGCAGGAGTCTCACAAATCACAATTCAGATTTGAATATGAAATGTAAATAATATATTTAATTCATTAATTTAAATAAAGTAGACGTGCTGCATGTCCGACTAACTGACATGCATGCAGCACACCAAAACCTGCCTTTCCCGCCTGATCGAACCCTTCCTCTAAAGCAATATCAATACCAGAGAAGGTTGTGATAAGTACACCAGTGTGCCAAATTTCGTAGAAATCGCTCGAACCGCGGCCGAGACATGTGAGTTTCAATATTATTCTTGTTTAGATTGAAAATGCTTATTCACGCGACTTTTTGGGGGTTTTGGGGTAATATTTTGCGGGTAAATATTTCAAATCTAAGTAGCCCATAGCGATTTTCAGAAAATTTGCAGAATTTGTACCT
>Ga0209780_1002440_pt1 | contig 13212 bp, 7 predicted proteins | sample WorMetexBAHAMAS2_FD_187384 | JGI IMG/M metagenome (GOLD analysis project Ga0209780, IMG submission 187384) | Marine gutless worms symbiont microbial communities from Max Planck institute for Marine Microbiology, Germany - Inanidrilus exumae... | ecosystem: Host-associated > Annelida > Digestive... | reverse complement strand
CATATAACTGCGTATGTCTATGATACATACCTCTAAGACGTACGCAACTTAGGTGGCGACAGGTCATTGCACCGCCACCTTATGTTATGATTTATTAATCATTGTATTAGGCTGATATCTCGTCTGCAGAATTATGTGAAAATTTATTATTTTTCTTGGCAGACTCTGCGAAAAATAATTCAATTACTGCACCCTTGACGCACCAAGAAGCATGCAAATTACGATATTTCTGTCAGAAGTATGTTGCTTTGTCATCGGTATCCCGTATCGCCATGTACATGTTATTCATAGTGTTAATACAGTATTAATTTACAGTACCTAATCAGCGGAACAAGTAAATAGCTAGTTTTGACTCCATTTTTAGAAAACGCACTATATAACTGCGTATGTCCATGAAACATACCTCTAAGAAGTATGCAACTTAGGTGACGACAGATCATTGCACCGCCACCTTATGTTACGATTTATTAATCACATTGTTAAGTCGTTATTTTGTTTGTAGAATTATGTGAAAATTTATTATTTTTGTGTCAGAATTTGTGACAAATAATGCAATTACTGCACTAATGACATCTACAAGAAGCATGCAAAATACCATATGCCTCTCAGAAGTACGTTGCTTTGTCATCGGTATACCGTATCGCCATGTACATGTTATTCATAGTGTTAGTACAGTATTACAATACCTAATCAGTGGAACAAGTAAATTGCTACATTTGACTCCGTTTTTAGAAAACGCGCTATATAACTGCATATGTCCATAAGACATACCTCTAAGAAGTACGCAACTTAGGTGGCGACTGATAATTGCACCGCCATCTTCTGTTATGATTTATTAATTACTTGTTAGGTCGTTATTTCGTCTGTAGAATTATGTGAAAATTTATTATTTTTCTTGTCAGAATCTGCAACAAATAATGCAATTACTGGGGATGTTGCCCACAATCCGTCTATGGACTGTTAGACAGAGGAATGATGTTGCTACAACTTTGCCGCTGAAAGTTTTTACACAAAGAAACTTTGTATCAGACATTTTCGACAGAAGTTGAATTTTACTGGCAAAAATAGCAAAATCGCGTTTTGTGTCACCTTTGGGGGACTTAGGGGTAACGTACATGGTTTATCTATGGCTTGTTGGAAAGCGCGTGGTCGACTTCCTATTAGTGCTAATTGAACTTTTTTTGCCAGGTCTCATGGTTGAGGCGCTATGAGCGGATATTGGTCAAAATTTTACTGTTAGAAAGGGGGTGGGTCACTTTTAGCACAAATTTCAGAGATAAGGGGGGTCATTTACCAATGACTTTTGGTGTCAGAAAACTAGAGTCCCTGGGCTATCACGTGGTGTTGTTTGCATGATACTACGTTTAGCCGTTTTGATACAATACCGGCGTGTGACACAGAGACGCACGATGATGGCTAATACCCGTGCATCGCTAGCACTGCGCAGGTAAAAACTTGTACTTACCAGTTGTGTAAATAACAATCGGCCGATACCAACATACTAATTGGCTGATACCGATTGTCGGCAAAATAGCCCCGATAATCGGCCGATTATCGGTACATCTCTACTTAAATTACTGCTGCCAAATAGCATAATTATGTTTTAACTTAGACTCTGCAAAAATGATCATCAAGGCTTTAGACTCTAAGCAAATTGCGCCAAAAACCAAAACGACACACACTATAATTTAATTACGTAAATTCCAATATTTAACAAAAATTCAAGGGCGTTTAGATGTGTACCACATTGGCAATGTCTACACATGCCATGAATTTGTATCAGAATTTGACTTTTAAAATGAAAAAATGGTGGTTTGTCTCTTAGACCCCTATTGAGGCTTCACACCGGGACCTGGCTCCTGCAGCCGAGTCGTATCACTTTTTAAATATTGTGCTAAAGTTGTCCTCAGAGGTGTGTTACTTAACTTACCTACGCTGTCTCCATACTCCAGTGCACAAGATGGTTACTGTTTGATAATCTGCGAATTTCTGTCATGAGCATTAACAACAGCTAGAACCATCTTGTCCACTTGTGCAGTATGCTCTTGTTATATTTTGTTTCGAATAATGCTGTAGTTTATCAAATGCATACTTATTTGTTATGTTACACAATGTTCTTTGTGCAGTGATGATACGTTCTCGAAAGAGATTACTTGTTACAGCAGATGACTTTGGCTATGACTGTGATCGAAATCGAGGAATACTAGAATGTTTTCGGAAACGTGCTATAACAAGAGCATCTGTGCTGGTGAATGGTTTTGCGTGCAATGAGGCATTTGCATTGGCTATTTTGCACAACATTCCATTAGGTGAGCACTGAGCAGCATAATTTGCTGAAATTCTGCATGCTATTCATAATTTTTGTATGTGTATCTATTCTACATGTACTATATTTTGATAATGTCTGAAGAAATTGCAGGTCATAGGTCTGTGTGCCAGGTTGATCATGGCTTGTGCAGTAATACAAGCTGTTGTAAAAGCCAGTAGCCAAAATAATGGGAAAGGGCCAATTTCGACCCCCATAGGTCTCCAAAATGCCTGAACGGATTTTGCTGAAACTTGGAATATATAACTATGTCTTGGGTATGATCATACTTGCAAATCCATGTAGTGCTGTGACAATGTGGGTGGTCTGGACAAACACGTGACATGTCGCATGTTGGTTTTTGGTAAACCTTTTCTTAAAATTTTTGCTTTATTCATTGGCTTGCGCCGAGCCCGCAGCGGTGGACCGATTTTGACAATCAGTATGTGGTACAATGTGTTTCCACGCAAGGAGGTGCCTTTTGGGGGTCACATCAATATTGCACCCAATTTTGGGGTCATTTCCACAAAACCAATATCTTTGGGGTGTGAATAGGCATTTTCAAATCTAAAGTGCAAAATATCGAAACTACTGCACCGTTTCTAACCATATCTTGCACAATGACAAAGACCACCAAATACTTTTCATGGGTGGTCGAAACACGTGTGAAACAACTGTAAACAAATCCAAAATAGCTGACGGCCGCCGTCTTGAAAAATCGAAAATCGGTCATGTCTCTGCAACGGTTTGACTGATCCACATGAAATTTGGCATGATGACACATATTGGCCATCTGAACTGTACTGGCAAGTTAGATGGCTGTATTGTGTTGAATGAACACAATACAGTACTCGGCTCGAACCGCTTGGCTATCTGTGCGACTGTCTATGTGGGCGTCCAAAGATAACAAGTGGTAAAAGTAATTTGACATTAGGCGCATCGCCGCTGTAGACAATCGACAGGTGATGGCAGTGTGTCCCTTTCCAGGACCAGCGGCAATTGACAGTATACTCAAGAATGCCCCAATTTTCATCCAAAATCGCTTCCCTTGCGGCGGAGTTATAGCCGAACGCGTGAACACTGTAGAAATGGCAATAAACACCATGAAGCTTTTGCAAGTGATTTCAGAATACGCCAGTTATTGTTATACACAGTTCAGCTCCAGAAGTGTCACCTGTGCTGAAGACGTCTACTAGTCCCTCCACAGGACGTGACATTCTCCCTTCCTGCATCTCCACGTACCGCAGCAGCAATATCTAAAAACTCGTCTCAGTGAGCTGCCCTCAACGCTATGATCTCTAAATTTGTGGTTCCCCGACCCTTAACTACATACTTCCTTAACCTAATGGAAGGTGATTGTAGACTTATGCAACTAATTGGCACATATGATGAGATCATGAGATGATGTAAATCTTTAGTCGTTACAAATTACCGGTAATCATAGTTATTTTTTGCACAGTTACTGTTTTTAATTGTAAACGAAATAGGCCTAATAGCTACCATTGGTTGTATGTATATAGTTCATGGCGCCACCTGGTGATTACAAATATATCGCATAGTGTGTAATCTGCATCCGATCATCAACAGCAAAACTGTTGGGGCCTGGGGTACATACGTTCCGTTACGGAGTGTACAGACTAGGGGAATGACTTTGAATTGATTCCAATAATGAAAATGGTAACTAGACATACCGTAGAGATTTAATTTTGGCCGTGAGTTTACGGCGATCTGTTATCATTGCGGAGTTCTGGCGGCCTGAAGTCGCCAGATTTGGAAATTTTTCCAGACATTTTTGCATTTTTTGGAAAAACGACCCCTTATGATAAAATTTTCAAAATTCTGTTTGGAAAGTTTACATCGCTACACTAATCGACGTTGTTGTGTGCAAAATTCGTGAAAATTGTCGGACGGGAAATCGGTGAAATCGTGTGTTATCCGTGTGACCAAAAAAAAACAAAATTTTCGTTCCCTCTCAAACTGTCGCTACTGCGCGGATCGCGCCCAAAGTCTGCCATGGCCAGCCCCCAACATTTGGCTCACAACGTTCCAAATTTCACCCAAATCCGTTCACTTTCGGCGGAATTATAGCCGGTCCCATGAAGGCCGTCAAAATGCGCCTTAAAGTCTCTCCAAGTACTCGGTGAAGCTATAGCTTCTCGCCGAGTAAATAATCCAAGATGATGGATGGCTGGCATCCTGCGAAATTGAAAAACGGCCATATATCCACAATGGTTTGACCGATAGGCATGGAATTCGTATAGTGGCGCATATAATCCTTGAGTTCAAAATTTGAATGTATAAAATCCAAGATGGCAGATAGACGCCATTTTAAAAAAATGATTGAATCACTATAGTTTAACAATGGTTTGACATATCACTGTGAAATTTGGTACGATGGTACACACTGACCCTGTTAATAGTGGCCATTAAAACTTTCATTTTTCAGAAATCCAAGGTGGCGGACAGTCAACATTTAAAAGACATCAAATAGCAATACCTATAGCAACATTTTGACCAATCGCTGAGAAGTATTGCATGTTGACGACATTGGCCTAAAGAACTTTACTCTGCTAGCCATACACTACACTAATTTTTCTATCTTACGTAATAAAACCACAAAAATTAAAAACAATACAAAAAATGACTTAAGAATCTCTTTGTCATAAAAGTTACTGCTTTGTGATATGGGCAAACATGTCAGTCTGTGCTGGATTTCGAGTCATGTTGGAATAAAAGGAAACAAAATCGCAGATAAGGCGGCCAAAGACGGTATTTGTTCTGTCATCACTCAAAGCAAGGTTCCCACACAGAGCTTTCCGCATATATCTAAGTTGTGTATGGAAGAATGTCAAGATTCGTGGAATAGCACCCCGACAAATAAACTGTTTTCAATCAAACCAGTACTTGGCAAAAACAAACCGTGTACATCATTAAGCCATCATTAAGCCGTCGTGACGAAGCAGTCATCAGTCGGCTAAGAATCAGTCACAGTCGAATGACACTCGTAACTTCTGTCGAGAGAGTCAAACCGTCTGTGATCGCTGCAGGTGTCGTTTGACGGTTAAACGTATGCTTTTAGAATGTCCAAGTTCCGCAGTCGTACACCATAAATATTTCAGCAGTACTATGTTGAAAGAGCTGTTCTCCAATGTCGATGCACGCTGCATCCTTGATTTTACCAAGGAGAGTGGCTTTTACCGAGCCATCTAAATAACCTTTTAATCAATCCAATGTTTCTTTTCTAACACAATTTTTTGTATTAACTATTTGGTTCACCATATATTTTTGTTACTTTTTTGTTTTTAATTAATTTATCGTATTGGTTTTAACTTGTACTGGCACCGATCGAATAGCATGTGCTGATGGTGCCATTAATAATCTACTCACTCACTCACTACGGCTTTAAAACAGCAAATATCAAAATTATCTGCAAATTCTAAGCAAAGAAGCTAGATTTTACGTTTATAACAGGCCACAGATTACAATATATGTGATGACGAGCTTCTGTGCATTGAAGTTGCATGTTAAATTTTGATATTTGCTGTTTTAAAGCGACTTTTACAGCGAAGAGAAACTGAAGTCAGTTTTTGTTTTTTAATAATAATACTGTAGGTCTATAAGTGTATTGGCAATAGATAATAGCAGTATTGCTATTTCATAAATGTTCACATTTTAAAACATTGTGTAGGGTTCACGTTGTCTGCATATTAACAAAAACAAAAAGCTCAGCTACTACAGATGGACTGCAGTACATGCTATATGTTAGTAAATTGTGCTACGTTTCACGAGGTATAACAGTTAGAAAGGTTTCAAACAGCAAAAGTGACCTTCGAGGTCATTCAACGACATTGACAATGGTGCCATTTGATAGGCCACATATGATGTTCTATTAGTGTTTTATTGCAATTGTGTCTCCATCTTGTACTATTAACAAGATACGAGCATATTATCACTTATTTCCCAAAATGTGAAAACGTCACGTCACTTTGAATATATCCCATTGGGGGTAATTTATCATGCATGCACTAGTACTCCTGTGTATCAACCAGCACAAGAAATTTGAAGTGCCTAGCTACACCAACTCCAAAGATATGATAGGTGCAAAATGTTAAATAACGGTTCACGTGTCCTTGATCACGCCTATTAGGGGATTGTTTCTCATCCCAAGTCTAGTACTTGATACATTCTACCTGCGTACAAAATTTGGTGACTATCGCTTCAGCCGTTCTGGAGATATGCATGCAGGCATCGAAACTGAAACTGGGTCATGTGACCCTGGCCACGCCCATTTTTGGGGTGATTTATTGTCTGTAAGCTAGGTATGATTAGTCTGTTTAAAATTTGATGACACTAGCTGCAGCCGTTCCAGAGATATCATTGGGGCTCCAAAATTCACAAGTCTCTCTTGCCGATGACAAACCCGCGTGACGCGGTGCCTCATGCCTACCATGTTGTACACAGATGTCAAAGGTCAGTGTTATAAACTGGTGACTGATGACTGTCACCAGTTTATCACACTGACCATCCACCTAAGTTGACAGTGCCTGAGCTGATCGACGTGGCAACCCTACCTGCAGCTGTTCCAGAGATATGGTTTTTGCCCACTAAAATTTAATTGGTTAACGTGACCTAACCAAGACCCTTTCGGGGTTGGTTTGCCGTCGTGAACATACCATGCTACCATGAACCTACCTACCAAATTTGAAGTCTGTATCACTACTCACTACAAAGATATGGAAGACGATACAATATGTCAAAACGGGGTGGTTTGGGGTAGTTAGGGTCACTCAAGGTCACTGGAAATAGCACCAATCGATACAGCACATACGAGTTCCTATTAGCGTTCCATATGTTCTTGTCTTGATTATTTCTGAGATATAGCGAGATATTGGTCGAAATTCGCCGACTTTAACCTGCTGCGTCTATATTTGGCACTCCATTGGGGGTGATATCCGGTCGAATTTCGTCAAGATCTTTGGCAGCAGAAAACTCGAGTTTGCATGATCCTACATTTTGCTGTTTTGGTACAGTGCCAGTGACCTCTAATCTAACTACCCCAAACCACCCCATTTTCGACAAGAAGTGGCGCCAAATGGCGGGTTTGACACGCCCCTATCAAGGATGGCTTATCGTCGGTAGGCTGTGACTTGCACATTCAACCTATACGTCAGATTTTGATTCTTTGCGATCATCAATTACGAAGGTGCATAAGGCAACGCGAAATGCAGAAATTGAGGTGGTTTAAGGTGGTTAAGGTCACCCAAGGTCATTGGGAACATAACTATTCGATCGAGTGCATACTTCCTATTCGAATTTAATAGAAACTATGAGGCTATCTTGTACCATTTTCGAGATATTGGGTGACTTTACTTTTTACCATGCGACGCTATGCTAGCGTGGTATGGTATATGGTGTCGTCGTGTGTCCGTCTGTCTGTCCGTCCGTCCGTCACACGCCGGTATTGTATCAAAACGGCTAAACGTAGAATCATGCATATAACGCCGTACGATAGCCCAAGGACTCTAGTTTTCTGACGCCAAAAATCTAGGCGAAATTCCGACGGGGGGCCAAATAGAGGTGGGGTAGGTTCAAACAGCGATTTTCAAAGAGCTGCATTAAACTTTATGCAGTAAATGTCCGTATGCAACATATGACAAAATCAATAACTAATAGCTTATGTACGTGAAATAATCCTAGGTTGTATGCCGAATGTGCAAAATCAAGATACCACTGAGTTTAAAAGTGCCATGACAAACGCATTGGTATTGCGACCAAAAATGGAAAAGTTATTTTGCTAGCACATACAACACTGTGGAAACTACATTTAATGCAGCTGTTTTTTGCAGAGGTCACATACGTTATTTAAGTAGTAGTATAGTAGTAGAACGTCTCTTGAAAGACGGTAGAGAAGGCAACAAATCAACTTGGGATTATGTGACACTTCCTCTCTGTCACATCACAAGATGCTGTGATAACACTTCGTGAAATAGTGCAATACCACAGCATGTGTCATCGCACTTTTAAACTCAGTGGTATCTTGATTTTGCACATTCGGCATACTACCTAGAATTATTTCACGTACATCAGCTATTAGTTGGTGATTTTATCATATGTTTCATTGGGTCATTTACTTTGGATGCAGAATTAAAAGAGTTGCAGTGATTGCTGGTAGTTGTTGTGCTAGTGCATATGAGTACGCAACTTGTGTAAGAGTTGCAATTTGGTGCTAGGATTGCATATAAACCTTTCTGAGGGAGTTCCTGTCAGCAGTGTGCAAGAAGTTGGTAGCTTGTTGTCAGCTGACAAAGTTTTTCTTGGAAAAGCAGGAATTCGCTTTGCATCAGAGAATGGTGCTTTAAATATGGATGAGGTACATTTGCCACTTACAGCTCAAGTGTTATTACGCATTTCAGTTTTACACTAAAAATGGTGGTATTGTGGTCACCCATCTACTGTAGAACAAACCAACTTCTGAGTACAAAATGCAGTCTTCTGATTGCAAAACTGTGTGTGCAGTTTGGACATCCCATAGCCATTCTTCCAATCACTTGTGGCACGGTCATCCTACACATACGCAGGCTGTGGTAAGGGTATCCCAATCCTACGTCTAATCCTAAAACTAACTAACCAAAGTTAACGAATAATTGCTGGTTAATAAGTTTGAAGCCTTGACAGACGTCATTCAGAACGCCAACAGTTGTGTCTGAACGGCCGTCAACATCAAGAAACCAACAACGAGTCAAGAACAGAATCCAGTGAACTTTTTTGTACAACTTGAGGTCGTCACCAGTTCATCTTCGACTATTGTTCGAAACACTAAAATTTTGTTATGTTATAAACTGTTCCTAAAATAGTATAAAGGTGCCAGGTTAAATTAGATTAATGGTCAAACATTTAATTTGCTTTGTATTTTTCATAGATTATATTTTTATTTTATTTTATTATTCAAAGTGCGAAGAGTTGTTTCTTGACTGTAAAGTATAGCGTGAAGTATGAGTAAAGTAAAGTATGATGTACTTATATAGCGCGTTCTTACGGCCTAAACAGTCATGAAGCGCTACAGGATGGCACGTGTTAACGGGATAACGCAGTTTTACCTGCCACCCACACGACCATCTTGACTTTACTCCGTAAGCATTCACCAGATGGCACCACCCGAACGAGGCGGCACACATCTGATATAGATTACTACTCAATTTATCGACCTCTGAAGGATGAAAGGCTGAGTTGGCCTAGTTGGCTGACCTATAGCGGACGGCTTACCCAAATAAGTGGTCACCCGTCAGCTGCAGGTCGAGCGTGGGACAGGAAAGTTCGCCGGTCAAAGACCAACGTTCTAGCCACTGCTACGCAACCAACCTGACTGAACTAACAGTATAGGCTATTTATAACGCTTCTTTTGGCTGGAACGGTAGTTTGCAACTATTAAATACAGCTTTGAGGGCATCTCTCCACTCGGCACTTGGCATATGTGTCACGTCCCCGTCGACGATATCACTAAATTAGTTTCCAAATCTGTCAGTGCGAATGAATCCAGCTGGTGCTCTGGCTTGCATTCGTTCCCCTGGCAGTGCGGCGGAGGTTAGCGCTGGCAAAGCTGGCGTCAACCCCAAACAGCATTATCTTTCAGTTCTTGTTTGGTGGTGAACTTTCAGTGCTGGGTAGTAACGCGTTACTTTTCGGAGTAACTATTTAGTATAGGGGCCAGATATTGATTCCGTGAAGGAATGGACTGTCGAATGAACATTTTGAAATGCCTTTGCTTTCTTGTGCGAACAGACATTTACAGAATGACTGAGAGACAGTGTGCAGTTTGACAGTGTTTTACAATTACAATGTAGGTTTTAAATTTTAATACAGATATTACAATAACAGGTTTTAGTGCTGTAACAGTATGGTTCAGTGACCATGCAGCAGTCTCAGTTTATAGTAACTAAAAAAGTAACTAGTTACTTTTTGAAGTAACTATCCCAGCACTGAACTTAATGTGCCTAAACATTCCAGTAACATCTGTAGTCTGCATGATAAACAATTTGTTGAGTGGCTTGAATTGCGAGACGGTGAATGTAACTATACATATCACTGTGATGCCAACTCGCGTTACAGCCTGCTTGACTATTTCATAGTCTCACCATCCTAATGTTACCAAAAAGACATATATCACCCTCTAAATGGGCGTGGTTATAAACAGCTTTATCCGCCTTAAGAGGTAGTACAAAATAATGCTAACAAAAACAAGACAGAATAGAAAAGAGACGCCACGTAACAGCATATAAGGTAAAGCACAATATGACGTGGCAGAAAATGCCAAGACGCACTTAACAAAGCAATAACAAGCTAAGTATGAGAAAGGATGTTAATTTCTTCCTGCGCAGCGAAGCTGAACAATTCGCACAGTTTATTCTGCGAATTTACCAGCTAGTACAGGAACGTTGCTTTCCTTTTTCTAATCATAGTAGATATGGTGTAAAAACCGAAACAATTTTGACATTCCATTACAATATCACTTGATCTAGTTTTGGTCACGTGACTGTTTTAAAATTTGTCGTTGATGCAGCGCGTTGTGCGGGTCTTCAGTGACAGCTGTTGTACGAATAACGCAGACAGATCGCGTGTCAGCCTGAGGAGTATATTCATAAACTGCCGCGTTTTATTCCGCTACCTGCACATATATGCATCGTTGCAGTAGACTCAACTCTCGCATAGCTAGCCTGCGATGCAGTGGATGTCATCAGTATCGTCCCGTTGATGTCAACTTGACCGTAACTATTATCATCAGATTTCGACTACCACCAGAGTTGTTTATGACACCGCATATTCATCCGCTACCGCACCGTTGTGGACGCAGACGTCCGTGGCGGAAGGACAGATTTTCGACGGTAGGGCATCTGAGCCAGAGAGACAAGCGACAGCAGCAAGTATCGCACTAGCATATAGCGTCGCGCGGGTAAAAACATGACAACGCCGAGTCCAGCGACGCTGCTACCGTGAATCGAATTTTTTTCGAAAACGCCTAAAACGATTCGGTGAATTGATTCGAATCGCAAATCGCTCAGCACTACCAAACGGCATCTCGATCTTTTCAGCCTTTTTTGCAGGGCTCACGTCTCACGAACGTTACCAACAGACAGACCGACCGACCACGCTACTCCGTATGTAGCAGTAGGTCGCTATCGCTAGATGCGACGCAGCCTAATAAGGAAGTAAATACAAGAAGTCAAAGCTGAGTAAAAATCAGTTAAGTTATTACGTAATTTCATTACACTGTATTACGTTACTGCCCTGGTTATGATACGTCACTGATGATACCGTATAACTAAGATCTTAACTATACAATGTACATGTTGTAACAGTAACGTACTTGGTAGTACGTGTCACACTATCACCGTGTTAACATGAATGGCGGTTGTTTATTTATAGGTTGAAGTTGAAATTTGTGCTCAGGTGGAAGCTTTCAGGCTACTTGCCAATGGAAAATTGCCAGAGTATTCAGATGGTCATCAGCATGTTCATATTCTTCCTGGTAATAGTCTCGTTTGTGTTGTGATGTTATTTACGCTATTTTTCGGTCAATCTGGATCTGGAAATGGCCATTATAATGGTGTGTGCGTGTGTATTCTCAGCTACTATAGTGCCTGAAATTTTTATCAGTTTGTTGGTCAGTCTTGGCTGAAGTTTGTGCTCTCTGATTGCTTTCTGGTTTGTACGTTTTCCATTTTGGCGTATTACAACACTGCAACCGTTTTTTGTATGATTAAGTAGCACCACAGCAGGTGATGTAGGTAAGGCAATCCGCGGCGTTTATGCGTCCATCCGTCCGTACGTCTCTCTGTCGATTTGTCGGTTTGTTTTTTCACAGGACATCTCAAAAACTGATGCCGCCAGGATCAACAAACTTAACGTATAGCCTAGACATGGTCCACCATGAGTCTTGGAAATCCATTCATTTTTGGGATCAAAGAGTCAAAGGTCAAGATTATACGGCACAAAAAAACGCTTGTATTGGTCTTCGGAAGGAAGCCAATATTGACGTTTGCTGCTCGAGTTTTCCCTGTCGCGCAGCCAATACTGCTGACCGATGGTTTTCTGTGTGTGGAGTTTTTCACAGCCAGAGCCGGCGTGGGTCACAGCCCGCTGGAGAGTGCTGGCTTCTTCTAGTTCTGCATTACTTTTGTGTCATCGCTTGTCAAAATAAATTAAAACACGTAGCAGTTTAAAACACGGTGTTAGAAGCCAAATCAAACGTCTAAAACTGCGAAAATCAATTTAGGGCTTTAGTTAGTCACACGGACGCTCAAAAATTATTCCAGACATACAACTGTACAAATTGTGCAGTATTCTATGTTTAAGTTGCTGCAAACTCGTACGCTGTCAAAAATCCTAAGTGAAGACAAATTAAAGCAATATTGAAGTGAATGTTATTTATTTTACTTTAATTTTGATTACGTTTGTGCTTGTAAATGGTGATAAGTGATAAACATGATAGTTTGACAGAAAACACTTATTAGCGTTCTGTCAATTTATTAAATTAATTTTCAAAGTCGTCCTGCTGATTTCTTCACATATGTCATGAAACCCTATGGAATAATGGAAATTCATCTTCTTTTTCATGCATTTATTTGGGCTCATAACAAAACAATATAAATGAAAATAGTACTTAGTTCCAGAAGTTGAAGTCTGTAAGACACTCCGTATTTAAAGTAAATGAAACCACTTTGGATACATTTGATGTTTTTGATTAGAAAGAGTGTTTCATGTAATTACTGTAAATGTAAGCATAACAAAACCACGTTTTGTACAGTTGTATGGGCTGGAATAAATTCTACGAGCGTCTGTAACTAAATCCCAAAATTGATTTTTGCAGTTTTGCCACTTGATTTGGCTTCTTACGCCGTGTTTTAAACTGC
>Ga0209780_1002439_pt1 | contig 13217 bp, 13 predicted proteins | sample WorMetexBAHAMAS2_FD_187384 | JGI IMG/M metagenome (GOLD analysis project Ga0209780, IMG submission 187384) | Marine gutless worms symbiont microbial communities from Max Planck institute for Marine Microbiology, Germany - Inanidrilus exumae... | ecosystem: Host-associated > Annelida > Digestive... | reverse complement strand
CCTAAACTCTGGAGCAGTTGTCATACTTGAGGGGCAGTGAATGGCCTACACAGAGCCGTTGTGCCGTTATACAACTACCGTACTCACTCACACCTAATGACTAATGAGTTATGAATGATAATTAATAAATTTCAACGATGGTCCTGCATATAGCGTATGAGCGATTGCATCAATGAAATCACTCAGCGTGTTTACTAATTAAATACGACAATAACAACTTTACGACAAGTAAACTTTGAAAAAAAAAATATCAGAAGTAAACCAAAAAAGCGTCACTAATTAGTAATTACGTCGTCACTCATCAGTCGATCATGCTAATCAGTCTGTTTCAGTCACCAGTCATCTTCACCTACAAAGGTCCACTAAGTAAAAAAAAGTAAGTAAGCAAACTGAACGTGAAAACGCGTGACTAAAATCAACAGGCCTGTGTAGCTGTCCGAAGGGACTGAGTGTCACAATTACAACAGCAATACAGACTTACGGAATTTGGCCGTTCCCACGGAATTTCCATGTTTACGCGGAATTCCGTGAAATTCCGCAAAAACACGGAAATTCCGCGGCAACGGCCAAATTCCGCGGCTCGGCTCGAAATTCCGCGGCTCGCGGAAAACTGTGGGCCCTAATAATAAGTCATTTTGGACACGTTCTTCCCAGCCAATCGCTTGGCTCGCTACTGAAGAAACTACAACCAACACAATACAAGACGGGGTGCAGTGTATCTGGATTCTGGAGACACACTGCAATATAGGCTCGAAGAGAGCGTTTCTGACCGGCGTATTCGACAAATGACACAACTGTTTAGTGTTGACTTATTTACTGATGCACAAGCTGTTTAGTTCCTGCATAGGACGATACCTAGTGTCATGTGCCTGCAACTGAGTGATTTCAGCGTTATCTGCCGCGTTACTTATTTTCAGTTTCCAATTCAGTCTGCTTTTCTTCAATATATTGCTCGCTAGGCTGCACCAGCACTGTGGCTTACTATTGGCTTTAATATGCAATATCGGACATCGGACGTTGCCAAAAATTTGGGTAGGTACCTTTCTTGTACAAAACGTACATCCCAGAGGCTGACAATACCTGACAAGCTGCTCACACCTACTGTTCTTTCCTCCACCCGACACAACGCGCACATACACCGCACACACCTACCAGTGCCCCTCCTCTCCATGGGCCGGTGCATTGGACCGATATAAAGATCTCAGCGCAGAGGTCCAAAGTAGGCTGGACCCCTGCCCACAAAGAACGAACGAACGTCATTCCACACAATACAGCTTTCTAATTTATAATGATTTGGATTTTGGATTATATCCAAATCATTATAAATTAACTAGACACTTGCAACAATGATTCCCAGATGTGACAATAACAATGAATACATTAATCACAATTATTTTTTAAACAACCTCCTTAATTTCACTGTACTTTATCAGCAGACCTACCTGATATAAGCGACGTGGTGACGACGCAAGTTTCCCATTCACTGACATAGTCCATGTAGAAACGGGAGTGAGAGTTTCACTGACAACCAATGGAAGTGTTAGAACTACACTGCTATCAGCAGCTAACATTCTACTCTACAAAATGCACACCATTCATTATCACACATGTACACACACACACACACACACACACACACACACACACACACACACACACACACACACACACACACACACACACACACCTCGTGTGTAAAATCTACATGACGAATATTTGACTGTCCAAGAGATCAATTAGCATTTCACTGTAAAATTTTACATGCACCTTGCAAGAAAAAGTTAATAAGTGGTTGAAGAATTTCGATAACAGGCCACATCATCTTTTTGCTAGGGAAAAATGTAATGTGACATCGACCAGTTGGGAGCAATGCAGTCAGCTGCAGCAGTCACACTCAGTGTGATTTAAGTTAACGGTAACAGAAACGGATTCATTCCGTTAACAGATAGAATTTAATTTCGTTGAGGATAACAATAACACAAACAGAAAAAAATTGAAAAAAAACAAAATAGAAAAATTAACAACTGAAACTAAACAAATAGTATTTCAGTCTTCATTGTACAACCTTTTCTGACATTGTTACTACGAGACATCGTGTAAACGACGTAGACGGATGCATGCTACATTGTGCAAGTGATTTTACTCATCAGTGCCTACACATATACAGTATATAATATATGTAGGCATACGTCATAAAATTTTCAGTTTTGACCGAACTGCTCGGGTGGTGCAGTTCGTTTGCATTATACCGGCTACTACACAGACCATAGCTACAGTGTGATTTAAGTTAACGGTAATGGATACAATTCATTCCGTTAACGGATAGAATTTAATTATGCTAACGATAACAATAAACGAAACGGACAAATTTTAAAAAATGAAACTGATAATTTAGACTGATAGCTTAACTAAAGCTGAAACTGAAAAATATATCCACAACTTAAATCACACTGTTCACGCTGATGCCATTATTGATTTTTGTGCTGCATACACTGCAGCAGTGACTCAAAATGCTTTTCAATGGGCGAACAACCCCCAAAACCGCCGCTTCCCCATGGGGATTTCACCTTATCTAAAACATCGTTCCATGGGCCCACCCGCGTCTACCCACCAATTGGCATCTCGATCGGTTCAGCCATTTCTGCAGGGCTCACAAACGTGACCAACAGCCAGACACACAGCCAGACCATGCTACTCCACACTATTGCTGTGATGTGGCCTAAAATCTTAAGTAGAATGCTGTAAAAGAGTCAGCCATATAGACATAGTGCTGTTGTAAGATGATTATTGTCAGTAAATGAAAATGAATCAAAATCTGTCCTGCATTTCTGGCAATTATACATTTCAGGGTATAATCTCAAATCAACGAATTCACCACTAAAATTCCAATATCAAAGACAAAATAATTCAAAAGCTGCTGTTCATTATGACAACAATGCAGGAAAGACATGTACAGAGTGTAAATGCATGCATAAATGCATATACAAAGTGTATACCGGTGTTTCAGGGAAACATCTGTCATCAAACTTAACGTCATCTTGATACAACACCTTCTTCTTCTTCTTCATCAACATATGTAACTCCTACAGGAATCAAAGCGACATCATATCTTCATCAGCCAGCATAAGCAACATCTGAAAAAATTAGCCCCATATCGAAACTGACAGTCGACCTCTACCTTCTCGCCAAATTTCATTGAAATCAAAGAATTTTTTGTGGACAGACGGAAGTACGGCCTACGTATGCACATACGGACAGACATTTGAGACCGGCTTTATTAAGTCGACTCTGTCAAAGGGTCGACGTAAAAAAAGGGCAAACTAATAAACTGAATGCAAACATGGGAGTTCTGGCCCAGTGCATTCACAACTAACAACGGAAAGTCGAGTAGCACTGGCATAATAACAACAGTAAAAAGCAGTCGTTAGTGACATTCATCTCAGTTACTCCGTTGCCTTCAAGATACTCAACCTTTACTGCCAATTCTCACAGTACTCTTAGATGTGATGTCAGTGCCACCAGCACGGACTGTCCTCATTCACTGTTGCAACTAACACCTCAATGCAGTCAGTCTGTGGCTGTGATAAGTTGTTAGTCTGTAATACTGTGATTTCGACCAACTAGGGGGCCTACAGTCTGTCATCAACGCTGCTGCAAGTCTTGTAGTAGGCACGCAGCGCCACGACCACATCACACCGCTTCTTGCAAACCCCCAATGGTAACTGGTTGTGGATGCCTCAGTGTATCCTGTATAAGCTGTTAGCTGTGAGTATTGGTATACCACTGAGCTCATGGGTTCGCACCGAGTTGCAACCTGCAAAACGCCATCTGCCCGGTCGCGACCTTGGAACCATGGGGTCGTCTGCATTCTGCATCATCAGCCAATCTCATCATGCTGGCAACATGATGCTCAACAGTTGGCAGTTGCTGGACCACAGGCATGGAATAGCCTGCCCGAAGCAATCCGTCACAGTTCATCGCTGGCCGTCTTCAAACGCTCTTTAAGGACTCACCTTTTTAGGGTTTTTACTCATAACGTTTTTTACACATTGTACTGTTGTTCATTTTTATGTTTTTTTATTACTGTATTGCTGTAAGGTCTGTATAGCAACCTTGAACTTTTCATTTACAGCACTTTAAATATTGTCTATTTTACATTACATTACAGCAGTTCGTACCTAGTCTCACAGTCACCCTTTCTCGAGAGGTGGTAAGGCAAAGCATTTAACTTATAAGTTTTTGTCATGTACTAAGTTTAATATTATATTATTAGGCCGCATCACCTGCGCACAGTACATAGATGTGGCCCATTGCTACAGATGTTGCACGTAGCATGGTATGTGTGTCTGTGTGTGCATTGTGTTGGGCCAGAGGTGAGCTGTGCAAAACGAGTGAACTGATAAAGAAGTCGTTTTCCGGGAGACTCATGTGGGCTCAAGGAACCATGTATTACATGGGGGTCAAGATCCCCCACGGGAAGGGGCAAATTTGAGGGTTCTCCAGGCAACTGAAAAGCACTCAGAGTCTCTGCTGCAGTGTATGAAGCAAAAGGCATCACTCAATCCTCAATTACAGCATGACAGCTGACTGCAATGCTCCCAAATGGTCGGTGTTACATTATCCCTTGTGAAAAACCCGCCCCCCTGTGATGTGGCTCTTGTCAAAATTCTTTGACTTGTTTATAATATCATTACTAGCCTACATCACTTGCAGGCAGTGCATAGACATGGCCTACTGGGATGGATTTCGCAAGTAGCGTGATCTGTGTGTGTGTCTGTTTGTGCATGTGTTGGTCACACAAGCGAGCTCTGCAAAAATTAATGAACCAATGGAGATGCCATTTGGGGCGAGGGGGGGGGGAACTCACGTGAGCCCGATGAACCATATATTAGATGGGATCCAGATGCCCCCATGGGAATGGGCACTTGTGAGGAGGGCATGTGCTGGCCCATTGTAACATACCTATGTTCGAGTGCATTCCTAAGAGTTTGCCTGCTGCCGCTGGCAAATGTGTCTGCCCAGTGAACACAGCGGATAAATGCATTCACTGCCACGAGTGGTAACAAGACGGCAATGTGGCCTTTTGCCATATTACAATGGTATGCAGTATGACCTGATGTATGGGCTTCAAGCATGACATTGAGCAAAGTAATAAATGAATGAAAATAACAAATTATCCATACACAGCTTCTTCTCTTTCTGCCCACATTTGCCACACTGAGCTTTTCATCTTCATTTGCCGCTTCATCATGCTTCCCTTCAATGGTTGTATCAACATTCACATCCTCCAGTGCCAATGTTGCCTGATATTACATATAGCATCACAGTGTAGACATTCATTCTTACAATGTGTAGCCACTACACCTCAACTCAGCGGGAACGGCGATTTGTGGTCACTTGCAGCCTTGAACCAATTTACTGTCATGCAATCCCACACACCACATTGGTGACTGCCAGAAGGAGTTAAATTATCATTATGCTTTTTATAATATATAAATTTAACAAGACATTAAACATTGTAGGATGGATATCACCCAATTAGTGGTCCTTGCAGTGTCTGTGCCACTCAGGCCACTTTAAAAATAGTTTTGATTGATTGATTGACTGATTAATTGATTGATTGATAACGATTATGGTTAATAATTATACACTGGTATCACAATAATATAGCATGCCGCATACTCAATCACAATGAGCAACTGGAGCAGGTGGATACGTTCCCGTACCTTGGGTCCCTCACGGCAGAAGATGGTGAGTGTATGATGGAATTCCGTACCAGGTTAAAAGGGGAAGGCGATCGGAGCATCACTGCAAAAAATATGGAAAAGTCACAGCATACCCGATTTCAATGAAGATAAGACTAATGAAAGCGCTAGTGTGGCCTGTAGTGACGTACGGCTGTGAAAACTGGACACTCGGAAAGGACGAATAAACACGTCTTGACGCCTTTGAGATGAAATGGCTGAGGAAGATTCTGTGGGTTTCGAGGACAGCAAAGAAAACAAATGAGTGGGTTCTTAACAAAGCTGCAGTAAAGAGGTAACTGTTAGACACTGTCAAAGCAATGAAGCTAGCATACTATGGTCACACCATGTGGAAACAAGGGAAATGTCTGAATTAAGAGATAATGCAAGGAACAATGCCAGGTGCACACAGGCGAGAAAGACCACACACCGTTTGGATAGACAAGATCAATACATGGATAGGACTCCCCGTAGAAGAGCCAATCAGAATGAAAGAGGACAGAGATAAATGGAGAAAGTACGTCCATAGTGTGGCCGACCCTCGGATCGAGGACGGCTAAAGAACAAAACAGAACAGACCACAATAACAGCAGCCTTAGCAATTTTAGGCCACATTGCATGCATAGCACAGACGCAGCCTACTGCAACTGATGTGTGTGTCTGTGCATGTCTATTTGTTGGGCATACGGGTGAGCTGAGCAAAAATGGGTAAACTAATCAAGATGCCGTTTAGGGAGCTGAGTCACTCTGGACATTTGTTTTCCACAAGAAACGGAGTAAAATCTTCAGCAATAAAGTATGAGTTTATCTGCTCAGCCATCATAATGTGAAGAACATAGAGTACAGTACTTAGCTATACTATTTGATGAAATAACAAGATATGATGAAATTCAATAACCAACCGTCAACTACAACTTCAATAACATACCACAGGTGAACAATGGCTGCTATCATTTGCAACAACAGTTACTGACGTTGATTCCTTCACAGTTATTGATGTGCTAAGTGCCTGCCACATTTGCGCTGGTGCCGATAAACAACTAACTTCTGCGCTGCCAATAACAAATATTAATGCAATATTCACTTTAAAATGTAAATATTTAATAAATTAGCCCCGTGCAGGACTGATCGTCGACTCTTCACAACTGTCACGTTTCTGCCAACTTCAAAGTCATGTGACACAAAAACTAGGACAAATATCACATATCCTGCCCGATCAAATTTAGATATTGTGCCCTAGTTTAAGAATCAGTGACAGATGCCAGCTCCCATTGTAAATGGTGGAGGAAATAGCTTTTGAAAATGGAACGATTTCCAACTTTCAAGGGATTGACCTTGACCCTGGATCGGGTCATACTGCACACCATCGTGCATCACTCATCGATGTCTATACCTACACACCAAATTTCATTAAAATCGAAAAAACACGGACGTACGGACGGACAGACGGACGGATATCTGAGACCCACTTTATTAGGTTGACTCAGAAGAGTCTAACTAAAAATCTTACTGTTAACAGCTGCTCGACGCAGTCTTAGGTTAACACATTATTATCTACTGGAATTAGACCACCAGAATGTCTGCTCTTCAATTGCAGGCATGATTGTTTTTATGCCTTAATGTCTTTAAGGTTTTGTATATCAGGAGCAAGCTTAATCCATTCGTTTGAACGTCTAAAATAAATTTTTGGTACATAATTCTTTTTATTGTAATATATCAATGCAGCTACGACAAAAAATCGAAGTCCTCCCAGAGTCTATGGTGTTTACACAAATACAGAGTGGTACTCATCTTAATTTTCAAATCTTGAGCTAGCGGTGAGTCAAAGCTTGAATGTTGTGGGTACTATAGACAGAAGATCAAACCTCTCCTATAACGTGCCACTGACTTTCCAACATGAAGACATGTTTACTGTTTGTCAACATGTGTCAACCGGTGTAGTGAGCATCTCCGGCACTATGAAGCTGTGATGCTAGGCCACCTCAACACTATCAGTCACTAGAAAAACTGTCCTCGATCGAGGATCGAGGTCAAACCGACAGCGTTACCGCGTTACCATTAGTGAATGACACGGTAACCGCTACCACGGGAATACCACGGTAATAACCGCGGTAAGACAACACCAGAAAATGGAGCGGTATTACCGTGGTAATGGGTTTCAAAGTCACCGGGAACACCGCGGGAGTTAATGCCATAAACGCGATGGCCCATGACGCGGCAGCGGCCACCAATAAAATGCGTTATTGCAATTGTAGGCACAATTACAAGCACATTAGCAACATGTCTGCTCATAGCACTCAGCGTGCGGTCAGGCCTGGTCACTGTGGTCAGTCACAGCAGTGGACTAATAGCTGTACAAAGGCTCGACCCAGCAACAAAACAAACTCCCTCCCCACTGTGCTGTCCATTCGTATCCCCAGTCCCGCCGCGGCGCCTGAAGCTGATGTCTTTGCATGGACTAAGAAGCCAGCGCGTGAAGTAGACATTACACAACTGGACATCACTATAAATGACTGTCAATTTTTGTAAACTATCTCAGTTATATAGCAATCAGAGACTACACTGTGACTTTGTGATACTACCGTACCTGTCATGGTATAGCATGTTTCTGGATTGCATGGATCTTTTGTGTATTTGATATTTCATTTGTGACATTCAGTAGGCCTATAGTTGTGTGGGGACAAAAACAACATATACAGTAACGGGGAGGGGACGGAGTCAGGATCTAGAAAAATGTGTGAAATCGCACTATGTTAGTGAATTTGTGCTATGTTTCATGAAGTATGGAAGTTGGAAAGGTTTCAAACGGCAAAAGTGACTTTCAAGGTCATTCAAGAGCATTGGCAATGGTGCCATTCGATACCCTACCTCTATTTCGGACCACCGTTGGGGGTGACCCTGTTGGAATTTTGCCAGTCCCTGGGCTATCGTATGGCGTTGTCTGCGTGATCCTATGTTTAAGCATCTTTGTAGAACTCCGACTTGTGACAGACAGACAGACAAACAGACAGACGGACACATGATGACAGCATATATCACACTACCATTGCATCGCGGGGTCAACATCAAGATCAAAGGTCAGTTCATTCAAAAGACAGTGGAAACACACTGACAAATAGATGGACAAGACGTATCGTATTACGATACTTCTCCGGCTAACGCGGTAGTAAAAAGGACTTTCATCATCCAGTAATGTAACACCATGGCCAGTCACTGCTGCCCACGCAAAGGCATCTCTAACCTGCTTCCTTTCAGTTGCACATTTTTGTACCAGGAAGATGAAATAGTGCAAGCAGGAACGAATTTCCAACGTTTATTATTTATTATCATAAAATAGCAACATCACATTGTGAGTGGCCTTTGCAATTATGTGCTGTACAAATTTACGACAGACACTGACAATGACATATCACTAAAATTTCTGCATCCCCTCATCCGCTCTCTGAAACTGCCACTGGTAAAACTGTCAATAGGTTTATTCATGTACCTGGTATCCTGATTCATATCCGTAGTACTATCGCAACTGTGTGAGCCATGGTCGAGGGTAGGTGTCATAGCAATGTCCGGGCTATTGAGAAACTGCAAAACATTAATTAACATACGTTTATGCAATAGACTCAAGTCACAAATTAGCTAAATACTCTAGCACTTTGGATTTATTGACTGAGTTAAGGTTTTACCTCCCATCAGACACAAAAATAGGTTATTTCTGAGACATTCTTCCCAGCCGTTCTCACTCAAATCATCAAGTGAATGTTTAGTATCGTAGTGGGCAATGGGCAATAACAAACTTTTTCATACGCTATCTTTGTGCACTAGCTGTCAAACAATTAATGGTGTGAAACGAAGTATCTTTACGGCAAGATTACTGTTTGACCTCAAATGCTGCACAGTAGAGGTATGCTGCTACAGCTATTGCTGACAATAATAAACTGGCTACTGGTGATGGAGTACACCACATGCTTTTTAATAAAAAAACTAGTTACTTACTTACTTGCTTACTTACTTACTTACTTACTTACTTTACTGCTGAAACAGTTCACTTGAGTGACTTGACACTGTTGACACGGTTGGCTGAGTGTAAGGCAGAGCAACCATCCTGTAAACAAACCTGTGTCAATTATCCCAAAAGGTTCTATTACAAAACAGATGGAGGAGTACGATCCAGGGGTAACCTGCAAAATAGCCACAGCATGAAAATGGTGTGTGTGTGTGTGTGCATGTATGGATGAATTGTGAGATATAAAACATACAGCACAACGCTTTAAGTGAAACATGCATTCAAAACATAACAGAAAAAAGAAAGTGTCTAGCCTGTGAAGGAGAGATCATTCGAGGCCTGTTAGGAGAGCTGTCGGGTGTTCGTATCAGCGAAATGAACGAGTCGGAAGAAGGCACAACTAAGATTGGAGCACACACAGAACTGCACACTGCATCACCCTCGCCATGTGCCGCCTGATGCTCACGTATACACTCCATGTTGACAGTGCAGCTCTTGAGTGGTAGGCCTACGGCTGCAAAGTCTACTTCATCGTTATCCACATCACCATATGATGGCAGTGACATGTCAAAGTTGACAGGTGATTCACTAATCGCTGTAATTACACAACATACGGAACTATTTAAGTTTATATATTCATTCATTCATTCTAATGATAATAATAATGGCATACTGTCATTTACCTCAAAGGCTCAAACACATTACCTGACAATTCTGCATACAATGGCAGTAATCAATTTTAAACCAATGAAGAAAATACAGGAAACATGCATAACAGTAGATATAGTCATCAGCTCAATCATGTCACAGGCAATATCTGGAACTTCTTATATTACTTATTTATTCATTTATACAGTGGCAGGCTTGCAGCCCATAAATGTAAAAACATAAATATATATGCGATAATAAGGTAAAAGTTAAAAACATCATCTCATGAAAAAAGGTGATTTGACTGAAAATACAAAATGCTGTACAATGCAACAATGTAACTTACAAAACGAAGTGCAGAAATTTTATAATTTAAGCTAAACAGCATTTACCACTAACACCGTAGAATACTACTTTCAAAGCCCAATCATGTTAGCCGAACATGGCACATGCTGAACTGCGGCATACTTATATTTTATGAAACGGAAAAATGTCCCACCCCTTCTAAAATTCAAATTTCGTATTTCAGTCATATTATGGCTTCCGAACATGACTTTTAAGCACCGAGTTATCAATTTCAGTTAACAATTTCTATGAACTTTTCATACGGGGGCCAAAGCACAAGGCAAGGAAAGTAAATAGTACCACAGTCCTTACAACAGTGTAGATGGGTGCATATGTCCCATCCAAACCACTGGGCCTGTAAGTGGATACACCACACAGTCTGTAAGGCATGGACAGCGAGACGTCAGACCTTCCAGCCAAAAAGCACTGCAGCTGTCCCTTGGCTGGTACTTATTTCCAATCCCACTGAGAATAGAAGGCTGAGTTTGCCTGAGTGGCCGGTTACATACCAAGATGGCATACCCACGAATGGTCAGCCATCTTAGGGATAATCGGGCTCGACATACAGTAAACTGATTGCTGGGCCAAACTGCCACAAGAATCGCCTCAATATGCCACTCACTAGCGACCAAAGTAAATGAGACAAGCTTACGTTCAATAATAGTTGGCGAGTATGTGAATGAACAGCACTGATCAAGACTAACGTCACTGGAAACTTGACTCAGCAGACCACGACAATGTGCCACATCATCAGTAGCTGTCATAGATTCGACCGCGTCCCCTGAAATGTCGTGACTTCAACCAGACGTTCACACACAATTCGCACATAAGCATAAAGTCACTGACGACTGCAAGACAACAAGTAATACAGTGCATGTGATAACCATGTACCAACTAGCATGACCCTGGCTACACGCTAACAATGCAACATACAACCTGCCAAGTACAAAACTTGATGCAATAAACTTTCATACAACTATTTATAACTAATAACTATAACTAAGCTACAACAGAGCAAGAAAAAAACATACCTCACAACCCTACGATTTCTTTCAAAGTCTGAAATAAAATTCAATTTTCAATTCTGATTAAAAATTAGCTACTAAACAAAATTAACTATCAAACTACAACATCGGTAACATGCTACACCTGAATTCTGTTCAATGGTTTCGGCAAAATGTGCTCCAATAACTCAATGTTCTTTTGGAGAATCTGGAACATGAAAGAATGCCTGGTTAACAAAAAATGGAAGTAATTGAAGCAAGCCTTAAGGCCAAAAGTTTGGCTTTTACCCGGTCATGTAGCTGTTAGCGTCAGCCGTGGGACAATGTGGCCTTATCTTTAAAGTTCTGGCTTCGATCTCAAACTCAATGTCGTATGATTACAGAGCTTGGTGACCACTTTGGCCATGGACATTATTCTGCAGTAAAGGAACAAGCATTCTTTTTACTGTACCAGACTCTTGCAGTTACTTACTTTGTCAGTTTGCATGCTATGTGTTATGGAAAATATTGAAAGGAATTAACAAGCTTTCCACTGCATAACTAAACATAACCAAACACTCATACACCCATAACATGGAATACTTGTTATTAAACAGCTATATATAAATTAATTCTTAAATAAACAATATAAACCTAAATCATATCAAATTATGTGTAAATAATTTATGTACTGTAAAAATATAAACAAAACATAAATAAGAAAAAATGCAATTCTGGCAATGAGTAGAGTACTCACCTAAAAAATGACTGACATATAAAGGACATGCATGTAAGGTAGAGGTAAGACATTCGTTTATCATCTAAAAGAACATAAAACAGATATGCTAATATTCTAATATTAATATTAATACTCAGCCACTTCAACATACAATATGTCATTAGCTCTGCTAATCTTATGTTTCTGCCTCAGCCTGTTTGCTTGTTGGTTTGTCTGCTACTACGGACGACGTTCACGAAATTTATAAAATGATTAGGCCTTAAAACAAGTAACAACAGATTTAAACTTTCCAGGTGATTTGAAACCCAACGTGGGGAAAACCTTAAATTAAGTTTTATCATAGACTATGTATTGCAGAGGGGAAAACCCAATACAGAACTACCAATTGTACTAAAAAGGTTAAAATCCCTGGCTAAGTATGATAATCATTGAAAAACCCTTATTGGAATTTACGCACTGAGTACTTTCACGTATTAAAACTGATATAACAAGAACTCATCAGGAGATGAGATAGCAAACGTCAACTTTTTAATGACGATATCGCACACACGTAGGCCTACTTCAAAATACCGAAAAAAAGACAAACATACTTCGTTTAACAAATTAGACGATAGATAGGCAAGTACTGCGCAATGAAGTCTTGAATTTTAGCATCTGCTAGCCTACAGAATTTCCACCTCGCAGTTATATAACATACCGGTGGCGTCGCGCGGTCCCTCTGCAGACGTTTACTAGTAGACAGTAATCGTAAATTGCCC
>Ga0209780_1002438_pt1 | contig 13217 bp, 8 predicted proteins | sample WorMetexBAHAMAS2_FD_187384 | JGI IMG/M metagenome (GOLD analysis project Ga0209780, IMG submission 187384) | Marine gutless worms symbiont microbial communities from Max Planck institute for Marine Microbiology, Germany - Inanidrilus exumae... | ecosystem: Host-associated > Annelida > Digestive... | reverse complement strand
TTTGGTATGTAAATTGATATGCATAGGAGCTTTAACATAGATGAACACCTGACTGAGCAGCATTGACAGCCGGTGTTCCTATTCAGTAAGCCAAGTGTGATATGAGCATTCATGTTTGTTGTTCATACATCGAATTGTCACGGTTAAAGCTGCACAAGACGGGTGATCTTCAGGTTTGGGAATTGACACGTTAATTGCCAACATTCTAGTTTTAGTTGATTCTGTAAAGTAGTCGAATTTTGTCATTTCCCAGTACCGTAACTTTATTTTGACAAGGCCAGTCGCCGTCATCACAGGGCTGGAGCCTGGAACACAGCTAGGGCTGGCGCTATCTGCCAGGCTGCCAGCCAAAACAGCAATCCGCGTCCACAGAAAATAATACCGTCCGCGTACGCAGCTGTCCAACGACAGGCGTCTGCGGGCGGTCGCTATCCAATCTTACCACCAGCAATGTTAGCAATGTGCTATGTTCTCTTATGGACTAAAAATTTCAGTGCGAAAAGAATGAGTTAATCGGAGTTATACAGATTACAGAACGTTTAGGACGGTGATTGCATAATCGAAACTGAAAGTGAACGATAACTTGAGTACGCGCATCGCGCAATTGAAGGACGCGTCAGTGTTCGACCGTCTACGTCTGCATCTACAGGTAAGGTAGCCTAGGTACTAAGCCTCGTCATCTGCTTAACCGCAGAACTCAGTTACAGTCGAACATTTCAACTACAGGTAAGGTTGCGTCCGCGGACGTACGAAAGGCTTGCGGCCCGCACATGTTAGCTGCCAGTGCCAACTCAACTGCCAATGCCAGCCTGTATTATGTATTCTAACCTCGGATCACGTGACCTCAGAAGCACCGAGTTAAATATTCAAATTGAGTGTTTACAGTGTTGAACTTGATACCTTTAGATACCGTATAATCGCTATGTCTGACACGGTAAGTTCTAAAACTATTTTGTGGTCTTTGTGCATTGTTATTAATACATATTGCGCAAGGTCCGGTTTTGTAGCGACTTACATGCCTACTATTTCTATATTTGAGTGAAGTGGCAACGTGAATATAGGCCAAAGTACGGCCAGGTGTGCAATTATTTACCTGGTAATTTACCTGGTACGGCCGTACGGTGTATACTAATTTGCAGGCGGCCGGCCGTTTTTGCGGCCAGGCCGCAGCTGCAAATTCCCGGGCCGCAATCTAAAATGCATCCGGCGGTGTCTGTACTAAAATGCAGACGGCCACTGACGATCCCACGACTTGTAAATGAAAATTTGAACCATATAAACACGTTTATCTTAGCCTCATATATTTCACTATTAGTTGGTTATTTTCTTTACTGTATTGTTAGTGTTAGCCTATAGTTGTGTCATACAAACTAATAAACGAATACGAATTAGTGATTTTTTTGGTTATATTACTGGCCTACTGTTATTCGTAATATCTCCAGCACACTCCACTGTTAAACGCTTACACTTAGTCTTAAGACAAGTGCACTCATTATAATTAACTAAGTACGATACATGCAATGAACTAGAACAATAAAAATACACGTATCACCATTCAAAGTCGGCTACAAAAGAATTAATAAAGAACCAGCCGTAAATCATTTCTTACAGCATTTTTATACATAAGAATATTCACTGCATTAGAACACTGTCAAAGCAACATTAACTCGTTCACCATTATTTGCAACAGGACAGAAACGTAAAAGTCTCCGCAGCAGAAAGTTGTCATAATGTTATATGTGAACAGTGATGGGTGTTGTCCAGGTGATGCCAGCACAGCAGTGTTGCAGTAGGAAATGATTGACGTACAGCCGCGCATAGCTGCATTTTAGACAAAAATACTATTCGGCAGCCGGCCAAGCCACGTGACTCGATTCAACCAATGAGATTACGCCGCCGCACTGGCCGGCTGGCTGCATTTTAGTTTTCGCCCGGCCGTACTAGGAGAAGACTCAGTGGTCGAATTATTGTGCACTATTAAACGCAAACAATAAAAGGACTACAAAGTAAATGAATATACTTCTGTTTTAAAGCACGAAATCAACTTATGAACATAACAAAAAAACATAAACACAGATTAAAAATAGCAGCAGAGAACTTACGGCAGATTCCACTTAATACACGCTATAAGGGAGCACGGCAAAAGTGAACAAAATAAAATAGCATAGCATGAGTGGCGAAGAGTTGTTGTTGTTGTTGTTCTCATAATCGCCTTGACATGCGTGGTGTCCACGTAGTGATGACATCATCGTTGAAATATACAAGAATCATCTTGGTTGAACCATAAACATCAGTGTAATATTCTTTGATAGATTCATATAACCAATGTTCCTTGGTGGAGACTCGATAGTTATGACTTCAATTTAATTCATATAGAAAAACTCACTGGTGAAATCTTCATGGTGGAACAAACTTTCTACGTTGCAGTGCACGTTTGATGTAAGAATCAGATAGAAACTGGAATAAGATATCTTTGATTATAGCCATATGGTGTTTGCTGAGATGTTCATTATGAGGAGATGCAAGTAAACTGTATGTGATAGGTATAGATTTATTCTTTTTAGTCCAACAGAGCTGTTGTAGTTGATCAACCATATCGTCACGTTGATTCTGATATAGTGTACAGTGGAGGAGAAAATGTTCTGCAGTTTTTGTCTGTAGACCACAATCACAAATAGGAGATGTGGAGGTGCCAGATTTGAAGCTGTCGTCTTTTAACATAGCGTCATGTAGAAGTAGCCTGCAGCATGAGATACCAATGGATTGTTGAAGAGGAAATAATATTTTGGTGTAAACTGTAGGTATGTACTCGTGAGTAGATCTACCAGAAGGTTTATTGTCCCGTGAACGTTGCCAGGATTTCCTGGTTATTTCTGAGCAAATGCTGAAAGCAGATTTTACAGATATATTAACTAGAGCTGCAATTTCTCCTGAGGCTATCTTGAAACTGAAAGCAGTGTCTTTGGCCAGCTTGTCGGCTTTTACGTTACCTTCAAGACCACAATGACCTGGTATATGAATGAGCTTGACATGAGTTCCCTGTCGGCTTTATCAAGCATTTGTGCAGAGATATCATCAGGACCAGCTGTATCTGAGCCCTTTCAGAAGGTGCACTTGACTTCGAAATCTGTGATATCGCTGTTCATTGCTTGGTACATGATGTTATTTAACGGAAGATCAGAGAGCACAGTCTTCAGTCGGTTTATATAAATATGACCTTCCGCTGTCCTGCTTCTTGTTCTTGTGTATGTGGTAGTCTTCCATTTCTGTACGTATATCTTCATCGTTGAAGAGATACGTAGGCTGGCCGTTTAACACCTTTCTGATGGGACAGACTGGTTGGTAAGACGATTGATAATGTTCCATTTGCCACTTTCGCTGGCTAATGATAACTTGCCACACTCTGAAAGAAACCAGTCCTGTTCTGCATTGTGGAGCATTTCAGTTGTATTATCTCGTACCTTAACATATTCAGAGATATTTCTTGGAGATTTTCTGCGTCGACATTTCCTGCGTAAATGCCTTAACTTCTTCAGCTGACGCGATAAGTTTGCATCAATTCATAGTCTGCTGTGTGTTGATATAACCCTTTTAGATGCGACATCCTGTACGCATTCATGCAACTTCATACTAAGGTCTTTAGCCATACCGTCCACAGCTATATTATCACTGTCTGTCAATTTTTCATTAAGTTCTTTCAACACACAACTGGTTCGGTGTGAGTATTCTTCCCAGTCGAAATTACGCCAATAACTTCCTTTGTGTAGCATTCAACATTGCTGTCAATCTGGAAGACTATACCATCGTGTAATGAGCCAAGTTCATTATCTGACAATGACCATGTGGCGTTGCCATATTGAATGAGGTTTGTAGAGAGTGTAATACCAGGTGCAGTAGAAACCGTGGAGGAGTGATAGGTGGACAAACCATCGTTATGTATCTGAAGATGATATGTCTCCTAAATATATTCCAATCTGTTACCCATCTTCATACTTTTCTGAGAGTGATTTATGCCTAAGCATGATAGATCCCATAGAGGATTTCTGGAGTTTGCATCCATACAGATGATGGCGTTGCTATGCTTGCTGAGTATACGCCCAAGGACCTCATCAAGTAGATCTAATGCCTCAATGTTACCAGGAGGTATATAGACTGAGCCTAATATGGTAAGAACAGAAGCGTTTATTAAAGAGGCTAGAAAGTAACAAAACTAACCAAAGAAAGACAAAAACTGAATTGCACAGTGTTTGACACCAACAATTAAAACTTATACTTACGAGTTTTTAAAAAAATCAGCACAGTTACGTTGAACAAAAGTTCATTAACCAACTAGAAATTTAACTGTCAACATCAGTTACTTACAAAATGATTCAACACATCTACTGCGATAATGCCATTAATTGCTGCATTAAATCATAATGTTTACTGCGCCTTTTACTACTGCTGGATGCACGCGGTCCTGTTACCCAGGATGTTGATTTCTGATGACCTTGATCAATCCACGAGCGAACATGAGGCAGCAGATCAAAATTTTCTAGAGGCAGACCATTTAAAGCCAAAAACATGAGGTTGGAGACTGTCTCCACATGAAGCGAATTTCACTTGTCCCATGCAATGTCATTCATGGTAGAAAATCCGCGCTTATATTCCACAGACGTCCCTGAATACGTTGCAGCAGCTGCAAGAACTTGCTTTATTTGCCTTTCAGGCTGCCTGCCGGCTTTGAGTTTCTGCAACTGTTCGACCGCTTGTCGACAGTCCACGTTCAAACGTTTGGCCAGTTTAACTACACTGTTCTCACCATAAATGACACGACTATCATCATTTGGCCACGAGGCAGAATCAAGTACTTTTAGCTGCGACAGTAAGTCAGTATTAGCAGCAGACAGGCGACCTTTCAAGTTGTCACATACTGCTGCAAAGAACTTATCCTGGAGTTCAGCCAAACAGTTGAAGAACTAAGGGAGCCAAAGCTGGGCCCCTTGGACCACAGCTTCAGGCAGCATTTAAGGGGGCCGACATATGAACTAAGGGAGCCAGGCCCCCGAGGCCCCTGTAATTCGAGCACTGAGAAGAATCGCTGGATCTGGCCTAGGACGTGAGAATTACCGAACACCTTCTATTGGCACCATATTATGCTGGTATCAGTAAAAGAGACACCTTGTTTGAATGCATTTCATGCTGTAATCGGAACATATAACAAAATTAACAGCAAAATTAACAGTGTTATTTCTGGAATATACTTTATACAAGAAACTTCACTTTGGATTTTATGGAAGTCATACTTCTGGTTTTACTGGAGTTTATACTCAGCTGCAGCCATGCATGACAAGGCAGTAGAAGATCAACAACCTATGACCTTGTGAATGTTCCATGAATAGGTCTATTCTGCTGTTTCTAAAGATGTGGAGACGTTTCTTGAACACATCAACAGTGCAGGCATCTAGCACCGTCTGGTGAAGCAAGTTCCAGTTATTGATGACTCGTTCGGAGAAGAATAGAACCAGATGCGGATAATTTAGTTGGTGCAGTGTTTGGTTAATTTTAATGTATGTCCTCTAGTCTGTCCATAGCCGGCAAATTGGAACATAGATTCAAAAGGAGATTGAGTAAGGCCTTGATGCATCTTGTATAGACAAACGAGATCAGCCCGGTTTCTTCTTTTTTTCCAGTGTGTTTCTACTAATTTTCCACTAGTTTCTGTAGTGCTTCCTCATACTTTACGCCTTTAAATTCAGGTAAAATCTTAATTAATCATCTTTCCACTTTCAAATTTCAATCAGTTGCTTGTCTTTCTTGTAATGCGGTGACCATGTGATAGTGCTATATTCCATGTGTGGTCTTACTAGAGATTTCAATGGCTTTAACATCACATCCGTTCGCTTGTAAGTTGCATCAACTGAAAATGTTTATGGGTATGGAGCTCACAAACAGATGAGAGAGATGACTGGTATTGACTGGAGTTAGCAAGGACCAGATTTAATGTATAATATTCAGGTCTTGGGTAATTTTGAGAAGAGTGATCATAAGCTGTTATGTGGGGCCTTGCAACAAGTATCAGTGTGGCAAACGTCAAACAATGTTTCATATCGTCAGTAGCTGCCCAGAGACCAGGCTGGAGGGTGGCCTACCACAGCTTCACTTGGCTGAAGATGCTGCTGTTCAGTGGTTGATGTCACATGGCTTGTGCAATAATAATAGTAATAATAATCATCATCATGATTTTATATTGTCATATGTCGACAAGTCGAATGGCAGACACTGGCTGAAGACTGGTCTTTATGGATCGAAATGCTTCTTGAACAGATGGGTCTTGATGACGTTTGAAGGTGTTGAGTTCCATGGAATCAAAGTGTGATGTGAGTTCAGATGGCAGACGGTTCCAAATGGTAGCAGCAGAATGACGGAAGGCTCGGCATCCAAAGGATGTACAACTATGGTTGTAAGACTGTGGTGAACCTGCAACCGGCGATGAGAAGCAGATCTTGCAGAGGAGATAGTGAGCTGCAGTTAATCGGCGAGGTAGGCAGGCTTACTGGTCTCGAGTATCTTGAAGGTGATGATGGCTATCTTGTAATCATGGAATGAATGCGGGACTGTATCGGTAACCAGTGTGACAACATGAGAAAGAGTGTTCTGTATTAGTTGTAGCTTGTTGATGTTGCCTTTGGAAATCCCATAGAAGATTGAGTTGCAGTAATCAAGTTGTGCACCAATCAAGGCACTGGCGACGGTCTTGTCATCATCATCCGTTAGGCACTTTCTGATGTGGCGAAGAGCCTTGATATGGAAATGGGACTTCTGACAGATGATAATAATGTGGGCAGTGAAGGTCAGTGGACTGTCTAGTGTGACGCCAAGACTTCTGACCTTCGATGATATTGCAATTTTGCTGCTGGCCAAATCAATGTCTCTGTGCTGACTGTTAGAAGTTGAGCTCTGCTTGCTGCTGAAGATGATGGCTTCTGACTTATCAGGATTGACTGATAAACCGTTGGTAGAGAACCAGGTACAAGGCGATGAGAGGCAGTTCTGCAATGCACTGTTAGTGTTATTGTCTTTGAACTCAGTGTACAGTTGTGTGTCGTCAGCATACTGTGCACGACGAATTCCATGTTTAGCTATAATGTTGGAAATAGGTGAACTATGCAGGGGGAACAGTTGAGGTCCAAGAACGCTGCCTACGGGATGCCATAGGTGCATGTGACAGTGTTCCATTTGCAGTCTCCAACTTAAACAAACTGTTGTTGTTGACTGAGATAAGACATGAGCCATTAGAGAGCTGTTCCACTGAGGCCGAAGGTATATTCTAGACGATGAACGAGAGTGGGAATGTTGAATTGATGCAGTCGAAAGCAGCAGACAGGTCTAGTCACTCTAGTGGCTCCAGGAGTGTCTCGGACTTGTTGTCGACAGCATAGCATATGTCGGAGTATGGTAGTTTCAGTAGAATGTCCATGACAATATGCAGAGTGATAGTGGTTGAAGTTAGGTGAAAGTTCTATATGCCGGATGATTCTGGTAAAAGATGTTCCAAATCTTAGATATGGTATAGAGGTTGAATATCGGCTGTGAGACTGGTAAAGAGCTTCGGGCAGAGTTTGATAACAGGTGAATATTTTTAGAGAAAGCGCTAACTTAAGAGTTTTAAAATACATTTTACTGTACAGCACTATGCTAGCACAGTATATGCTGCTGACATGTGACTATCTGTCTGTCCATCTGTCACAAGTCGGTACTGTACCAAAATGACTAATTATTGAATCACAGAAAAAAGTGTATCAGAGTCCATGGGCTCAGGTTTTCTTCTTCCAAAGATCTCCACGATATTCCAATGACATCACCCCAAACACAGGTGGTGTGGGTTAAAATCTGTGATTTAGGAATTACGACGAAAAGTAATTATCATTTTTTTCTATGCAGGGAGAAGAAAGAAACTCTCATTCCGTCGATAATGAAGAGTACAGCAAAGAATCTTGGGAAAAGTGTTGGAAGTCAGGTGCTACAGAATGGCATGAGCAGGATGTTAACAGGTGAATATTTTCAGAGAAACTACTAACTTAAAAGTTTTTATTCACTTTGCAGTTTGCACAACACTATGCTAGTGTGGTATATACTTTTGTCATGTGACTGTCTGTTTGTCGGTCTGCCGCTAGCTGGTACTGTGACAAAATGGCTCCACTTTAGATTCCAGAAACAATGCCGTACAATAGCCCGCGGCCTGTGGTGTTCACTGCCTGCCAAAGATCTGCACGATATTCCAGTGACGTCACCCCCAATGTGGGCACCAAATACAGGTGGGGTAGGTTAAAATATCAATTTTCTACCAATGTTTCAGTGTATCTCAGAAATGGGGCAAGGTAGGGAAGTAATTACTAAGGATGGCCAATTGGAGCTCATATGTGCTTTATTGAATGGTCTATTTCCAGTGACCCTGATTATCCCAAACCACTCCATTATGCCCATTTTCCACATTTTGTGTCATGTTTCATATCTTTGTAACGTGTTGAAATAGACTTCAAATTTGGTAGATACGATAACATACGATACATTTATGTGCGCTCAAAAGCTGACGATATGGCCAGCTTAATCTAGCGCACGGCACAGAAACAAAAAAATTAAGGAAAAACCAAAAACGAAAACCGATTACCTCAGAAGAAACGGTGCAGGCAAAAGTCCGTGAAGGCAGTTCGGGAGGAGGAAGTGGAACAACGGGGGATAGGATTTGTGAAACAGGTGGGTTTCAGCCGGGAGTGAAAGAGAGAGGGAGTTATGGATGAGCAGAGTGGTGAAACAGAAGAGGAAGTAGTGATGGGTGAAGGAAGTTGATAAGATAAGTAGATAAGTTGATTGTAGGCAGTACTAGCCTGCAGATGACAAAACCATGCCTGAAAGGGGCGTGGTCACGTCACATGCCCATTTAAATTTTTTGGGCTCCAATCACATCTCTCGAATGGCAGAAGCTACGGTTGTCAAATTTTATGTATTGGTAGGCTATGTGAAGTCCTAGCTGTGGATGACATACCACCCCTAAAGGGGCATGGTCAGGTTCACGCAACCCATTTTAAATTTTGTGTGTTGTCAACAGATCTCTGAAATGGCTGAAGCTAGATGCATCAAATTTTGTGTGAACTTAGAATATGTCACTGTTAGCATTGGGATGACGAAGTATTCCCTGATGGGCGTGGTCATGGTCATATGACATATTTTTAAATTTTTTCCCCTAATCATATCCTTGATATCATTAAAGTAGGCACTTCAAATTTCATTTGCTGATTAATACTGAGGACTGAGGAGTACTACTGTATGCATGATAGGTTACTACGGAAGGGATGTGTTAAGGGTGAAGTGACATTTTTAAATGTTGGGAAACGAGTGATACCGGTAATATGTGGGAAACAGTGCAAGATAGAGACAACACAGACGTAGTCGCAATGGAAGACTAATAGGAAGTCATATGTGGCCTATCAAATGGCACATTTACCGGTAACCTTGAATGACCTTGAAGGCCACTTTTGCTGTTCGAGAACTTTCTAACTCCCATACCTCGGGAAATATAGCATGTATTATTAGATCTACTCTTCGACAGAGTCGACCTAATAAAGCTGGTCTCAAATGTTTGTTCATTTGTCCTTCTGTCCGTCCGTACGTCCGTCCATCCGTTCACAAAGTTTCTTCAATTTTAATGAAATTTTGCATGTAGGTATAGGTCGATGAGTGATGCACGACAGTATGCAGTATGATCCAAACTTAGTATGACCCAATCCAAAGTCAAGGTCATGAGCCTTTCATAGTCAGAAATCCAGCCGTTTACAAAAGCTATATCCTCCACCATTTACAATGGCATCTGGCAACTGACCACGGATTCTTAAACTAGGGCACAGTATCTAAATTGTTTGGGCCGGATTTTTGATTACTGGCCTAGTTTTTGTGTAACTTGACTTTGAAGTTGGCACAAACATCAGTTGCGAAGAGTCGACCGTCAGTCCCCATACGGGGCTAATTTTCTACAATATGTTTAAACATGAATTGGAAAGCACACTTGGCTTGCAATTTCAACTATATTTTTGATAATGCAGGACTTCTCAAGGTCACAGGCAGTCAATTACACTGTAAATAAATGTGGTCATATATCGGAAATGGTGCAAGATTGAGTTGTTACTACAGGCCACTAATAGGAAATAATGTACGACCTAAGGAATGCAGTCATTCCGATGACCTTGAAAAATATTAAGTGTCATTCAGCTACTGTAAGCCTTTTCACATGTGAGTTTGCGCTGGTTGTGCAGCTGCGGGTGTCTGTGTGTGTCTGATCTGTAAGCCTTTTCGCATGTGAGTTTGCGCTGGTTGTGCAGCTGCGGGTGTCTGTGTGTGTCTGATTTGCAGCTCATTGCTACGTCATTATGATGAGCTTGTTAACGGCCGAGAACATATTCGAATATTTGTTCCACTGTGTGGAAAAACTGTCGACTTGAAATGGTAAAAGTGGAGTTATGTGATTATTGTTTTAACCAGTTTGTTTGTCTGTTTATCTGTAGTTGTATTTTTTTAAAAATTAAACAACCTTGACATATTATCACATTTTTATGTGATAGTCCAGTGATTTCAGTTTTCTCGTATCGAATATTATTGCATTTTGGCATTCACAGGAACGACACACATTTTGACTCACTTTGTGTTTAATTGGCTTTCTGTGAACCACACTGAAGGGTCTGAAAGCACTGTATACAACTTCTAATTGGCCACTGACCTTATCCTTCATTTATCCGCCAACTGACTAATGAAACTCACACCATTCACTTAGCTCTGCAGTGAAATTACTCGCATGATACTTCTTATTGGTATACAGGTAGAATGTAAAAAGTGATATTTTGAAGTCTGTGGTTTTCAGAAATCACGGGCAAACTTTTTACCGCACGACACTATGCTAGCACAGTATATGCTGTCGTCGTGTGTCTGTGTGTCTGCCTGTCTGTCTCTCACACGCCAGTATTGCACTGAAATGGCAAAACATAGGATCACGCAAAATAATGCCAGGGACGCTAATTTTCTGATGCTAAAGATCTCTGCGAAATTCCAATGGGGGTCACCCAATCGGGGGCACCAAAATAGAGGTGGAGTAGACTACAATTGGCAATTTCGACTAATATCTCGCTATATCTGATTGATACAGAGGAATGCTAGTGCATGCATGATATATTACCCCCAAAAGGGGTGACCTTTGAGTCACATGACCTCTTTAAGTATTGGGAAATAAGTGGTAATATCTCGTTAACGGTGCAAGATAGAGAAAGTAGCAATGGAAGACTAATAGTAAATCGCATGTGGCCTATCGAATGCCACCATTGCCAATGTCCTAGAATGACCTTGAAGGTCACTTTGCTGCTTGAAATGTTTCTATCTCCCATACCTTGTGAAACATAGCACAAATTTACTAATATAGCGTCTCACGTGGTCCCTCTGCAGTAGCTGAGCTTCTTTTTTGTTGTTCTTAAGAAGTATGAGTGTGTTGACGCATATTGATCCTCTTAATTAAAATTTACAGCTTTTAAAAGTTTAAGATGACAGGCGGCCGCCATCTTGAATAATCGAAAAACGGCCATATCTCGGTAACAGTTTCACCAACTGTGATGAAATTCGGAAAGTTAATGCATATTGACACTGCGAACCCAAACCATACCACCATGTAATATTTCAAACTTTTGAAAATACAAGATGGAGGACCGCCGCTATCTTGAAAATCGAAAATGGCCATATCTCTGCAATGGTTTGACCGATTGGGATGGAGTTTGACAGTCATGCAAATTGACGTTGCGAACCGTAACGGTAGTTATTTGAGCTGTTAAAAATTTAAGATGGTGGATGGCTGTCTTTGAGAAATAATGGATGAAGAAAACATTGGCCCAGTCAACTTTATTGTGCTAGCCCATTTACTATGCTTACTATTTTATGTAATAAAACAGCATAAATTGTAAAAACAAAAACTGGCTTCGTTTCTCTTCATTGCAATAGCTGCCGCTTTGAAGCAGTAAATATCAAACTTGTATCTTCAAATTCTAAGCACAGAAGCTAGCTTTTACATTCGTGAAAGACTGCTGACTGAAATAAATGTGATTGCTAGCTACTGTGCGTTGAGTTTGCGGATAAAATTTTGATATTTGCTGTTTAAAACGGCGGCTTTTCACTACAAAGAGACAGTGAAGCCAGTTTATGTTTTTGTAATTCAACTCCTAATCGTCCACTGGCATTATCTTTTCTGGGTTCACCAACTGACTTGTCAGTAATGGAACCCGCACAATTTATTCAGCTCTTCAGTGAAAGTACTCACTAATGCTTCTTACATGTATACAGGTAGAATATCGAAATTGCTATTTTGAAGTTTGAATTAATTTTCAGTGTGTGGTTTTTAGAGAGCACTGGCATACTTTCTTGTTGTTGTTGAGAAGTATAAGTACGTCGACATACAGTAATAGTTTGACATAATGTTCCTTCTGTCTCATTTAGCTGGATGAGTGGACGTGTTGTAGGCTTGCTGATAAAGGCCATACTGTTGTCGGAGTTGAATGGTCACAAATAGGATTAGAGGAATTCTTCAATGAGCATTCCTTGGAGTTCACAAAAGAACCTGTTCACAAGTTGAATGGCTTTTTGTACAAGGTTTGTAAATGACCGGCCACTTTGTACTGTGTAAATGATGTTTCCTCCGTAAGAGAATAATGAATGTTTTAGGCAAATGCTTAAACTGGGACTTCTGATGATGTGAAAACGTTATCACTGATAGCTTACACAAATTAAAATAATTGATAAATCAAATGTAATGTTGTCAACTCGGTCTGAAGTAAACATTTCAAGGAAACCAGTAATAATTACCCTTTATTAATAACAAAAACTGATCATCAGTTTAACACTTAACTGTAAGGGTCTAGTTATTTATCACACGTAGGAAACAGCAAAAATCATTTTGTTATGACCATTGTGATGTGAATCTGTGTACACCCTTACAAGGCAACTCACTTTCAAAATCTGAAATACATTCTCCACTTCATTGCATTTATGGTCTTGCATACGGATTATTATCACAATGATCACATCAATCATCGCATCAGTATTGCATGGTTTCTTGTTTGAATGTTAGCCTACAGATCACGGAAAATTGTCTTTACGCTAATACAAAGAAGACAGAGAAATCAAAGTAGAAACAACAGGTTCGTCAGCTG
>Ga0209780_1002437_pt1 | contig 13219 bp, 11 predicted proteins | sample WorMetexBAHAMAS2_FD_187384 | JGI IMG/M metagenome (GOLD analysis project Ga0209780, IMG submission 187384) | Marine gutless worms symbiont microbial communities from Max Planck institute for Marine Microbiology, Germany - Inanidrilus exumae... | ecosystem: Host-associated > Annelida > Digestive... | reverse complement strand
CTGACCAGGAGCTGGCGTTCAGTCGCGGTGACATCATTGCTGTCTATGGTGATGCTGATGATGATGGCTTCTACTTTGGTGAGCTTGATGGCCGCTCGGGACTGGTACCTTCCAACTTCTTAAAGGAAGCACCATTGGGCTTGACTGCATCATAATCTGTGGCGATTGTTAACGGCCAGTTTGTTTTAATTACGAGTTCAAATGTATAGTTGTCTTCACACTATAATTAACTGTAGCTCTGCTGTGATTGATTAGTAACACTGCCTTGTGATAATATTCAATGTGTCGTATGTGATAGAATGTATATTTCGTACTGCAGGCAGTGATCACTGTAATACTCACTGTGTCTCGTTATGATTTCGGCCACTCTTCCAATGGTGTTGGCACTGGTTTTCTTATCTCGGAACCTTTCACAGTTCCCCACCTGTCTTCCAGATTTCTCTTCTTTGAATTGTCTTTCACCGCTCTCCAGCTTTCTCACTTCAAAATATTGGTTGGAAAGAACTTCTCCAAAATGACCTATTCTGTGTCAAGTTGGGCATAAAACCTTAATGAATCGATTGGTCTTACTCCAAAATACCCTTTATCATCTGCACTTTCTAAACCTTTTTCTCACCCCGCTTGGGGCCGGGGTAACCCTTTTCCTCCCTTGTCCATTCACTTTTACTTTTTCCTTTTCTCATTCATTTTACATATTTTCTTCTTTTGTCCATCCCTAACCTTTCTACCAGAATAGTTCCATTCCATTTCCAGGCCCGAGGTCATAGGCAACCGAACCTGGGTTTAGTTTTGTTATATGATTGTGTTATCTGTATTGCTTAGTTAAGATTTATTCTGGTATTTTGTTGTATTTGGTTTAGTTTAGTCTTGAAGTGCGATAGTTGTCTTCCCTGTTGTAGGCGCTAGCGTAATAATTTAAATGAGCCTCTCAATCCCTTTTGGGTGGCTGCTGAACAAAAAGGCGGCCAGGGTTGAGGTTAATATATCGCTGGCCTTCCTTCACTGGGTAGGGATAGCTCTCCACCCTTGACCTTTTGTCTCTCATATAGCCATATTTGTGCTGAAAGGGGACGTTAAACTCCAACTAACTAATTAACCCTGACCTTTTGTCTCTGATATAGCCATATTTGTGCTGAAAGGGACGTTAAACTCCAACTAACTCCGTTGTTCTCAAAAACTCAATTATTTCCTCTCTTTTTCTGCTACAAACCCGATGAATTCATCATTGCTAAGGACTTTAACATTGATCTTGATAAAACAACAGAGAGATGATTTACCTCACCTGTGTCTCTTCTATCCTGCTTCAACTTTACACAACATGTAAACTTACCTGCCATGATAATAGACACCACATTCGGGACTTTGCCATAACCTGTACTGACTGAGCAAGTCTGGCTGTTCCATCTGTCTTCCACCCACCCACTGCTCACCATCTGATCATTTATCAACCTTCACTGCTACACTTCATTGTTTCCACAATCTCACCTCTAGAGATACGGGATAATGTTCTATGACTGATCCAAAACCACACTAGCATAGCCTGAATGACAACGTTAGAGTGGTTAACATTGCCTTTTTATGACTTTTGCGGTTTTCTATCCGTCGCGGTTAACAGTGTGTATAAACTGCAGTTTTTATACATTTATATTTGCTGTTTTATTACCAGTTTTAAGTAGGCTATTAATAATGTCAATTAATACTACATTTTCGACTTCAAGATGGCGGCCCTCCACCATCTTGAATTTTTAAAAGTTCGAAATTTCAACTGCTGGTATGGTTTGAAGGGCCAATGTGCGTCATCATGCCAAATGCTGTGCCGATTGGTCAATTACAAATTTGTAATGGACCTAACGGTCACGAGGGCCGAACTGTGTCACCCTGCAGAATTTCTTTGAAATCGCTGAAGCTGAAACTGAGGCCGAGATGGCGATTTTTCGGTAAAGAGGGTGGAACTGCATCATCCTGCCAAATTTCGTCAAAATTGCTCGAACCGCGGCTGCGATATAACAATTTTTCGATTTTTCTAAGATGGCGGCCGTCCGCCATCTTGGATTTCTAATGCGTGTGTGGGGACCACCCACGAAGGGCATTTGGTGGTCTTTATCACTGTGCAAAATTTGGTTGAAATCGATGCAGTAGATTTGATAATATGCACATTTTTCGATTTAGCGAGTTTGGGCTTGAAAACGCCTATTCACGCCCCAAAATTGGGTTTTTTTAACCCACTAAATGGGGAGTAATGTGAAAAAATCCCCAAAAAGGCACATCCTTGCGCGAGTCCGCGTCGTTTGAGCCATCATGCGTGAAAATCCGTCGATGCGTCTGACCTGTAGGTGAGTTCCTCAAAAAGAAGTATAAATAAAAATAATTTTGGTTATATTTCATCCACGTGCCCAGAAGCCCCTCGTGGACGGATATGCACCTAATTTGGCACAGCCGTAGGGGTCGCCGACGTAATCACCTGTGGCTAATTTTTTGGTGATCGGTTGAGGGGTGTCGATTCTGTGGGGGTCGAAAATTGCCCTTTCCCATTGACAAAGCCAGTCGCCGTTAACACAGGGCTGGCGCTACCGCGCAGACTGTGATGGGATAATAAGTCTATGACCGATCCAAAACCTCCCGACTAGTAATGCATACTTTAAAAACCACTTGCTTACAATACGACTGTTTCCTCTTTACTTGATAAACATGCCCCAGTCATTACCAATTCCATCATGTGTCCATCTCAGACCAGCCCTTGGTTTACTCCAATCTTCCATGCTTTTAGGTTCACATCTGTCCACCATCTCTGGAAACGCACCCACTTTGCTGTTGATTGGTAGTAGTCTCTGCACAACCAGTACCATAAGCTTATTCTAACGTCCAAAAACACTACTACTCCAACCCAGTTTCTTCATCTTGTGACAACCCAGACCTTCTGGCAAACCGTAAACAAACTACTGCACCAAAAATCTTCTTCCTACCTTCTTTTGTCCCAGGTACCATATCTCACTCACAGACAACTTTGCTTCTTTCTTCACGGATGAAATATCCGGCCAACTGTGTGTGTCTTTTGCTAGTAACCTTACGCACTACACACACCTAGGTGCACCTAGTCAAATGACCCACCTTGCTGAAAAGCTTATGCCCTGGCTGAGGAGCGAGTGATATTTGTATAATTTTATTTGCTAAAAGCACACACTGAATGACCACTGACCTCATAGTGACCTGCCACTGAATCGTATGACATCTCCACACCACACCAGTGTTCCTCCTGACTCTCCTCCTTCACCTTTGCTTCCAAATCTGCTGAAGTCGTTAAGATTCTATCAGACTGTCTTATCAAGCACTCTGATTCTGATCTGTCCTTATTTCGTTTCCTGTCTTTGTTCCTAAAATTAGTTAAATCACTTAACACTGTCAGTCTGTCGCTCACTTCCGGTTAGTTGCACCGCATTCTCAAAGAATCTGTCATTTCTTGACTGCTTAGTGCGCCATAGGTAAAAATCAGATCCACCTACCAGTCTCAAACCTTTCTCTTGTATGTAAAATACTAGAACGTATTGTTAAATGCTGCCTGATAGATCGCCTTACTTCCTACTTATGGTCATTCGTCACCAGCCTGCATTCTGTAAATACCATTCCACCGAAATGGCTCTTATACATTAACAGGAGCGTGCGGTGTGTTGGATTTCAAAGCAAGAGATCGTTGATTCAAATCCTGGCTGGAGACAGGATGGGGAGTGAAGGAATTTGTCAATATCTACCTCATATATTATTTAATTCTGTGTTGTCGTGTGTGTTCATTCTGTGTAACTGAACTGAGTTACTGCTGCACTGTGGTAAACAGAACTTGTATAGCAGCATGTTAAACTGTGTGTTATGTTTAGTTACTGTTGGTTCTTTTAGATCTTCTGTTGTACAGAGCTGTACATTGTGGCAGGTTGTTGTGTTATGAAGTTGTGAATTTGTGATAGCTGCATTTGATGGTGACTAACAAGCAAGACTTGATCATTATCATCAGTTCATCATCATCATCGTTTGGTACGGCCAAATAGTGACGTGGGTGCTAAAACTAATCCTCTCGGATGACGACCGTTGACGTGATTTGTTTGTAGTTAACTAACGTTCAGTCTATCTTATCCATGCATTTGTTGTTTCGGGCTGTATTAAGCCAGTATTGTGTTAAACGTTGTGCATATTCAGTGATGGACATTAACAACAAGGCAGTCGTATACATCAGACTTCGCCTGCAGTGTACTATTGCACATCTCACTTTGCAGCATACACTTCCTTAACCTTAGTCCCATTAACGCTAAATTAACTTCGCTTTTCTACGTCCATGCATCAAATGTCACTGGTATATTTGTTTCTCTGCCAACATTGACCGTTACCATAGTAACAATAGCTAAGGCGACGTGTTCTGATAATTCTTCCCATTAATCGTCAATTTTCTGTGTTCCTCTTATACGTAAATTTGCGAATTATTTCAAAATAATTAGTCAAAATTATGCCCTTAATAATAGGAAATTGATTTCCGGTCCACTTTGCAATAAATTGAAATAAATGAAGTAAATTTAATCGAAATTGTGCCTTCGTAGCAAAATTCATACCGCTATACGGCCTATTATAGAAAAAAGCACGAGGTCATCAACAAAACTGGAAATACATAACATTGCAACTACGCTGCAGGAGGACTGAGCCACGGACATAGGCAGCATGAACAAAAAATTTGTAAATATCGCGCGTGTAGTTCCGGAGATGTCGTCGCGGATGGACAGACACACACACACAGACGTACTCATCACAATACTTTGCAACTGCTCCTGTGGGTGAAATAACTAGTTAACTATTTGTTAGTAGCTATCCACTACTTTTGACTTGCGAAAATAAACCTTTTGATTGCCTATCTCTAAGTAATATTTGTGCCAAAAATTATTTAGATCAGAAAATGTTTGCTCAGGTTACAGATAACACAATGTTTTTTGATTCAGTGTGTATCAAATGAGTTCTGAAAGTAGCAAACTATTCTCGGTGCATTCACAAATGTAATGATGACACAACAAAGTGCAACAACATACTACTGAAATTTTTATTACATTGTATTATGCCATTTTTTGGAGGCAGTCAACAGTTGTGATAGAAAATTCATTAGCAGTAATGAAACTAGTAAAATATCCAAACAAACTTAGAAACTCCTTGCTTATCAACGTATAGCAAAAAAGTAAAGTCAGTTCAAGCTGCAGTCTTGTATACAAGGAATGCAGAGGTTCCTGTGTATCTTGTGGCAAATTTGATGCCATCAGGAGTCGGGTCAGAAAATGCAAGCTCTTCTTTGGCAACTGGATATCCCATCAGGAAATCACCCCTGCAAGAAATTAATTTTTACAATCACAATTCTACAACAGTGACTTGTACTTGGGTATGTTTAATCTATTCACATTTCTCAAAATCGATAATATACGTTTACTTAATGAAAATCAAATTTACAATTGCAGGCTTATTTACTGTAAACTTTGTAAAACTACACAATCTACTCATAACAGACTACTCTTTAAAATAATATATTTGCATCAACCACAGCACCTGTCTGTCACATCACTACTAATAAATATAAAATGTTAAGATACAAAATCACCTGCTTGTCATATACACTAGGTGATGTCTTATAGGAAACGAAGCTGAAATAACAGGATTAACCAGTCTGACCTGACTGGAAATAGACATGTGATATATAATTTATATATCAATCATAAATATAATATAAAACTAGGTCATTTCGGAGATGTTCTTCCCAGCCAATGTCTTGGCTTAGTATTGAAAAACTAAATCAAACACAACAAAAGCAAACATGTATCCGTAACAAAATATACTACGACATAAAATGAAACAACAAAACTAAAGCCAGGCTTAGCAACACCTCTTATGACCTCCAGCCTGGAAGTTAGTTGGAGTTTAACGTCCCCTTTCAGCACAAATATGGCTATATCAGAGACAAAAGGTCAAGGGTGGAGAGCCATCTCTACCCAGTGAAGGAAGGCCAGCGATATATTAACCTCAACCCTGGCCGCCTTTTTGTTCAGCAGCCACCCATAAAGGGAAAGGGATCTACATTAGCGCCTACAACAGGGGAAGACAACTATTGCACCACAAGACTAAACTAAACCAAATACAACAAAACACCAGAATAAATCTTAACTAAGCAATACAGATAACACATAATGAACAAAACCATACTAAACCCAGGTTCGATCGCCTCCTACGACCTCCGGCCTGGAAACGGTGTGGCGACTATTCTGGTAGAAAGGGAAGAAGGGATGGACGAAAGAAGAGAAAAGGTAAAGCGAATGAGAAAAGTTAAAGGCGAAAAAGTAAAAAAGAGCAAAAGATGAGGAAGTGAATGGACAAGGGAGGAAAACAGGCAGGAAAATGGGTACCGCCAGCGGCCCGGCCCCACGCGGGGTCTCAGGCCTGTAAGTGGAACAGGCCTATTCTTACTGAAGTAAATGAGTAAACGATTTATAAAGCGCCGGAAACAATGAATGATTCTGGACACATTACAGGACAATGTTGTCAAGCAGAAGAAGAGCTGAGTGAAAATTAACACCTGACAACATCAAGAAGGCGTGAAGCCACACGTTTCCGTCTTTCCGACGCCAACACCCAAATGCGACTAATTCCACAACGTGCTGAAACTGGCTGCTCGCTGCAGCAGCAAGACCTTGTTCTACTTCCATTCTCCTCCACATCCGACTCCTCATCAGGTGACAATAACCGATAACCCTACACAAAAAAATAGTAAACTACGCCTACGTCATGCAGTGGTATGGCGCTGTGTATATAGACAGCAGAATGTCAATGGAAACACTGATATATGATCGCACCAAAGCTGAAATGTCATCGTCTATAATATCAGCCTGAAGGCCTCGAGTGGGCATACTCAAGTTGACAGCTGCATAGGCGTCAACTGCAGGAGATGAGGGAATACATCACATCTCACATTTAATATATTATCTGGGGTAAGGATATCCCAATAGTCACCAATACTTAACATTTCTTTTCATTAATATGCTCAAGATGGTTTTCAGGCTTGACTACTGCAACTACAACTACTACTTCCATAATAACAGATGTTTATCCAGGTGAACCAGCTGGTTTCTCCATCAACCCCCCCATCTGTTCCAGAAGAGAAGTGCTGGGGATTTGTGGAATAGGGTGCAGTCATATGGTACGTTCACAGCGAGTACAAAATACTTATTTCCTGATTAACGTAACTCAACTTAACTTTATTGTAACATATTTGCAGCTGAATTGCTAAATATACAAGCTATAGGCCTAAACATGCACGAAAATCAATACACTGATTTATATAAAAGTAAAAATACAATGAATAATGCTAATACTATAAAAATACAATGAATAATGCAATATATAGTCAAGAGTGAAACAATTCAACTGATTAATCCCTTTGCCTCCTTGTTCGCAGGATATTTCTGGCGGAGGAAATAAATAATAATCCCCAGACTGCCGTATAAATCCGGCGACGCTAGGTAGGCTATCTATATATTAAAACAGGACTGTCGTGACGCGTGAGCACGGGCGTGACTTGGATGGTCGGACGACCTGCGCTGACTGGCTCCTGGCGCCGGCGAGGGGAGAGAAAGAGGGCGGCACGGTGATGAGGCACGCTGGCGGGTACAAGCAGGCCGGGCAGGCGGACAGGCATGCAAGCCGCCGGACCAAATCGAGCCTTTTGGCTTGTACTTATAACCGTGGTATGTGATATAATGCTGCCTGGGGTATTGGCTATTACCCATACACTGACTATGTATTATGTTTTTTCGGGACTGGCAGTTAAAGGGTTAATTGAGGTCTTAAGTCCCACCCGACACAAAATAGGTCATTTCGTTCTTCCCAGCCAATCTCTAAATCAAACAGCAGAAGCAAACATGCATCCATAACAAAATATACTACAACAAAATAATCATAAACTATAAAACCTGGTTTGGTCGCCTCCTACAACGTCCGGCCTGGAAACAGAACGGGCTACACTGGGAGCATAAGTAGGTAAGTAAGAAAGTAAATGAGTAACAAAGTAACTAAGAACGGAAATCAACTGAGCAAACAAACCATTTATATAGCACCGAAATCAACCAACCAATCAGGGTGCATTACCGCCCGGAGCACCTGGAAACGGAATGAGCCTACACTGGAAGAAGTAGATAAGTCAGTTAGTAAATGAGAAAAAAGTAAGGAAGAAAGTAATGCAGGAAGTTAAGTAAACAAACAAACCATTTATATAGCACCGAAATCAACCAACGAATCAGGGTGCATTACCGCCCCAGAGACCATACGGGCTACTTATTTCCTGAAACAAATGAAGCTAACAATGCTACTGCAGGTATAAAACATTAACATCAGAATTCTTCCCCGACGGAAAAAATGGCTTTCGTCCCTTCTTCCAGGACAACCCTGATTATTCCATGCCATACTAATTGCAGAATCAGTTTATAAAGCTGCAACAACATTCAACAATAAACGGTCATTATCAAATCAAAATCAAATCAAAAACACATTTATATAGCGCCATACGTTGCAAGCAAATCAGAGGCGCATGGTGGCGATGACTAGACAAGTTGGGTAACATAAGCTACATTAAACAGATTGTGGGCAGCGACAACGTTAGCAAAGGGCGAGATGTACATTGCAAAGAGCAGTGGGCCGAGAACGCTGCCCTGCCCTTATTCACTAAGATACATGTACAATGAACTTACATGAGTCACATGCTGAGCCAGGCAGAATCCGACCACATGCTTGTTTGAAATGTACAAATATGTCTACAAAATAAATCACGCACATCCAAATATATGCAGGAAGCATGTTCTGAGTAATTGACTGATTGAGTGAAGGTTTTACGTCCCACCCGACACAAAGTAGGTCATTTCCGAGATGTTCTTCCCAGTCAATCTCTTGGCTTAGTACTGAAAAATTAAAACAAACACAACAAAGCAAACATGCATCCATAACAAAATAATATACTACAACATAAAAGGAACCCAAAAAACTAAAGCCAGGTTTGGTCGCCCCCTCCGACCTGCGGCCTAGAAATGGAGAGGGCCTATTCTGGTTTCGGCACTTCATAAATTGGTCATTACTTACTTAGACACTCACACACTTATTTACAGCCCCGTGACCCACACGAGGCACGTTCCGAATAAAGTAAATTTGCAGACTTATATAGTGCTTTATACATTAAACTCATCTCTACATCTCAAGTGTGTTAATGAGCGACCCACACGTTTAACACACAAGTTGTTAATGAGCGACCCACACGTTTAACACACAAGTTAATGAGCGATCCACAAGTTGTTAATGAGCGACCCACACGTTTAACACACAAGTTGGATGAGTCATAACTGCCTTCACTTCCCAGCTAAACAGCATCATCACAGCTTGGCCAGACATTTTTCCATCCCGCTGACGGTAGAAGGCTATGTTGGCTATGTTGGTGTGGGTGTACCAAGGAACAGTCACTCATCCGAGTAACAACTCAGCTCGATGTAACGTAACTACATCAACATGCCCCACCATCGCTAGCACTATGACAAATGCCCCATGTCGGCCATCATTATCAACTGTTACAATAGGATTATTTGCAAACCTTGTGATGTGATGACACCGAACCTTCAACAATATATCCAAGCTCCTTATCAACCAGCTTCTTAATTTCTGCAACCTAGCATATCACAAAACAACACCAATGTCTAACCACAGCCCAACTGCCAAAAACAAAGTCTGTCTTAATTATTGTCTTAATGGCTGAGAAGTGGCTGGTAGGTGCAGCAGAAATAGGTAGCGGTGCTTTTGATATGAAAGTCGAGAGTATACAACAGTCGAGTGTACTGACATCCGTGCTGTTTCTGTTGTAGTAATGGATATTATTATTACTAAAGAACGGCAGAAAGATACGCCACGCAAACTAACTGTATGTAGAAGACCTGATTACCTGACGCCAGATCACAAACAAAGTCTACAAGGAAATGTGGCATAAAATTAAAAGGTCTAAAGCCGAATGCTGTAAAACATAAGAAAAGAAATGCGTTATAGAATTTGTAATAAACGAATAGGTAAAGCGACTTTGTGCATCAGTTGTCAGAAACGGGTTCAAAAGTGATATATAGTGGAGTGAATTTGGGAGTTTGTATAAGATAAGCCTAATGTATGTATGCCAATGCAGTGCACTATGCATATTCATTATGGCCATGGCCAGCAATGATAGACAGGATATTGGTAATAGGGTACTGTTGAAAAATGGAGACAAAGCCAGGTTTGGTCGCCTCTTATAACCTCTGACCTGGAAACAGAACAGGTACATTCTTAAGGAAGTAAGTAAGAAGTAAGTAAGTAAGTAAATGAGTTAGAGTAAACAGTTAAGTGAAAACTATAGACCATGAACTGCGGTGAGATTAAGGGTGTGATTCGGCAGCGAGCGCAAGAGTCAGTAGTTCACAAGTACACGTCGGCACTAATAGCAGTGAGGGTTTCATGCAATGTTGTCCGATACATGGCAACAAGACACAGCCAATGAAAGTAAAGCATGGCATATACGTGTATAGTTAAAAGTGGCTGTTTGGGTTCAGTCTTAAAGAAAGGAAAAATAGGTGCAGAGCACAAAAACTAATATGAACAGCATACGTCAGTCGGGTGATTAAGAACGAAACAAACTGAACAAGTGTAAGCAGTGAATGCGCATTGAAGTTGCACGTAGAAGGAATTTGACAATGGACAGCGACATCTAGGAGTAGGGCTAACCCTAACCCTAGCAGTGACTGTGCAGTGAACTTGCAGCTAGAAGGAATTTGACAATGGACAGAGACATCTAGGGTTAGGGCTAACCCTAACCCTAACCCTAGCAGTGACTGCGCAGTGAACTTGCAGGTTGAAGGAATTTGACAATGGAGAGCGATGTCTGTGGAAGATGGACAAAAAAAGTCTAGGCATGATCCACTATCTGAATCTAAAACAAATAAATATGAGAAGGAACTGTTGTGTGTTCAGCGCATTCAAACACTGCCCACCACTCAATCATTTAACAGCTCATCAGACAAATCTACACACTGTGGGCGGACTCTGTTGCCTGTTTACAGTCTGGAACAGTTTTCACCAAGTTCACTTTCAGTCAAAAAGGAATATATCTCCCTGCGGTAATCTTGAACTGTGACCTTGATATAGACAAGATCATGGTGATATTTGAGTCAAAAGTTGAGATCCGAACACACACAGACAAAAATACATAAACAGCAGACAAGACTGCTCGTTCTACTCAGATCAAAAAGTACTCCATGAGACAATGCTACAAATACGGCTTACTTACTACATGTGATCGTTTATAGTTTCACAAGTAAAAGTAACTTCACGCATCACTAATGTACCAGTGTGAGAAGAAGAAGAAGGAACAACAAAAGCAAGTAGCAAATTAAACTTCAAATAAGCATGGACTTGATCATACCCGCCGACAGCTTCTCCTGTCCTCACAACTTACAGCGACTACACAACTGCCATCGTCAAAGTCATGAACCTCGGCCGTTTTACGCCAGCCCTGTTTAAAAGCATACAAATGTTTACTTACTTAAATTCCAATGATAGATGATTTATTACTGGCCCGCCTACACACAGTGTAGGGGCCGGACTAGTAATGGTCGCTGGCGTCTGTAGTCGTCGTCTGTAACACTCGCATATGCAATGTAACTCACTAGGGGGCAGCACGTGACGGCAGGCCAGTAGTGTTACGTCCCGTTAGGGCGACACCTGGTTAATATTATAAGGAAACATGTTTCCCAGAGCATCAGTCAAAACGCTGGTTTACAATATGTTCACACTACAGGTGCAAAATTCAATGACACGCATTTCGTAAAGTGATTCTTCATTTTGTTACTGGAGATAAACAGCTTGTAGTTCACACACAGTGAAATATGGAAGGCAGAATGCCGGTGAATATCGTCAAAGGCTGCAAATAAACGAAGTTACATCATTGTTGTGCGTATCACAAGTGTTAGTTAGTATTACCTGCAAGGTATACCATTTACAATGCACAAGTTATCTATTAGTGATGTGAAAACCGAATTTTTTTCACAACCGATTATCGGTTTGCCGAAACCGGTGTTTTACCGGTAATCGAAACGTCATTATTGTTTGGCGGTGCCGGTGGCGAACACCAGTGGGTGTCAAGGCTAAAGTGGTTAATGGGAAACAGACGGATGTCACGGCTACGCGTTCTGGCTAGAGATCGAACGAACGGCCAATGTAAAATATAGTAAGCAGCGTGCAACGACGTCAAATCCTTCGCCAGTCACCGGTGAAGACCACCCACGGCGCGCGGCGTCGTCAACTTCAAAGGACACCGCACGACCAGTTGTCAGACTCGAGAGTTGTGTGTGACACGGCAAATGACCGTCGTTGAGATAATTATCGCCGATCTGCGTTGTTTGTCCAACGGCGGGCGCCGTGCCCGCCTATGTGTGTTAGTGAATGCGGTCTGTGCCGGCGATCAATGCACGTGTGAGATGACTCCGGCCGTCAGCGCCACTCAGGAGTTACGTACGGTAATATCGACGGCAAATGCCGTACTGCAGCACCTCACACACGTAACCAGGGACTAATCGCCAACATGAGTAATTGAGTCTGTCACGCGCTGAACAGGAAATGCTGGTTAGCTACTATCAAAGGCACGTCCGTATAGGCGAAGCTTTGTCAATGGCCACGCGTTTGACGGCAGCTCACCACAAGAGATGGAGCACTGCAAAGTTTTTTCTTTAAAAAGTAAACGACACGTTACTTTATGTGACTGACGGCAGGTGCTTACTGTGCATAACCTTCGGCAGCGTTCGAACGTGGGGGATGGTACGGTATCAGAAATCTAGCATTAATAGATTTCACTAACGTTCGAACGTCGTTAACGACGTTCGAACGTCAAGTCCACTTAAGACTTCACTCTAGTGCGCCATCACAACGGATATGTGGACGGCGTCCAGGAACTGCTTGTTTGTGGGTGTGACTGCACACTGGCTGGACGAGGACGACAACTTTGGCACCTACAACAAATGCCTGACAGTCACGTCTGACGCCGGGCAGCCACACCGCCGACTTCATTTCACGTAATTCAGCAACAGTAATATGAAAAGGTTTAGGCCTAAAGTAGCGTTGTCATGCGGCTGTCCACGGCACGGCCGTAACACGCCCG
>Ga0209780_1002436_pt1 | contig 13220 bp, 14 predicted proteins | sample WorMetexBAHAMAS2_FD_187384 | JGI IMG/M metagenome (GOLD analysis project Ga0209780, IMG submission 187384) | Marine gutless worms symbiont microbial communities from Max Planck institute for Marine Microbiology, Germany - Inanidrilus exumae... | ecosystem: Host-associated > Annelida > Digestive... | reverse complement strand
TTGATGTCCAGTCTGGTTTTTAAACATGATCACCCGGCAACCCTAACTACCGCAAAAAATTTCACAGTAGCTCCGTTGAAATACAGTATAAGACATTGTTAGTAACACCAACGATGAGAATTCGAGCATCTTCCTAGTATAAACGTGCTAGCTGCAGTCATTAGAGGCATTCAGGCATTTAAACCTTGCTCCAACGAAATCCTCCATTTCTTATCTGGGGGTGCTGACCTACCAAATGGTTGTGAAATGGTTGTGCATGTTGTGTAGCTCAGTTCAGATCTTTCAATCTTGCTCTATGGCATTTCTGCACTTTAAATACTAATGAAAACTCCTTCCATCACCCTCTTCATCATCATCATCAGCACTGTTCTCATTGTCATCATCATGGGCACTGTTAAACAGACATTATTTTTCTCGTACTGTAATGCACCTACCTGTGTCGGAAATTGTCATTGTGTTCAACGAAGCTTCTGTTTCTGAAGCAAACACCAATGGTTCAATGCTTGCAAAAAGCTAATTAAATCAGTTGTCCATTGTGTACAGTTATCTATCGTTTCCCTTAATGACTAAAGATCATCATCAAAACAGCTCGTCCATTGTCCAGAACTTATAAAGTGACAAATCTATATACATAAACAAAAGCAATTATGGATATGCTTTATGGACAATTTGCTAACATGTGAACTTGATGGCTGACCATCTTGTCAACAGTAAGTCAACTTGCTGACAGGTCAACTCACCGAATTGACAATTCGCAACGACCCCGTCACCAGACTGAAATTGTCAACTCACTGATGATGGAAGATAATATGAACATTCAAAGTTATGCTTCTTAACCAATCATTCCACAAGTACAAGTACAGTGGACTGGTGATGGGTCCCCTGTCCTAAGTAGGCTAATCTCAAGTCTCAACAGCCCAGCTATATGTAGAAAAGGTTATGCACGTTATTTAGATGATGAAAGTTCCGTATAATGTAATATTAGCTCATAATAATAAATAAGTCTGCATGCTGTCATTACCACAGTAATTGTAGCATGATAAATTTTAGTACTGAAATATAAAGGAAAACTGTCAAAAGTAACAGAATAAAAAGATTTGAAGTCATTACATTAAATGTTTTAACTTCTTACTTGGAACTGTTAAGTGTTGCATAACTTTAAATGACAATGATACACTTTGCTTTTAAAAACTGCTTAAAAGTCTGCCGTAATGACACTGTATACATTGGGATACACCAGATGTAGTAAACAACAATATATGTATTTTCAACTGTACTCCAATTTTGTAATTAGTTCCTTTCCACTTTGACTAGTTGGCAAGTTGACTTCACTGATGGCGAGCTGAGCTTTGACAAGACTTGTCAGTTGATCTGTTATCTATGGATATGCAACAGTCACAAAGTTTAGCACATTTCTACAAACAAAGCACGTCAACTAACAAAAGTCAATAAATAACACAAGTGCAGTTCAGTTTGTCCTGTAAGCTGATGGTTAAAATGTAATGTTACAACTTTAAAGCCAGACTAGCTCAGACATATTAACTGGTACAAAATGCAAGTGGTCCAAAGTAACAAAATGCAGAGTGGACCTAACCCTAACCTGGCAAACTGGATAAAATGCAGGGGTGTGGGGATGTGGGTCTGGTAACCAGTCAATTGTGCCGTAAAAGTGGGCAGTAACCCAAATGCTAATTACTGTTGCTAAACCAAACCCTGGCACTAACTCTACTAACCCTAAGCTTACTAGCCATATTGTACCCATCTCCCTGCACTTCTATCCGGCATTGCCATTTTACCATTTCCCACACCGCATCCTCACATCCGCACATTACCAAATGCCATCCCACCCCGCATTTTGTTTGTATCAATCCACAAATAGAACTGTTCAACTGTACGTAGTGCACTGTGATCTGTCATTACCCGGTGCTGGGGTGGTGAACGGGTTTATAACCGGCGCCTCGTGCACGTCGACGCAATACATGTCTGTCGGCACGACCATCCCCTGCTCCTTGTAGTAGTTATCCGCGTCTTGGTCCACCACCAGAAGTTTCGTCTCGTCCGGCACCGCCTTGATGCGCTGCACCACCTGCTGGTGATTCTCCGAGCCGATGCTGGTCCCATTCACCTGGACGATGCGATCCCCGGGACGCAGGTTGGCCGCTACTGCCGGCGACTCCGGATCGACGTTGCCGATGAACTGGCCCGCCTTACCTCGTTCGGCGTGCAGGTTGAAACCGTAGCCGTTGAAGTCCGGCCACTTTCTCAGGTGACACAACCGCGGCCTCGGAGCATCCGAATCGCTCATAATGACCCTCGACTAATCGCCACAAAACGACCACCTTGCTAATGCTACCACAACAGCGTACACGGAAGCAGTGAAGCACTGTTTACAACATCGTCGTGTACGAGCGTGTTCGTCATGCCGTCACGTGACGTAACGTTGCAGGTCGTACAGGTAAATCATCGAGAAGGGACAGATACACCTGGCTCGCGAGTGGACTGCGAAACGCACTCCATCTTCGCGGGAACTGGGATCAAAAGCATTAGCATGTTTATTTTAGTCTTCACAATTGCAGACTGCTATGAATGGCATTCCATTTTTTCGTTGGACTTCAGTTGTGCTTCAGTTCACAACCATGCAGCTAGGACTGGCGAGTGGCGAAATATGAGGTGTCAGAACTCCGAATCCGAAACCCCTGAAACGACTGTCGCAAAATTTGGCGTGGATGATTACGTTGGCGCGGCGATATCACTCCGCATGCCAAAATTCAAAGCGATAGACCCGTGGGGCGTCCCCGAAAACATGTCAAATACATTTTGCGGGGTTTTCAGGCTGCATCGCCTGCACGCAGTGCATGAGATGTGTCCCATTTGCTACAGATGTAGCATGGTGTCATGTGTTTGTGTGTCTGCTCGTGTTGGGCAGGCTACGGGTGAGCTCTGCAAAAACGACTGAACCGATAGCCGTTTGGGCGGGGGAGCCTGACTCAGTCATGGGTCTATATAGGCTACAGGAACAGGAACCATGTGTTAGATGCAGATGCCCAAGAGAAAGGACACTTTTTGAGAGGGATGTGCCGGCCAATAGTAACCTACGTAGACTACGTACGCATGGCGACTGTGCCTGCCCAGCACAGGCGTCAGACCAATGCCTTCGCAGCCGCGAGGGGTTACATAACAAGATGGTGATGTCGCCTCTTGCCAAACTATTTCGGACACTTGATAGTTTTTAGGCCGCATCGTCTGCATGAGATGCTGCCTCATAATGCGCTGCAGATGTCGCACGTAGCGTGGTTTAATTGTGTGTCTGTGTTGGGCACACGGACGAGCGGTATAAAAATGACTGAATCGATCGATATGTCGTTTGGAGGCTGACTCATGGCAGTCATGGGTCCAAGATGCTGGTCATTGTCCCACACGGAGTCACACGGGAAGGGACACTTTTGAGGGGGGGGGGCATGTGCCAGCCCATGGTAGCGTACCCACGCATGGCGAATATGCCTGCTCAACGTGACAAGATGCCACGTGACGACGGGCAGCAAGACGGTGTAATTGCTGCCGTTCATGCTTCAGCGGCAGCTCATGTCGTGTCGCATCGGTGCCGCACAGTGACAAGAAAACCGCAGAACCGATTTTTACGCGGTTTGATCCGTCGTAGGATGTCAGTCCCAGGTTATTGAATTCCTAGATAGAATATTGCAAAGTTTCCTTTTTCCCCATTCTAATCGAAAACACCCCGGAAGGGGCGGAATATCTATTTTCAAGCCCAGCTACCATAACACTAAAACTTACATAGGGGTATCTTCAAAACTACACTGCCGATTCCAAACAAATTGTGCACGATTCTTCGTGGGTGGTCCCAAGCAAGAGAAAAATTCAAGATGGCGAACGGACGCCATTTTAAAATTGCCATTTTTCACGCAACTGTTCAAGCTAGTGCAACAAAATTTGGTAGGATGTTCCGTTTCACTTTGAACTCAATTGCCACATGAAAATGTTTTTTTAATTCACGATAGTGGAAGGCCGCTACTTCGAAATTTAAAATATCAAAAACGCCATTTCTCCACAACCACAACCATACAAGCTATTGCATAACGAAATTTGCCAGGCTGACGCTACGGCGGCGAATGCATTCGTTTGACGGTAGTCTGCAAATACGAAATACTGAAATACGACCCGTTATACCACCCCAGACACTATAGCAGATATAAGACTGTGAAAGTTAAAGTAGGTCATTAAATAAGTAATTGACAGTAATGTACATCGTTAGCTGTACCGATACAGAACTGGCAATAAGCACTGATGCGGTTCTGCCGCATTCTTATGCGCGCTTCCGTCTGACTGCACCGTTGCATGGCGCACCCAAACTGACACAATGGTTTGCATCCTGCAATCACACTGACTGTGCCTAGGCCTACCATCTGAACTGCAGGAAAAGATGGCTTTTTCGAGCGCCCTCCTCGTAGCAGGCGCCTGTATTTTGTAATTATACTGCATCAGTTTCGTTGTATTTAATGCATTTATGAGCATTGTTGACAGCTATTTTAAATAGCCCCCCCCCCATACTGGTACTTCAATCAGAATTTTTAGTAGGCCTACCTATAAGTTTTAAGTACAGCAGTATCTAATGAGCCTACGTTTACTTTACCGCAACGCAACAGGTGTTAACAAACATATAAACGTTGTTACTGTGACTTGTGTCCATTCTTGTAACGTCTTGTTAACAGCCTAACAGTTATTTAAAGATATTTACTGGTTTCAAGAGAAACACGACTTCTAGACTACCGTTAGTATTTAAAACAGGCCTACTGTTCAAGATAAGTATCTCTGATATTATAGAACTAAACAAAGCAGGTGTAAGATAATGTGACAATATTATTGAGCACAACCATAGTTGTAGCAGGCCAAAAGGGAACTTGTAAATGTTCACAAGGCTTGACCACTGCCGTTTTTGCAGGAAAACATTTTGTGCAGAAATTCCTATTGTTCAGCAACGGGGGAAGAATTTCTGCACAAAATTTTTCGTTTGCACAACACTTGTAATGTCTACACTGGCGACAAATCTATACACTTTCAAGTATAACTACTGCTCAGCAGCACAGTGCTAGAAATCACGGTTGTCAGTGGCGCTTTAAGTCTTAAACATAACAAATGAAAAGTGTAAACAGTATTATTTAACATTTATGACATACCTAAGTTATTGTACAGACAATAACATAAACCAAAATATCAATACTGTTCTTTATCAAAATGTGCAAAGTTTCACTAGTAATAATTTCAAAGCAATAATTTACAATAAAGGATGGGATTCAAACAATGTAAATCCCAGAAATTAGTTTACGGAATCGGAAAAATAAATGATTGCCCGTAATTACAGAGAGAAAGTTGTAGGCCCATAATAAATTACTTGACAAGAGGCATATTCATTGTTCCTGATGAACACCATGCAACTGCGACATTTATGTCAGTCAATATTCAAACAGCAGCTGTTTGTTTGTATCTTTGACCTCGATGTCCTATATTCTGACATTCTGTACATTTGTTTTATGAACCAGTTGTTCTTGAACAAACAAAAATGACAACAATGACAATGAGATCGAGGCAGCCAACGGTGCAGCTGGAACCTCAACGGTCATCAGTCCAGCAGGTTATGGAGATGCACATAAAGGACCACACACAGACAAATACCCATACAGACAGAGTAAGACACATTGAGGTACAGATCAGTTAATAGCATTGGCAATGTACTCATAGTCCTGCAGACGTTCAATAGGACCAATGCCGACCACTGCCGGTGGCCTACGAATGACATACTGGCTAATAACCCGTCGTATGTCGTCGGCGGTGACTGCGTTGATTCTCATCTCTAGCTCGGTGGGTGGCAAACGACGTCCATAGCACAGCATCTGACGTCCAATATCTTCGCAGATCGGCGTCGAGCCATCCAGCATCAGAAGCATGTTGGTCAGCAGCAGGTTCTTGGCACGGTTGACTTCATGCTCGCTGACGGACTGGCTCAGCCGCTGCCATTCGCCGAGCACCGCATTCACTGCTGAGTCCATGGTAGAACTGTCTGCGACCAGGTAGACGCCCCACAGTCCCGTGTCTGTGTAGCACGTGTTGAAAGACTACAGCAGCAGCAACAACAACAACAACGGCTGCTCTTGTAGTTGTAGTCTGAGAATGGCTGATGTGCACAGCCTGTACAATTGAAGGTGACCACTCTCCACACCAGGCTCTGTGAAATCCCCCGACATATCACAGTCTGTCTCCCTCTCAGTTTTCTTTCTCCATCTGTTCAGAAACAGAGCCTTTGGGGAGAAGTGGCACTGGTTTTTTATGGGTCGGATGCTAATCTTCTCACCCAACCAACAGCGTCAAAACACTAAACTGAAGGTGAAATAATAATTGACGTTTATGATATTCTGACATGCATTCTTATGAACGAATTCCACACATGCAGGCACTGCCACCCACATCAGCATACACTGCATTGTAGATGCATCTATGTCACGTATTTAATTCACATTCACTTATACACACTGTCTATTGATTACTGATGTCCATATAATGACATATATGAGCCACTAATAAAAGATTCATAAATAGATGGACATAAACTAGTATGGCGATGTAGATGATTTTCATTTTATTAGACTTTTGTTAAGTTTAAGAAATTTGGTATGGTGTCAGACAGGCAATGCAGTGGTGGATGATGAAAGGTGCTTTGATACTTGACAGTTGAGTAGCAGGAAGGACGTCTAGCCCGTGAAAATCCAATTCACCAATCTTCAGAAATTCTCTTATGGAACAGGTTGAGGAACAAGACACAAGGGGAACCGGCTGATCCAGTTTCACCCGGATTGATTGAGTTAAGGTTTTACGTTCCACCCGACATAAAATAGGTCATTTTGAGATGTTCTTCCAGCCAATCTCTTGGCTTAGTACTAAAAAATGAAAACAAACACAACAAAAGCAAACATGCACCCATAACAAAATATACTACAACATAAAATTAACACAAAAACTAAAACCACGTTTGGTCGCATCCTACGACCTCAGGCCTGGAAAAGGAACAGGTCTATTCTGGAAGGAGTAGATAGATACGGCGGGAAGTAAACGAGTAAGGGAGTAAATAAGTAAGAAAGAAAGCATTAGGAAAGAAGAAAGTTAAGTAAACACACAAACAAACAACCAAAATCAACACATGAATCACGGCACATTACCGCTCCTGAGCCTATATGGGGCAGATTCACCCAGACAAAACTATTAAACGCAAGTAGTAGTAGTAGTAGTATTACTACTAAGTTGACAAAAATTGTTTTTGGAAAAAAAGAGGGAAAATAATTTTATGGGATCAGCATGTGGCCTCAAATGACGATAATCTATATCTTCTTGCACATCTGATTCAGCTGTGGTTACTGATACTGTGTCTTATTAATGCTTATTAATGTTTTTATCTGCATAAGACCAGCTTAGCTCGGATAACGAGACCAGTTAGACAACAAAACCTACAGTAGAGATAGTACTAGCAGTAGTAGCCATATTATTAACGAACAAGTCAAACCTGGAAGCTGTTACAGAGAGCATCACGTGAACACTGCAGGGCCAGCTGTCCAGCCATGCCAGATGCACTGCCCACTGACCGATCCCACGTGCCAATCAGCGTGTTCGTGATCATCAGTGGGATGTTGTCTGGGTTCGGCCAACCGGCGCCTTCAACGGCCACCGCAACATGTGCATATGGCATTTCGTCATCTTTGATCCTCACATCACTTCCTGTGAACCTTCAGACAGCACACGCCAACAGCCACAACATGATACAACACCCATATGTGGCCAAGAAGGACAACTTCAAATTCATTCATTTTCTGCAAATGAGAAGATGACTTTGATGCCCCAGCGCTGACATGGATGCATTTGCCACACTGATGGCCAGCTGTGACCTTGACCTTTGACCCACAGAATCTAACCAGGTCATCACTCAGTAGGGGCTAGTGAATATTCCCTGTAAGTTTCATCGACACTGTCCAAGCTGTTCATAAAATATCACGGAAACAAGATCTGTCCAGACGAACAAACGAACGAACGTGGCAGATAGACAGCCAGACAGCCCGAAAACATAATGCCTTTGCCAATATTGTCAACTGGTGAAGGCATAAAAATTACCCAGAGAGCCCTTGGTAGACTGCATATCTCCACTACACCAAACTGAAATAAGCAAAGTATGATTACCAGCAAGCAGCAGGTGTGTACAAGTAAACTACGTTTACACATTCCATTGTACCAGTACAGCTGCAGTGCTGCACAGTGGCCCCGTTCTATGCAAAGCCCAGCAGTCACCAGTCGGTGCAAATATGACTGACTGGCAGACTTGCAATATCTAGAATATATCCTGGGTCACATCTAGAATATATCCTTGGTCACTTCCAAAATTTAATCAGTTCTTGTCTGATCAGTTCTTCTCCTTATTCCCCAAATTTCAGGAAAATCCACCCATAAATTTTTGAGTTACTCTGGTCATAAATAATCAAACAAACATATAGGGATGTCAGAGGTAACAAAATGCAAAAATATTTGTCCAAGTTACAACTAAAAATGTTGGGATCGTTATTTTTTGAGACAGGAGTTACATACAGTAAACTGGTATTTAATTCTACTGTGAAAGGCTCATCTTCTCACATCTTACCAACCATACATACAGCAGACATTAGAACTCAAAACATGCTTTACATGCCACTTTTGTTTAACTACCAAAAATTCAGATGTGAGCCTTTCTTTCTTTTATTGTGGGCAGACGTCCAGCCTACGTCTGGAGCTCAGCGCTAAGACCGTAAGATGAGAGTCTTAAAACTAAAAATTAACCCCATACGGGACTGACGGTCGACTCCTACTTACTGCCAACTTCAAAGTCACGTCACACAAAAACTAGGACAAACATCAAAAATACGGCCCCGATAAGCGTTAGGTATTGCCCCCTAATTTAAGAATCTGTGGTCACTTGCCAGCCCCTATTGTAAATAGGGGAGGAGATAGCTGTTGAAAATGGCTGAATTTCCGACTTTCAAGGGCTCGTGACTTTGACAGTGACCTTGGATTGGGTCATACTGCATACTGTCATGCATCAGTCATCGACCTCTACCTACATACCAAATTTCATTGAAATCAAAGAAACTTTTTGTGGACGGCTACTTACTGCCAACATCAAAGTCACGTGACACAAAAACTAGAACAAAAATCAAACATCCGGCCCCAATAAGCTTTAGGTATTGTGCCCTAATTTAAGAATCTGTGGTCATTAGCCAGCCGCAATTATAAACGGGGAGGAGATGGCCTTTGAAAATGGCCGAATATCCGATTTTCAAGGGCTCGTGACCATGACCTTGGATCGGGTCATACTGCATACTGTCATGCATCAGTCATCAAACTCTACCTACACACCAAATTCCATTAAAATCGAAGAAACTGTTTGTGGGCAGTTACTTACTGCCAACTTCAAAGTCACATGACACAAAAACTAGGACGAAAATAAAAAATCCAGCCCCGATAAGCTTTAGGTATTGTGCCCTAATTTAAGAATCCATGGTCATTTGCCAGCCCCCATTATAAATGGGGGAGGAGATAGTTTTTGAAAATAGCCGAATTTCCGACTTTCAAGGGCTCGTGACCATAACCTTGGATCGGGTCATACTGCATACCGTCATGCATCACTCGTCGACCTCTACCTACATACCAAATTTAATTGAAATCGAAGAAACGTTTTGTGGACAGACGGACAGACGAACATTTCAGACCGACTGTATTAGGTCGACTCAAAGCTCATTAGCTCATGTGTCTGACAGTAACGCTAATTTCACAGGTTCACCGGCTACGTACTTGCATGGTGGTGGAACTTCGCCTTCGTGTGAAGAACTCAGATCACCAAAATATTGGTCAGCAAGTTGAGTAAGCTGGATATGATCGACTCCGCCCGCTGCGGCCAGCACCATGCGTGGTCCTTTGTAATGAGTTGTTATATACTGCAGTAAGTCGTTGCGGTTGATTGACTGGATGTTTTCTATGGGACCTAGGATCGTTCGCCCGAGTGCCGTACTCTGGACACAACATTCACTGCTATCAATGCACAAATGTCCAAAATTATGAATGCAGCAGACATAAGAACATGATCACACACGACAGATGTACAGGGTGTCTTGAAATAAAATATCCCAGCAAAAAATTTCCATAATTTTATAATTGGTAAAACTTTTAAGACAAAATCCTCAGATTAAGAAGCAATGAATTGTCAACATTTCCTAAAAATTATACTTAAATACCTTGTTCATTTTGAAAGTCATTTGAAGTTGTGTCACACTTCATTAATAAGAGACTGAGACCTTCAAACGACACCTTAACGACCATCTTCTCATAAAGGCAATTCACCTCTATCCTGGACCAGCCAGAGATACCGCCAGAAGTTTTACCGCACGACACTATGCTAGCGCAGTATATGCTGTCATCGTGGATAGTTGCAGTGGAAGACTAATAAGAAATCGTATGTGCCCTATCGAATTTCACCACTGAGGATGCCCTTGAAGGTCACTTTTGCTGTTTGAAACCTTTCTAAGTCCTATACCTTTTGAAACATAGCACAAACTTGCTACTTGCTAATATACTGACCTCTGCGATAGCACAGCTTCTTGTTGTAATTGGTGCACAACTCCCATAGATGGACACTACAGTCATCTTAATTAGTCAAACTACGACTCCCGTATAAGCAAGTTTATTAAATGCAGGTTCAAAAAACAGTATGGATTTGGATTAACTGTTGTATAACTGTACTGTCTGCACACAAACTATTATTATGAATATTAAAGAATTTTGGCTTGCGTTGGTGCTCTGAGTTCCCTTCAGTGCTCAGACACTGCTGGACGGATGACAGTAAGAACAACAAAAAAGCTTGCTCTAATTATCCACAAATGTGCTTTTTAGGGCGATCCAATCACCTAGTATAACTCCACAATAGAACATGATGGTTAAACAAAAATTGAAAGCAGAAGAATATACTGTTAACTTAGCTGGGAATGCAAGTACACCTGCTTTGGTTACAGCTATGCTACCATCTAAAAAACACTACCATCTCAGGCTCAGTGCTCTTAATGATAATTTACAGCATCTCAATATCACGCTGAGTACCGGGTACCTGAAATGCAGTAGCATGCAGATGGTCAAAGATGACCTCCTGCAGATTGGTTTCAACTTCCTGCATTTCGCGGAGAATAACGCCGCGCTCACGTTCGATCTCTTGCTCCCTCAGAATGCTGTTCTGGATGATGTCAGACAGTATCTCCACTGCTCTGCAGTTACATTCGTACTGCATAGTACCACTAACAATAATAGTGATAACAGTAACAAGTGGTTGATAATGAATGGGTAAAACAAACCAACAAATTTAACTGTTTAGAAGATTTCACAGATAAAATACTGCTTCAGAAAAGTCCAACACTTCATACTGGGCTTTAGTCTGATATGCTTGGTTAAGGTGGAGAATAACTAACAAAGGGTGACTTGTACTGACATGGCAATCGTAATCCTATGTTACTTACTTATTTTTTTTACTAAAAGGCGTCGAAACTCCACCAACTCTGAACAATTGTTGTTTGTCATCTGCATGACATCGTCATATGACACTGGCACAAAACACTAATAATGAAATTAGGTACAATAGTACTACACGATAGACTTCATAGAAGCTTACACAGGCAAAATTCACGTCTTTTGGGCATAAATTTCACTTTTGTGTCTGATATTAGAGAACGGTGTAGAGTTTCATCACTATGTATAAATGGTTATTACCGATGAATATCTTTAGACAGACACTTGGCATAGTAGACCGTCTGCTCTCGCGACGTGTACGCATTAAGATGTGCACCCATGTTTTCAACTTCCAGTTCCAGCTGAGTCTGCGATCGCTTCTTTGTGCCTTTAAATGCCATGTGTTCAAGGAAATGGGCAACGCCGTTGTTTTTATCGTTCTCGAAGCGACTGCCTGCGTCAATCCACAAACCAACAGTTGTGGTCGGAATACCGGAGTCTTCCGATGCCACGCGCATTCCGTTCGCGAGCTGAGTCACCTTCGTCTCGGGAATATTGACGGAGGTGCATGCCCGTGATGCAAGCTGCTCGAGCCATCTTCGGCCACACGACAAACTATTGGCAGATCGCAGAAATGTCTGCTCTGAGCATACTATGGGCCGCAGACCGCGGACACTCCTGATCAGTCGAACAACCGAAAATGTCATCGTCAGATAGAATTATAGACGAAATTTCATAATATTTACACATTCAACTAAACTCCATGACAAAGAACAACCTCACACAATGGTTTAACTAATAACTGCAATGTCCAACAACCGGACACTTCGGACCCAAAACAGTTCGGACCCAAAACACTTCCAAGTTCTGGGTCCGAAGAGTCCGGACACTTGGGCAAAGTTACGAAGTGTCCGAAAGACAGTTCGGACAAAACGTGCCGAACAGTCTTGCCCCATAGACCGAAGTGTCTCGTTCTATTTTTGTGGCGATTTGCCTGTACTCTGGAGCGCACCGTAAAACCTGTCAATTTCAGAGGATTACGTCAGCCGGCCTAGCTATGACTGAGTATATGTGATTGAAATGTGCAGTTTAACTAGCTGTAGCCTACCTCTGCAATTCAGGTTATTTATTCCATTTATTCGACATCTAGTATATTGTTGTACGGCACGCACATACGTAGGCATACGCTAACACTCCAATGCCGAATTGCCGACCGACGATCGCTCAACTTAACTTTTTTGACGAACCTTGTTTGCTATAAATATTGCGTGTAAGCGTTTAACAGGACTAAGAAATTTGGCTTAGGGACGGTTTTTTTCCACCGCAAATAAATGTCTCATCAATGTTAATGGGAGAACTCCGACTTAATCTCCCATTAACGTTAATGAAAGATTAATTTGCGGTGGAAAAACCGGTCCGCAGTCCTATTTCATCGTCACGATAGTATCTGCCCAAAGCTGCATATTACTGAGCATGAAACACTGAGATGCGTAGTAGGCTACTTTCGTTTCGACAATGACCGTTATGACGTAGACGTAGACGTAGACGGAGTTTGCGAGCGCAGGCCGAAGCCTCTATGCCCGCATCTTGAAATCACTTCACGATAAACTACGTTACTAAAATTCCTCACACAATACTTCACTACG
>Ga0209780_1002435_pt1 | contig 13225 bp, 6 predicted proteins | sample WorMetexBAHAMAS2_FD_187384 | JGI IMG/M metagenome (GOLD analysis project Ga0209780, IMG submission 187384) | Marine gutless worms symbiont microbial communities from Max Planck institute for Marine Microbiology, Germany - Inanidrilus exumae... | ecosystem: Host-associated > Annelida > Digestive... | reverse complement strand
GAAATGGAGACAGTATTCCGCCCTGACGAACCCCGCAGGAGACCGAAAATGCAATGCCTGTCAACATATTCCATACAACGGCGCAACTCAAGTTACTATACCATTTGTGCAAAATAGATATGAAATAAAAAGGGAGTTTTTTTCGATCAGCTTACAGACAAGACCATTTATACCCACCTGTATTTGATACCTAAAATTGGATAGGTGAGTCGGAAATAGAGGAACTGGTACCAGAATGAGGTTGACGAAGAGATAAAGGGAGTTGAGGGAGTTGATTCCACAGACAAGGTGAAGCATAAAATGTTCAGAAGTGCGGTGCGAATATCGGTTTTTGTATCGCATAAATTTTCGGAGTGAGCTCACAAACACGCGTCGCTTTGGCATTCTGCGACGGTTGCGCGCCATTCGTCGTTACGTTCGGCGCATTGCGCGGGTGGTCGGCGGTCCGTCGTCCCGTGTCGCTCCTCCCCGGCCAGGGACGGTGACCGACGGCCGAGCCTTATCGCCGAGAAACACCGGCTGTTAATCGCCGTCGTGGTCGCTTGTCGCCAGCTCCAGACCGGCCGCAGATCGGCTCGGCTCGGTGCGCGCGGAATAAGCCGATCAGCACTTCCGTCCGCCGGCATCGTTATTGATGGCTGCATAAACAACAGCTACACGCTAAACCGTTGGACGGACTGCATCAGACCGTCGAGGGGAGGGTCGTGATTAAATACATTGTTCTACAGGTACTGTTAAAAAGTTAACTATTATAACTGCCCGTATTAAGCATCAAAGGTTACTGTTGATTTATCTCAGTTCGTGAAAATGTCAATTTTAGTTTTTTTTGTCGCGCGACGCTATGCTAGCGCGGTATATACTATGAGTTTATGGTCCTGTGTGTGTCCTCTGTTTGTCTTGTCCGTCTGTCACAAAGTCAGTCTTTTATCAAAATGCCTTAGCATGTCACTACGAAAACAATGCTAAGCGATAGCGCAGGGACTCTAGTTTTCTGACGCCAAAGATCGTGGTGAAATTCAAATGCGGTTACCCACAACGGAGGCGCCAGTGGTAGGAAAAAATTGCGACTTCTGACAGATAATTCGCTTTATCTCTAAAACGGTACAAGAAAGACGCATATAGTTTCTATGAAAGGTGAATAGGAAGTCTTTTGTGCTCTATCGAATGTTGACATTGTAGATGACCTTGACACCTTGAGTGACCCAAATCACTCCAAATAAATCTCTATTTTTACGTTTTGGGTCTTCCTTCATACCTTTAAAACGGCTGAAGCTATAGTCTCCAAATTTTATATCTTGCTAGGCCATGTCAAGTATTAGCCTTGGGATGATAAACAACCCCTAAATAGTTGTGGTCTTTAATGCGATAGGCCTAACTAGTAAGATAACGGACATAGGCTTACAATGACAATGTCAATACAAATTTCTATAGCGCCCTAGTCGCAAGCGAATCGATATAGCGCTGAACCGTTCTAGGTGATATATGCTGACGTGAGCAGATAGGTTTTAAGTCGAGATTTAAAAGTACCAATAGTGTCAGCGGATCTAGTTGATGGCGACAGAGAGTTCTAAACGGTCGGTGCTGCAATCGACAACGACCTGTTAGCGAACGAACTGATGAGTGGAGGACGCTGCAGCTTGTTGGCGGTTGATGAACGCAGAGTCCTTGTTGGCTGGTAGTCTTGATGAAGATCGTGTACTGTACTCACTCACTGCTCAGTGCTGTTCGCCCTGTTCATTGAAAACTAAATTCGAAATAAGATAAGTCGTAACTAATGCTGAACTATCAGAATCTAAATAAACTATTAAAAGCGGAAAATCTTCAAAATCCAGGGAATTCCCGTGGGGAATTTCATGGACAGTGGATTTCTGGGAATTCCCGTTTCCAGTGGCTCTGCATAGGCTAAGGCTTACATAAAAAGATGACAAGACATCGTGAGTGACGAGTTTATCAGTCACTGCTCGCGTGCATAGACAGTGCAATCTTCATCTTCTTGACTGTAGCTTCGCCAAATGTCGGCCGATTTTCGCACTTTTTTCACCGAAGACTCAGCAATAAATTTATTATAGTTAAAGATCCTAATAGATATTAAACGTGTCGTTACACTACCTTGTGATTTATCGCCAATCGTATATACGTGTTTCAGATTGTCTGGTTTTACGAAGTCGATACAAGGCACTATAGGCTACCAGGAAGTACAGCGACATGCTAGTGATGTGACATCGTTAATATTGAGTATACTGCTGGGTCCATAGATGACAGAATTTTGAAAATTGATCAACATTTGGCGAAGTTATGGCGAAAGTAAAATTATCCAGTTTTCTGACTCACAGTATATAGCCTAGAGTACTAGCCTTGGAGTAGCCTACGCTAGTTGCGAACTTCAAAAACGTTCGCTAGATGGCAGATGTGCACTGTAAGGCTAATTATTAAACAAGGAAGGGAACAACATTAGTGGAAAAGCCTGAAACTTAACGCATCACAGTATAAAATACCACGCTAATTTGTCGCCAAAATTGCATGCATGATGGGGATGTGTTCAGGGTCACGTAACGTCTTTAAATTTGGAAAATAAGTGATAATATCTCGGAAACGGTGCAAGACAGAGAAATTGTTGCAATCGAAGACTAATAGAAAATCGTATGTGGCCTATTAAATGGCACCATTACCAGTGACCTTGAATGACCTTGAAGTTCACGTTGCTGTTTGAAAACTTATATTTCCCGTACTTCGAGAGATATAGCGTGCATCATTTACGATATCTTTACACGTGAATCGGAAAGCGCACGCCCCACGCGGCTTGTAATTTTGACATTTTTTTCGAAAATGGACTGCTCAAGGACACAGGCATTCACATACACTGTAAATGTGATAATGTCTCGGAAACGGTATCAGACGGAGTCGTTGTTATTGCAGACCATTAATAGTTATTGTCAGATATCAAGTGATTTATATTGGAATATATCATAAGTTGTTATTGGTAAAGGTTTGCAACTCTTGATTTTCTTAGTTAAGTTATTAGCTTATTTTTTCTTTTACCTTTTTGTTTTATGTTATTATATTTCTTTTTACCATTTCGGTGAATAAAGATAAATATAATTATAATAGGAAGTTATATGTGGCCTATCGAATAGAGGCAATTCTGATGACTTTGAGTAACCTAGCTTCAAGGTCATTTATCTACTGCAAGCATTTTCAAACGTGATTTTTTCTGACAAGATTTCAACTGACATAGCGCGTCTCGCGGTTCCTTTGCGGTAGCTGAGCTATAGTTACTTGTTTAAATTATGGTCCCCTCGCATGTTTGTATCACCTTTGATATCTTCAAAATGGTTGGGCCAATGAAGACAACAGGAACTTCATATTTGGATATTTCATACTTGGCCCGTGGAATAGCGGCAATTTGATGTCCTTCAGTGACCTTCCACGTCATTCGTCTACTGCAAGCCTTTTAAATTTGATTTTTTGTACAGTGCAGTAGTTGACTAGATTAATTTTCAACCGACACAATGCGTCACATGATCTCTGCGCGATAGCTATGCTTCTTGTCTATATCATTTTTCGTTGTAGAGTGATAGCTCTTAATATGTTGCAGTTCGGCGCGAAGATTGATGAAAATTTTCACCATAAATTTCTTATCGGAGGCTCGACTTTCATGAAATCTCCATAGCAGCGCGCTTCTGTTTGAGTTAGTGCCATCCATTTACGTCATGTGGTAGAGTTACAAGAATGTCAGTTTTTGACAAGCCTGCTTTCGAGGAAAACCATTTTTGGCGACTCCGTTAGGCTATAATTTAGGGGAACTTCAATTAAATTAGAATAGCACCTTCTCATCTTTTCTAGTGAGGCTAAAGCAAAATAATTTGGAGAAGTTTAACACTGTCGGTGGAAAGACGTCGGAAAATAGCGCTAGGAAACGTAACTTGACGCAAAGTATAATGGTCTACGCTAACGCTAATCGAGCGGGCGACAATAACAAAAATATGTCCGCAAAACACGCTTTGATTATTAGGCCACGTTGTCACTGTGTCCGCTGGCCTGTCTGTGTGTTGGGCATACGGGCGAGCTGTGCAAAAACGGCTGAACCGATCGTCAGCCAGTTTGAGGGATGACTCATGTGAGTCCATCCAAGGAACCATGTGTTAATGATGGCTATATTATGCTTTTCGTACTTTGCCGACTTAGTCTCAAAATATTCTGTTATACATAAGGTGACAGTGACGTATAATTTCCTCATTCTTATCTATGCCAGCCATGATGTAGTGATACGATACGATATGGTATATTCACGTGCGCTCAACAGCTGACGGGCGGGCCAGCTTAATCTAGCGCACAGCACCAAAAAATGTAAACATTTTTCGGCCATTACACTAAGCTTTTCTTAAACTTACTCATTCTATTTTATTTAAATAACGTTAAAAATCTTCACCATCTAACTTCGTACAGTACGACGTCATGACCTACAACATGGAGATCGTATCGTGACCATAGATTACTGTGACGTCACTTCGCCTTATGTATAGCTATAGCCGGGTACCACCGTCAATTCCTGGCAGTTATTTTTAGCACTGCAGCCAAGGCGGCGGTCGCTGCTGCTGCGGTGCTGCGACTGCTGCTGGCGACGCGCGTGCTGCTGCCGCCTACTGGCTGTCATTCATGGCAGATCGTTATGGGTGGTATGATTTTGTGTACGGGATGCGTCACCGATGAAGCGCCTGATACAGTTATGAATAAACAGAATGTCAGCAGTTCAGGTACTGTATGTTACGTATTGTTCTGTGACTTTTGCCGGTAGTGTTTGCATAAATCAAGCGTACGTTAGCGATCAAACGAAGACCGAGTCGTCCACAATGAGGTGTCATAAAATCGGGTCTAGATATGGTCATATCATTTCGCCAACTTAGAATTTTGGATCCACTTTAACATTTGATTTATTACAGTAAACCTGGCTGCTAAATCGGATTGCCTGAATAATAGTTACCACAAAAAGCTGCAATTCTTACAGTCGAGCACACTGTCATAGCCGCAGTATTACAATCCTGTAAGTCATTAGGATTGTTACTTCGCTAAGTTCGTCCTAGTATGGATGCGAAGTATTGCGATCAGCGTGTTTGTCTGTCTGTCTGTCCGCTCGCATATCTAGAAAACCACACATCCACATTTCACCTAGGCCTAATTTTCTGTATATGTTACTTGCGGACATGGCTCGGTGCTTCTCTGATGGCAGTGCAATATGTTATGTACTTCCGGTTTGGTGGATGACGTCATGTATTCAGCGAATGGGCCAGAATCAAAGAAGACGTGTATGTTTCTTCCAGTCCGCCCGGTGGCGATATGGGCGGGCGATTGAGGCGAAGTCTGCTGTATCCGGCTGCATCTTGTTGAGAGTAGCTGTCAGTACATTGCTATGCATGCTGTACTATATTCAACTTTATTCACCATTTCTGGTAGAAAAAAACAGCAAATTCACATGCACACACACACACACACACACACACACACACACTGAACATCTCACAATAAATAACACAATATTATACAAATATGCCTAAATAACTGCAGTAGCCTTATCACAAAATAGCACACATAATAAATTAGTTGACATCAGATATCGTTGAGAAAACCTGTGTTGTTTACATTTTACTGCTTCAGAAACAGAAGAGAAATCCAAAAATACCATGCAATGATGAACTACAACCTGGTCTCTTGTTGAAAAGATTTTTCTGAAGCAACTATGTAAGGCATATATATATAGTCTAACGACTTGTACGGCCCTGTACTACTACCAGAGTCCTAGCACATTAGAATTGGCTGCCCGATGGAGGGGACATTTTTGCGTAATCTAGGGAGCATTTGAAGTATTTGGCTCGAACAAAATGTACCCCAAGATATCTAATGCTACCTCAATGACTTGTATAACTATTAACAACAGTTGGTGGCAGTAAGTGAAGAAACTGGTTTATTTTAAAATGTTTGTTTTCTACTAACATGTCATTGTGATGTATCATATCGGTTCTTACTTTCAGACAGCAGCAGTTAATTTCAGTTAATTTATTTGCAGTGTTTTGTTACTGACCAAGTGTTCTTAATTGTGTAGGCAAAAGCCTTATTTGACTTTGTGACTGAAGTTGCTGGCGAACTTTGCTTTAATGCTGACGATGTGTTGCTTATCACCAATCAGGTATCGTTTTTACTGTTTGCCATCAGCAGTTTTGCTGCCTGGTATATTTACCGACCGCGTTAGCCGGGAAGGTAAAGCAGTCTGTAGCACCTGTCGATCCGTCCGACTGTCCGTTTGTTTTCACTCTCGTTTGAACCGACTGACCTTTGAAGTTGAATGTGTGTGCGTATGTGGGTCATGACCATAGCTCGCCTGGGATTGAAAGTCAAGGTCATAGGTCAATGTCAAAGGTTAATGTCCAGCGCGTATGGGCATGGTAACGCAGTAACGCGGTCGGTCTCAATCAATCAATCAATCTGACCTCGATGATCGATCGGGGCGACTGAAAATGCGGGAGTAGAAATAGCAGGAGTAGATAGCGGGAGTGGAAAATGCAAGAGTAGATAGCAGGAGTGGAAAATGCAGGAGTAAGTCGTATGGAACACCAAACCGAGATTATTTTGAAAGAATCTTAAGTTATTTGAACTTAGTTCGTTAGACTCGTTACGGCCTTTGTTTTTGCATATTGGTTGATCGTTACGACATCCCTGTTTGTAATTTTCTGATAATTTCCAATATAAGCTTGTAATGTAATTTAATAGATAAAGAAAAACATATACGTGCGAAAATAAATACACATGCGACATAATCTCGGAGAGTTCACTGTGCGTAGGCCTTACGTAGCGTAAATACACAGTTAAGTAATTAAGTTATGTATCACGATGCGAAATGGCATTAACGTGCGACATACGGACACACAGATAAATGTACGTACATATCCCACAAGCAGTCATATCATACAGTAAACTAGCATGCGACTGTAATTATCATATGCGTTGCACACACGTCCGCGAAAAAAAACTGAATACAACAAGAGAATAAAGACTCGGAGTTTTTGAGCTCCGGAGTCGGAGTCGGCCTCTACATCAAAGTGTATGACTCCGACTCTAGGAACCAGGCCAGTCAGTTCGGTTGGGCTTGCCACTAATTGGCGACTGTCGACCGTTGACAATCAAACACATCCTGATTCGAGCTTCGACCGTCAGAGATTTCTGTATGGACGGCTTTTCATATGTTTCAGCTCCTGTATTTTACACTCCTGCATTTTCCACCATTGCTATCTACTCCTGCTTTTTCCACTCCTGCATATTCCACCAGTGCGATCTACTCCTGCTTCTTCCACTCCTGCAATTTCCACCCCTGCTGTCTTCTCCTGTAGTTTCCACTCCTGCATTTTCCACTCCCGCATTTTTAGCGCCCCCGATCGATCGAGAGCAGTTTCTTAGTTTGATGTGCGACAAGTAGACTAAGCATTGCTTCATTGCATTATTGCGTTTCGTGGTGCAGTAGTAATAAGCAGTTGTGTGGATGGTGGTGCATGGGAGATAATGTAAAAATCTACTTGTATGGGATATAAGATATGGATATAGCTAACGAAAACACAGAAAGGCATAAAGACTCAACTATTGTGCTGCAGTGGTTAAAGTGGTTTTCATTAACAGGGGGCTCAAGCGAGAGTGATAGAGAAAACTGAAGCCCGAGTCCCAAAGGGCTGAGAGCGGAAGTGCAGTTGCCAGTATATAAACCACACTAACGTAGTCAAGGTCAAGGAACTTTGGGCTGAAGACACGATCGAATATAGTGGACTAGTTGCTCAATGCTCCCAGTATCACCTGCATGCCATACTACACGAGAAACAGAGTAGCTTTATTACTGACATATAATAATGACAAATTCAGTCAAGCACCAAAAGGTTTACAGTTGTCGTGTTGTTTGTCTTCGTTCAGAAACAGGGGTAGAAATGTGCAGTCAGCAAGTGCTGTACGGGCGCTACAAATAGCGATGCTTTATGTGGCTTTGCGTGTCACTCGCTGCTGCGTGTACTTTTCTGTCGTTATCTTGTACACGACGGCGCGGGAACAGGACTCTGCTTGGGCTATACGTCATGTCTCATAGAGGCGTGGGTCACGGTCACGGTCGACGAACAACCGGCACTCGATGTAACTAATATAGCAGGCATCCCCCACAGCGCTATATATTGATGATGTAGTCCGTTGCTTGGTCGTACGTGACATATATTAACAGGAAGGAGAGATCGGCGGCGGAAGACGGGCTCGGCGACCGCGGTCCCCGGTCCCTCTGTGTAGCGGACGGCTATCGATCGAGCGTGGCGGCGGCGTCTGCGTCAACTCACGACGAATGAGCGTCGATATGGTCGTCGGACGGACGTCGGCGCGACGTTTGATATTGTGATTTGCGTCGGCGGCGGGCGACGCCGTGATTAACCGATTGACTGTGCATGCGCCACGACTGAGGACCACGTGACATCCTGGTCTCAGCGGGCCGCTCGGCTTCCCCGTAGCAATTATTGCTGCCGACGGTAGGGCGCCGGACCGTCCCGCGGGAATGGCGTACGGCAATCAGTCGGTCCGTCGGGGATTCTGCAGTCATGTCAACATTGGGGAACGGGCTCTGTTGAGTGATAGAGAAAACCGGACGACTTTCGTGTTTCATGGTTCTTTCCACTCCGATAAATAATTTGTTCTCTGCTATAACGCTGGGCGGAGCGTTTCACGGAGGCGGAGCGTTTCCAGTAGTTTCACAGGGTCACCTGATTTGTTGCAGTGAGCGGTGCGACAGCAGCGGCGGCGTAGGCTATTCGCGCTGAAGGTAGAGTTTGCAGTTACCTGGCGCTCGTCCAGGCTATCTACGTATGTATAAACCAAAAACTGTGGGTGGCAGAAGGGAAGGAGAGAATGTCAGTGTGATATACCTCGCAGTGGGCGATCTAGTAGATTTTATGTAGATACCGTAGTTGCATTTATATTTTGAGCTCATATATATTAAATTTATTAATCAGCCATGAATATGCTTTTCTGCGGAATTCAAGGTGAACTGTGAATTGTTTGTGTGGTAAGCTGAAAAAGCTATTGTACAGATTAGACTGTTTTTTTGCATTTTTACCGCTCGACGCTATGCTAGCGCGTTATATGCTGTCATCGTGTGTCCGTCCGTCTGTCCGTCCGTCCGCCCCTCTCCGTCACAAGTCGGAGTTGAGTGCTACGAAGACGGTTAAACCTATGATCACGCAGACAAAGCCATACGATAGCCCAGGGACTCTAGTTTTCTGATGCCAAAAATCTAGGCGAAATTCCAACGCGGTCACCCCAAACGGGGGCGCCAAATAGTTGGAGTAGGTTCAAAGGGCGATTTTCTACCTATATCTCGCTATGGTTTGATTACCATATCGGAATATCCTGAATCCGGAATGTCCTTTTCTAACCTTAATAAAGCTCGCGGCGCATACTCAGCATGATTCACCAGGGCAGAATGCGTCGCGGCCAGCGTACATTTCGTCCCGACAATAAGGAGGACCTGCATGCTTGTTACTTCCTCGGAAGCTTTTTATTTCAACCAGTTTGTATAACAACACTGCATCAGTTATTGGAACAGTTGTAGTCACTTAACCGAAGATACGGCGTATTTTTAAACAAATACATGGCACGATGTTTCGTCACAGATGTGCTGCGGATGAGCAAGTCGTAATCCAGTAGACAGATGCTTCTCGGCGGCCACAGGTGTGTTATTTACGTGACGCGTTGATACAGACAAATAGCAAGCAGAGCATCTCATCTTCAAGCAGTATAAGTCAGCTGTAGGCTTAGTGGAGGTCGCCAGTGAACCGGGAAGGAAGGATTGACGACCAAGAAGCCGGAGCTTTAGAGTAGAGAAGACAGATGACTGGATTTTTGTACATGATAACCACTTATCGTCATCGCTATGTCCGCCATATGCACTCTAAAAAGACTGTCACTATTGGCTGGCTATAACTTCGACGTAGGTCAACCGATTTTGACAGCCTTTTGCAGAATTGTTGCTGACAAAGTAAGCAGTCAAACGATGCGTCATTTTCCCACTTCATAGAATGCTTCTGCACTACCTGCCAGTACCTGGAGAAATAGGAAACCCGTACATTGTACTCTCGCTGAAAGTGTGCAGATTTTTTACACACTTTCATGCACATCAGTGTGGAATTCTACCACTCTTTCTTTATCTTGCGAGCGACTCCAGCTGTTTAAGTTGAGCTGGAACCGCCGCAGTTTGCTAATCGTATGGGTGGTAGTCGCTAGACTCGCACGTTACAATGCCAAATGCGTTGGATTGGAAGAACGAACGTATAGGCCGAGCTTGCAGAATAAGATTAAGACAGAACATTTGTACAGTGAGTATGATACTCATTCTCTGGCACGTGATAACCCACCCACACGCTTATCCACGAATGGAATGACCCCACGCATTTACTCTCCAGCCACAGCGCATCACCGCACTTTGGCCGTTACTCATTTTCCGCCCCACAGAGGGCAGGAGGCTGAGTTGGCTTGAATAGTGAGCAGCGCGCGGCAAGATGCGTGATCCTGAGACTGTCTTTTGTTTCCGTAACACGCAGGTCAACGTAGAGCGCCTGATGTCTGATGGCGGGCGGTGGACAGCGACTGCGTCACGGCCTCGTATACAGCTTGCATTCCGTCGTGTAGAGATGGAGCATCAGCGACTGACGTACGCTAGGCGTACGATGCAGTCGACGGGCTGCATGTGAAGGCGAGATCAATGCCTAATCGAATACGGCGAGAGACGCCAACTGCGCGGTCTGCTACTGGGTGCTCTAGCTACGTCGCGAGGTGATTGAGTTCGCATCGATATGGCTGGTGCGGTGCGGCGACGGTAAATGGATTGGAACGTGTCGGTTGTCGGCATGGCGGTGTTGGATTTGTCGACCAGTTCGGCGGCAGATCGAGTACATGGCGATCGGACTGCCTGGGTCGCCGATGCACGGCGCTATCGGCCAGGAAGCGAGGCCGTTTCGGCCGAACAGTGACTGCCCGCCAGTGGCGCGATTAAAGGCCATGCACTGGGCCCGGGGGCCTTTACGGCGTGTCCTATCGATCTGTGTTTCTTGTTCGAGACGCTGCTGTCAGAATGCAATTCAGTGTTGTTTACATTGCTGCGCGCGTTTCCTCCGTGTAGCGTACTCATTGCACTTAACAACAACTAGCTTCACCCATTCCAAAGATATATTTCGAACTAACAAATTAAAAAGGGTCACGTAATCCTAACCACACCCATTAGGATGATTTGTCGTCATCGATATGGTAGGACTTCAGACTTGCTATGTTCAACCTACCTACCAAATTTGAATTCTCTATTTCTACCCATTTCGAAGATAGGGAAGGCGACGCAAATATAGTGAATGGGGTGGTTTGGGGATAGTTATAGTCACTTACAGTCATTGTAATTAACAGCACCATTCGATAGAGTTCAAACGAGTTCCTGTCTTGCACTGTTTCTGAGATATTGCGAGATATTGGTCGATTGTCCGCGTTGCGGGTGACCTCATTCGAATTTCATCAAAATCGTTGGCGTTATCAAACTAGAGTTCATCGATAGGCTATTTTTCGGCGGCGTTTGCGTAATCTTGTGTGTAGCTGTTTTTATAGAACAGCGACTTGTGATGGACGGACAGGCAGACAGACGGACAGACACAGGGCGATAGCATATACCGCGCTATAGCGTAGCATCGCGCGGTAAAAACAGTTGCTTAATGATATAATTACATCGTTACACTCACGCCAGTTTATAGAAATGATGTCCATCACACAAAAAGGACATCCAAGCATAGTCCAACAGTCTTGATAGATGACAGTGACAATGGTTATGCAAATTATATATGGCACAGACGCAGCATCTGTAATGCTTTATCGCACAAAAAAGTTTTAAGATAACGTTGAACAAATATCTAGAGAATGTGTTGGGTCTCCAGATAAGTCCAGAATGTCATTATTCTGGAGATTACGTCCAACTGTATCGCACAGACCCCACAGACTGACAGTTTGAATCATGGCGCTACAAGCAAGTTGCCGTTCTTTGGTCGAGTTTTTACCGCGCGATGCTTTGCTAGCGCGGTATATGCTGTCGTCGTATTTCTATCCGTCCGTCTGTCCGTCACACGCCGGTATTGTACCAAAACGGCTAAACATAGGATCACGCAAACAGTACCACACGATAATTCAGGGACTCTAGTTTTTGATGCCAAAAATCTCGGCGAAATTCCAACGGGTCACACCCAAAGAATAGAGGTGGGGTAGGTTACAATCGGCGATTTTCGACCAATATTTCGCTATATCTCAGAAACGGTGCAAGATAGGGACATAGTTACTATGGAAGGCTAATAGGAACTTGTATGCGCTCTATCGAATGGTGCTATTTCCAGTGACTACCTCTAACTACCCCAAATCACCCCATTTTCGATATGTTGTATCGTCTATGATATCTTTACGAATTTACTAATATAGTGCGTCGCGCGGTCCTTATCCGACAGCTGAGCTTCTTGTTTTCTAGATATATAGCGACGTATATAATTCAACAAGATATTGTAGCGTCATTCCATTTCCATACAGACCTCTATTCCATATAGGCCTGTTGCGTGGTCACAGCAACTCGAAACTATGTACAATACAATACAATACCGGTACAATATACGTTTAATAAGATAAATGACAAGTACGCATTATTCATGATAGGGTATATGAAAGTATGCATCACATCACGCCGGAGCAGCCGATGCGTCATCTCACAATGCAATCTTGGTCATATTTACTAGTGTTTTAGTGACAACATGGATCCATCGCCCACACGCACTGCACGCACCTGCTAGCGAGATATGCATTCGGAATGAACACATATTGCAGTCTGATGGCCACACACGTCGGCAAATCTAATATCACTGCTGATACAGTGATGCATGTGTGTGTGGGTGTGCAGAACGTCGGCAGCGGATGGTGGGAGGCGCGCAATTCACACGGACAAGTCGGCCTTGTTCCGCAGTCATACTTCGAGGTACTTGACATTCCGTCTGCCCTGCTTTCTTCGTCCAGACTTTGTCGACCGGCATTCAGTTATTTTGTTTACATTATTTAACCATTTAACAACTTGAATTCAAATAGTACATGAGGAGCAATTTTAAACAGCTTGGCTTACCTTTGTTTTGATAAGACAGTTGTACTGTGA
>Ga0209780_1002434_pt1 | contig 13227 bp, 3 predicted proteins | sample WorMetexBAHAMAS2_FD_187384 | JGI IMG/M metagenome (GOLD analysis project Ga0209780, IMG submission 187384) | Marine gutless worms symbiont microbial communities from Max Planck institute for Marine Microbiology, Germany - Inanidrilus exumae... | ecosystem: Host-associated > Annelida > Digestive... | reverse complement strand
GGTCTACAGTGTGATTTTCGTTTTGATTTATTTTTTAGCTTTAGTTTTAAGAATATTTTTTAGTTTCAGTTTCGTTTTAGTTTTCATTATTTTTTCGTTTTCGTTGTAGTTTTCTGGTTATTTTTCATTTTAGTTTTACAGTATTTTTTTCATTTTAGTTTTAGTTTTCATCTAATTTTAGTCTTGGTTTTACTTACTGATAGATACTAACAACAACAATAAGACAGTATACAGCACAGACATAGAGTTACTCTTGACTGTCGTCGTCATCATTATCATCATCATACGGTCAGAATCTAAAGACCGGCATGCGTGTTTCAGGCATGCAGACGCCGCAGTGCCACCTTCAGGAACTGTTGTCAGCGTTATTATCGTTTTCGTTTTGGATTTTTTTCGTTGTAGTTTTCATTATTTTTCGTTTTCGATAACGAATTCATTATTTGTTCGTTTTTGCCAATTTTTGTTTTAGTTAACAAAAATTACACTGAATTATAGAGCGTAGAGAAATTTTGTAGGTCTTTTATCCCGTACTGTCTTATGAAATATTTTCTTTTTATAGCAACTTAGTAGGAGAAATGAACTGAACTGAACAGATGTATTTAACATTAGGTTTTATGTATTTTGAAGTGTTTGTAACCCATGATGTGTGTAAATCCAGTATATAGGACATTCCATCATCCAACCAGTCCCTCCATTGCCATCCATGTCAACTGTACATTCGTCCAACTATCTGACAGCTGCTGGAAGTGACCACTGACGCTGTCACAGCAGGTCGATCAAACCGATCTGCCTGAAGTGGACATTGGCATTCCAACTGGACATATGTGGAGGTGCTCTATCACGTGTGGTCATCTAGAAGTGATGCTACAGCTTCTGCAGGCTACGTGTTGACAATGATAACAATTAACTACTTTCTACCACTTGAATATGATCAGTGATGCTGGTATGTAATACAATACAAATTACTGATGTAAATAAAGTAAAAGTAAAGTAAACAGTGTATAGCAGTTTAACATCAACTTGGCTCTCCACTGCTACAGGAAACTCGCATGCCATATGGGATCACACAGTGTTACCTGCCACCCGACAGAGGTGAAAATCCCACCTTTACCCCCAGCTGAAACAGGTACTCGATTTAGCGACCTCAGAGGGATGCAAAGCTGAGTTGACCTATGTTACGTAAAAGCCACCGGCCGGCAATTGAACACGCGACCTGTAAATAGCAAGTCCAACGCCCTACCGCTGAGCAACACAAATGACATTGAAATGGTCACATATGTGTTGCATCAAAGTCAAGAAACCTGTCAGCGGCTACCGCAGCAAAATGCATTAAAACTCACATTTGTCTCCAGCTGCAATGTTTCACCTTTCTTCATAAAAGCTTGAAGTGCAACTTTCAGCTCCTTTAAGCTGGCTTCATCAAGCGGCTACAAAAATGCATCAACACATCAGCGTGACAAAAGCTGCCACTAAAACCACTCCACTGTTGTTAAAGTGGTTAGACTGAATCCCCTGATAAAGGTGAATGAATGTGTTACCTGGACATATAATTGATAATTAACACTATGCAAACTACTTACAAACAAACGCGTGGAAAAGTAGCATTTTTCTATGTATAAAACACCGAAAGAAAGAACAGGCCTCCGACTATAATGGATAGAATACTGCTACTTTGTTTGAAACACTGAAAGACACTGTGACTGCAAAAACCTGTCAGATTTAAAGTGTTGAGCAAAGCCTCTGTCGAAGCAGTATGTTGATAAACATTCTTGTAAAAAGGTACAGCGCTAGTAATAATTCTTGACACCTCGTTCGTTCTGTGTAGCTTACCTTTGCCGTGGTTACGCTGCACATCACTTCACCTCGATGTGCACTCATGATCTTGGCAAATGCACTGAGAACACCAGCGACTTTGTTGAGACGACCGTTCTCAGCAAGGGCCGCTGAGCACCAACAGCAAATACAGTGTCACATCAACTGAAAAAAAACTGTAAAATTATTTGTTTACAATGTTTTAACGATTTGTGACTCTATTTGCTGGTATATTTTTCACATGCTAATCTGTTTGTATATCTGTACAGTAATGGTCAGCTTTGAGCTGTAGAGTACCTTACTGTCTGCGACTGTAACTAAAACAGTGGCTCCCAACATTTTTTGCTCCACGAACCCTTTTCATTGTATATCAAAACGTCATTTCCCCCTTTCCAAGATTGTTCAACATAAAAGATGCATTATAAATGATACGGGACATTATGTGATAAAACATCTTATTATTCATGATTAAAGCAGACTGTCATCATCTCCTGTATGCGTTGTATGGGATTTGGCATCAGCACAATGCTAATATTTCAGCCCGGCTAGACAATGATTGAAATTACATCAGCTAAAAATCTATATTCCGACACTTTGAGTCATGCCAATCTGTGGTCCCAATTCCTCCTAAAACTAACGTGAAGATTCCCTTTAGTTTGGAACCTGTGAAGTAAACATAGACTGCACTCAGTCGAATGCAGACATCAATGTTTAGGTCAAGCTAAAAGTCACTTGAAAGTCAAAAGCAGAAGGCACTCAAAGAGCTTTTACCTCAGCAAAGCCTGAAAGAAAATTCTGACATACTAGTGAAATGTATATGTATCAGCCGTCTGTCAAAATAAGCATGTCAAGGACAGCAGACTCCCCTCAAAGGCAGTGATGGTAAACATAGATTGAATGATAAAACTTAGCGCCTCTGAAGTTACGACCATATGGCGCTATACAAATGTGTATATTATTATTATATTATTAACTGTCTTCTATGGTGATCAAGAGTCCAGCAAGACTGAGACACTGACAGGAATATTATGAATATCTACACTGAACTCTACTCATTGGAATACAAAAAAATCTTGCAAAGAAGTCAGTGAAAAGTAGAAATTGGTAAACATTTACATTTAGTTTTCTTTATTAAACTTTCATGTTTTTGTTTCGGTACCATAAAGTAACCTACAAGATCAATATTCTTCTATTTATTCAGTACCTACATGGACTACAACGATGGCAGACAATACTGGCTAGTGTGTCACAGACTTCACATAAGCAAAGACATAAAAAGTTACAACTGAAATGCTTTAAGATAAAAAAGATGCAGTAACTGACAGTTCACAAGTACCATTGTTACTGACTGGTGTAATAAAGTTATCATCATAAAAGGTTTATATCAGCATCAGTCATTTACTTTGTGCTGCAAAAATTCACAAAATAGCAGTATTTTCAACGAAGATTACTTACCAAATGTGTTGAGAATCAAACTGGAAAAATTCTGCTTTTGGAATATTTGTGTTATAGCATCTACATGAAACAAACAGTATAACATTTTACCATACAGTGCAAACTGGTTAATATCCCACAGTAATTCTTATCAGCTTCACATTCTTGATGGGGGTATTCCCAGACAATTCTATACTGCTAAAAATATCACAGTGGATCACTTCACTGCAAGGACCACTAACACAAAGCTTTTGACAACACACATAAAAGCCATTCATCCATTCAACTGGCACCAAACATACATGTACACTGTGTCCCCAAAAAAGGAATACACCAAACTCATAACAATAACTCCGTAAAATCTTAAATGAAAGTGAAACAATAAGTAAGTAAACAAAACAAACTAAAATTGTTTGTGTGTCTTAATTGGTGGCTTGTTTCACTTAACTTTCATTTACCTGTAGAAAATGGCAATTTTTACGCAAAAACATTTCACAAGGTGGTGTAGCAACACCTTCAGAGTGTGGCGGGATCTTCAGTAACCACTTTACTACAAATTTACTAACAAGCCTATTAGTGAAAGTATTTTGAAAATCGGTTAAGATTTGACGGAGTTATTGTTATGAGTTTGGCGTGTTCCTTTTTTGGGACAAGGTGTAGTTTGATAGTCCTCTAATAATAACAATGTTCCTTTATTTAACTGATGACACAACTCGCAGTCAACACCCACCACACAGGGCGGCACTGACACATTAACTATATACAGAAGGGTTTAAACTTTCACTTACACCCAAAAAATGGCAATTTTTATGCAAAAAAATATTTCACAAGGTAGTGTAACCACACCACAGAGACCATTATTAACATGCAGGGTCATTAAACCATTAACGAAAAATCAATTAAGAGTTCTTACAGTGCTTTTATTTTTATCACATGTATTGGATTCTCGTAATCTGTCATTCAATTGTGTGCACTGCCCTCCTTCACCCTACACGTCATGCACACACACCACACACACCTACCGATTCCCCTTTTCTCCCTGGGCAAGCTCACTGGACCAACAAAACATAAGGTCTCAGCGCTGGAGTCCAGAGTAGGCTGGACCCCTGCCCGCAATAACAAACAAATGAACCATGGACATCTGGACAGCCACTGGTGGCCACGCACTTTAGTAACTGAGCTACTCAGCACCATGGTTTTGAACTGCACACAGCTAGTTCCTTTCATGCAACTAATATCCAACAAAGGTGTCGCCCTAACTGGATGTCACCGTACTGGCCCGCCCTGCAGTGTCAACTGCCCGACCACCCATGCGCCTGGCCGCCAGCACGCCGACCATCCACACGCTCAGCGGCCGACCGGCCCGCACACCGGCAGCGTTACAGACGACGACGACAGCCAGCAAAACAATACTGGCCCATTGGGCGGGCCAATAATAATCGACTGTTCTAACATTTTCTTCTGACAACGAAATCTACTTGCAAAATTGTCTTAACAGAACAGAATCAGAGGACTATGGTTTTCAAATAATGGAAACTAATGAACTCACAGTTCAAAAGCAACACAACCAGTTTACAGTGAGTAATGTCACATTTATAAACCAATAATTCTATTCATTACCTCTCTTGGCAGTTCTCTGAATGGAAGGATTTGCTACAAACTCGGCCAACTTTTGCTCCCTTCCAAACAGATCCTAACATAATGTACACAGTAATGGAACAAACAGTCGCTGTTCATGAATTAATATGTTGTTCTCATGACTTAATTTAAGTCAAATGTCAGGCACTGCATAAACATGCCATAACACACACCAGCTTAATGACAATTTTCATGATAAATCTGCATTAATTGGTTGTCCCCTTGTTACTAATGGGTAACTGGTACCAAGTTTTATTTTCACTGATAGCAATCAGGCTAATCATTCATCAAAACTTCATCAATTATTAATTCCCGATGGAGTTACTAGTCCCTTTATGTCGGCCCTCTGACGTCAGTTTGTAGAAACAATATGCACCGATCTTGTATCTGTGACCGTGATGCAATACCTTAATTTTCTCTGTTAAATTTAACTCTTAATCTAATCATACCCATCTAGCTACTGTCAGCAAATGTCAGGCACTGCATAAACATGCCATAACACACACCAGCTTAATGACAATTTAATGACAAACATGCCTATGTTGGCTAATAATGTGTCGTGTAAATGCTTACATTACCATGCCCTCAATGATAAGAAGAGCATTTCAGAATCGGCATAAGGGTAAACATTCTCCAGGCAGAATGAAATTACCGGACATTTTGTGACATGAACACCCATGTTGCGTTACACATACACAAAAATCAGTGCTACCAGAACACTATAATTGTTGGCAAATACTCGTGGAGAAATGTTCACAATGATCAAATAAACCGCAAAATCCTTAAAACGGGTAAAATGAGGCCAACGGCAGTGTAATAAGCATTGGAGTTTTGTCAAATTTAAAGTTAGCAATAAACGGTTTTCCTCGGCAAGATGTTTCATTGATGCTTCCCTGACTTTTGTGTGAATTCCCTGACAACTTTCAAATATCCTGACATTTCCAGGTTTTCCAGAACTGGAAGATTGCGATAAAGCAGAGTTTTACTGCTACGTGGGGATAAATAACACAGTGTGCTTTTTAGTGCTTTCCTTAAGAGTCACCTGATGGCTCATGAAAAGATGAGATCTAATGGGTGGTGATTTTCAGTAGTTGGCATCTGTCTTTTGAGTTCATTGATGTGTCCTGTTCTGATGAAGCTGGTTGGGAAACAGGAAGTGCATCCGGTCTCTAGAAATAAACCCTGCTCAAATTATGCCAAACGTTGTCTCTTAGGGGACCCAGCCCAACCTCGTAGTTACTCAGAAAAATAAAACTGCATGTAATGTCTGTCGTCCGTGTGACAACGGCATTATGCATCAGAGTTAGAATACTTCAGACAAGTGCGTAAACTATCTGTCCTATTTGCATCTACTACAGGCAGACTCATCGTGCTCTATACAGGAGCATGACAGCATTTGGCTCCCTCTTAGGCCTCTAAGCCCATATGCAGATATATATCAGTAAGTTTCTGACACATGAACAGTGCGATGCCAGACCTACAATTGCCTTTTGAGCCCCACAGCATCATCGCCCTTTGGTCAGAACCAATTTATACTGCTTGGTGACAATAAAACACTCATCTGAGCTGCTACATGTAAAAGAGCCGCTTTATTTCCGTGAATGTACACCAGATGGCGCCATTTGTCTCAACTAAACCGTAATTAAGAAATGTGTTAATGTCGATCATAAGGCACACGCAAGTACTGTCACTGCACCCACAATTACACCATGAAATTAACTGTACATTAGCATTCAGAAAAGTGACGTCACTTCTGACGGCTCCATCACATAGAAAGCTGTATACGTCTATGTATATCTAATCACTCACACATATCATGCCAAATTTACTTCTCCTAACTTTATGTAATCTAACTACACAGGACAGAGATGGTGTATATACATCACTGATACTGATACCACTAGCATATTCTTCCTAATCCAACTCCGCTAGTTACCATCAGCAACGACACGTGTGCAGTAGAACTCTGTTCGAACAGAATCCTTCAGTTCTGAACTGAAGGTGGCATCTGATCTAACACAGGTTGACCTGCTATAATGGCTGTAAAACGATTGTGTGTAGGCCGGCTGTTTAGAGGAATATCCTGTTAAACAACACACTCAGTGCAGAGGCAATACGTTGTGTACTGCAGATTATGTGGCTTAAAAACTACACAACACAACATGGCACACCTGAATGGCTTTTAGCTCTTTCTCGACGACCTCAAGCTTCTTTTCTTTGACTGCGGCCGAGTACAGAGCATGAGCATACCGTCCGTCCACGCCAAATACATTTATTGGTGCCTAAAATCACACACAGCAACAAATTCCTTTCAATCAAGAAAAACGTTTAGTTATTATTCTTTATATTATTTCTATTATTCGACACTTGATACATCTGCTAACACGTGACACGGTGTGTTAAACAGTGCACATTATTATTATTTGGCTCGAAGCTAGGCTTCGGCAGAATACTGGATTCACCTTACGGGGCAATTTGGAGGTGTTCACGCTTTCATCGCTAACTCCATCAAAAGTGAACCAATTTGGATGAAGTCTGGAGCATTTTTCAGTACATTGTTAGGGGCTGGCCCTGGCAGATTTGGGACACGATCTTCACAGTAGCAACAGTTTCAGAAGAAGGCGAAATTTTGTTTTTGTCCACTAAATAACACAATTTTTCCAATTAGCCAAATTTAATAGAATTTGAACACAGCAATGTCGATCAGTGTCGTGATGAAAACTTTCTGTACAGAATTTTGAAAATTTTACCATAAATGGTCGTTCCCTCCTAAAAAACGCCAAATAATCCCACGAAATTTCAACCTCTTGCAACTTCAGGCCGCCATAACTATGCAATGATTACAGATCGCTGGAAATTCACTACCAAATGATCCCTCTACGGGATGTCTAGTTTCCATTGTTACCTTTAGGATCATTTCAAAAATCATTCCCCTGGGCTACCCAAATTTTCGGCAACATCCTATATACAATATTGAGTAAACCAAGTACTCCGCTGTGCCGCCTGGCTGACCGACATGGAGGAAAAGCAGGCCTGGATTGGAAACTGCAAATAAGTAACACGGCAGATAATGCTGACATCACTCAGTTGCAGGCATGTGACATTAGGCATCGTCAAATGCAGGAAGTAAACATCTAGTGCACAGATAGCGTTCAAGTCGAATACTGTATTGTGGCCATTCTACACAAAACAGCTATCTAGTTATTATTAGCATTTATAAAATGCTAAATAATGAGTTACTTCTTGTAATAACCCTAAAAGTAATCATGTTTTCATCATCATCAACATTACCATCAGTAAGTCACTAAAAGATCTTTGCAAACTGCAATGAATTCATAATACCAAGAGCAAATGCCGACACGTATAATCAAATAAAATTTCAGTTTGATCGGTATACACTCACTGGCAAAAAGCAGCTAAAAACTGCAATTTGACCTGTCCACAAACCCTGCATATTTCCTTAAAATTGTGCAAGGGATTTGCCCCTGTAGGGCATTTATATTCCAAAACTGCATAAATGCTCAGTTTTGGGAGCCCATATGCACACTCTGCATTGATGGGATTGAAATTTGGCTTGGAATCAACATTCGGTCGGCCGAGTCCTCCACGCCAAATTCCACCCCAATCAATGCAATGTGTCATCACTGCACAGTGAGAACCTCAAAATCACCTCAAGTAATTTAAATACTGGCATATGGATTGCAGGCATCTTGCCGCTACGGTAACTAAATATTAATATATCATGTAAATAACTAAGCAGGAAATGCTGTCATATCAGTAGACAACACTACAGAAAGTACAACTGCCCCTACATGGGCATGTGTGCAAGGGCGTTTACTTATAAGCATACTTCCGGTACTGATCTTATGACTACGTCACAGCAGAAAACATCAATAAGTTACTTAAAAGTAATACTTACAGTAACCAACTTGGCACTTACAGGTGATGTGCTGAACTGTCTTGCCTGTATAAATGACACAAACAATTAGAAGAATTCAGTGTATTACTGCAAAAGTAAATTGATATGATATGATACGAATGCATGTAGGCAAGTAGCAACATATGCTGGTAAGCTAAATGGTAGCCATTTATAGGCAATCATAAAGTTTCACAGACAATATTGATTAAGGTTTTACATCCCACCCGATACAAAATAGGTCATTTCAGAGACGTTCTTCCCAGCCAATGTCTTGGCTTAGTACTGAAAGATTAAAACAAATACAAAAAAGCAAACATGCATTAGTAACAAAATACATTACAATATAAAATGAACCCAAAAAGTTAAAACCAGGTTCAGTCTCCTCCTACGACCTCTGACCAGGAAATGAAACCAAGTCAGGAAGTAAACAACTAAGGAAGTAAACAAGAAAGAAAGCATTAGGAAAGAAGAAAGTAATAAAAGAAGAGTCAGGAAGTACCCAGATGGTACAGAGCGGCTCTGTACCAAGTCAATACAGAGCTGCTTTATTTCCCTGAACGCACACCAGATGGCGCCATTTGTCTCAACTAAACTGTAATTCAGAAATGTGTTAATGTCAATCAAAAGCAGCAACTAAATAACTCTAAAACTAACCCTAACCCTAAACAAAGATCTATGTCTAAAAGTAGAACACCAAAAACAAGCAGCTCATATACAAATAAGTTATTTTTTTTTTGCACAGGGAATGTAGGCTGTGCCGGGGTGCATCTGGCACGGTCTCATACTGACATTGATAAATAAGTGGCTCTGTACCGACTTGGTACAGAGCCCAGCTCTGTACAGAATTGGTACAGAGCTGCTCTGTATGGAGCCACTGCCTTCCTTTAATTATTTAGAACAGTTCTAACATATCACCAGTTAGGGTTAGTGTTATGGTTAGGGTCAGTTTAGTTTTATTTGTTAGCAGTAACACTTTTGGTGGTCGAGTGTCGCCATCTGCCGACGTTGTGTATATAAGATATTAGTTGCATTTGCACAACGTTGTGTATATAATAAATCTGTTGCATTTTACACAAGGTTGTGTATATAATATCGGGGATACAGTTAACATACGTTATGTTAGTGACAGGTGGTGTTGGATGAATGGTTCATGCATTCAGTCAATTAATGCATCACAAATGAAATAACCCACCCACCTTGTAACTCACCTTGTGTGGCCTCACTGGCAGAAACTCCAACCAGAGAGGCTTAGAGCTTAGAGGATCATACCATGAAGAAGCCCATCTCGTTCTTTCTTAGCTTATCCAAACCGTTTTTAAAGGCGTTGAGGCTGCTAGCTCCAACTATCTGCTGATCCAGTGCGGATGTCGTGTATTATTGCGCCAGTTCACACTCAACCGAGTACCTTTATTAGCTGAAAAATAGCCATTGAGTGAATGGGCGTGATTAGATAATTAGAGGTACGTATTGAAATGCATTGCACGGGAATTTCCAATGCGTACCGCTAATCTTTACAGTAGCCTGGATCAATATCACCTGCCTAATAAGAATGCGCGGAAAAAACGGGGGTTATACTTACAACAAACCCAAATCTTGACGCCGCCATCTTGAAGGTCATGTAAACCATAGAATGGATAATCTCAGGAGCATATGATATATAATGTGATTCGACCATAAACTCGACGGGCGCAGGTGTGTGTGATTGTAACTGTAATACACTGTGTCTCAAAAAACGACTCTGATTTGGCTTGCTATAATTTCGACCTCCATCGGTAATAAATGTTTAAGATATCGCCTGAACTGTCCGAAGCTAGAGATCTGCCGCAGACTTATCGGCAAACCGTCGCACAAACGAGGTCCTGCTACAGCAAAGCTTCTATCACCAAATTTATTGCGGGTTCGTGTAATCGTTAGTGTCCTATCAGTAGATGAGCGCAGAGGGGCGACGACCATAATCAGAGACGAGATGAATGTCAGTAGTCAGGTAGGTCAGTGCAAGTGAAGCTAGCGACTGGTGTATGTGGGACACGCAATCTTAAACTCCAGCTTCTGCACTACCTGGCAAAGTGTGGAACCACAAAATCGCATCTTTTCACTCAAATATTGCATTACTCCTTTTCCAGAGTTTAGCCTAGCAGCCAAAGGATGATGATTGAAAAAGTCACGCACTCAATAGCTACTGGAGACGTTCTTCCCAGCCAATCTGTTGGCTTAGTACTGAATACTAAACCTAACACAACAAAAACAAACATGCATCCACTACAAAATATAATATAACACAAAATAAACAAAAAACTGAAGCCAGGTATGGTCTCCTCAAACAACCCCCGGCCTGGAAATAGAATAGACGTATTTATAAGGAAATAAATACGTAGGCCTAACAAAGTAAGTAATCCATTTACATAGTACTGGAATCAACGAATGAATCAGGGTGCACCCTACATTAGTCCCGGAGCCCGTACATCAGCGCCAGCGCCCTCGGGGGGCCAGGGGAGCCTGGCCCCCGCAAGAAAAATTGGCCCACTCGGCTGGGCTGTGGCCAGGGTTTTTCCTAATGTATCACTCGCTGTGCCCCTCCCCCATAAAACTCTCCTTGGCCCCCTACTTGCTAGACTCTGGCGCGGCGGCGCCGGTAAATAGCTGCCAATGGAACTTGAAAGGTATATTACTGGTGTTCAATTGGGGAAATATACTGTAATTTTGATGAAGATGGCATCAATGAGTCATTACTATGTCATCACTTTTCAGTCAGTGCAGTATTTGGCTCACAAATTTTCTTTCAACACCTATATAGGGGCCTATTGCGTGCATCAAATTTTCGAGATTTTCACGATTTGATTACAATTGCGAAATTAAATACACACAAATTTCTGGAAAATGCCCATTAACATAACTTTATCTGCATAGAATATCAACACCTAGACAATATGTCAAACTAAAATGCATCAAATTTTCCACGCAAGAAAATTGCTTAATTAAGGTGCAGCAAAAATATATCTTTCTGTATGAGAAAATAAACAAGTTCAACAAGCAAACCTACTTAAAGGTATCAAACATAACGTTTCATTTCATTCTTCAACATATTATCGAAATTCATTTATATGGTATTTGCAGCAAGTTCTTTTGCGTTGCCACAGAAAACGAATAGCAGAACGCTATTTCTTACGGAATGCTTTCAACGATGTTTATAAATGACATCACAGTGACGTCATCGTAACGTAAAAATCCACAGATGGTATTCAGAATAAACTGTGTACAAAATGTGTATTTCAGATTTTTCATATTACAATATTGGAAAAGACTCCCTTACTTATAAAATCTCAATAACAGTTACATAACACTTAACAGCACACAGCACTCTAAAACTTATAAAATTTATAATTACAATAATAAAATAAAGCAAGCAAATTTACATAGTGAAATAGACGCAAAACAAACAACTGGCAATTCCAGCTCGCACACTACGGCTATATGTCTAGGCCTAACCGAACGTATAACATGTATCAAAATCGACAACCATACGAATGTCCCTTTCAATTTCATACGATACGAACTTATACAAATTCATTCACAAACGTTTCATCAGAAATCAGCAGCCACCACACACGTGGCTTTACACCCACTGAATATCTGTCTGTCTGACGAATGTCGCAGCTGACGAGTATATAGGCCTATCGACGGCAGTACTCGTGATCAATGTCTGATCACGTGGCAGGTCAAGCGGTAGATCAATGTCCAGCGCAGCTCGACTATGACAGTAATTAAAATTTTATTACAACCATTTAGCCAAATGTCATTACAAAGTATCGACTTTACATCTCTCGTAACAAACAGTTTTAAGTTTGAAATTCATAAATAAATGTACAGAAATATAATAAAAATGCATATGCTGCTAAAAATTCACTAACGCTTTCAAAATAGAGGTTTAGATTGTAATGACACTTAATTCTTAAATTAGCAGAAATACTGGATTACTGTATAGTTAATTACAAACAACTAACAAAAGATCAACAACTACCAATAGTTAAAAATAACAAGATATAACAAGTACAGGTCAGAGCATGTCAGCCGAGCGTGAGCCGAGCGGAAAACGGAGCGGAGCGGGTCAAAAATAGCTGGAGCGGGAGGGGAGCGGTAAGCGGGCTTTAAAAAGTCCCGGAGCGTGAGCGGAGCGTGGAGCGGCATGAATTACCCGCTCAAATTCCGCTCTAACCACCTTAATTTTGGGCTTCACAAATCGCAGTGACTGATGTTGATATAAAGTGCATCATGATCATAATCAGGTACGTGGGGCTATTTTGGATTCGTTATGGTTACCGTTAAATTTCATTAAATTTTCTTGAAACTGTTCATTGAAATTTTCACGACGACAAAATTGCATGAAATTTTACATCTGTAGGCCTAGTTCCGTCATTATGCTAGCA
>Ga0209780_1002432_pt1 | contig 13234 bp, 9 predicted proteins | sample WorMetexBAHAMAS2_FD_187384 | JGI IMG/M metagenome (GOLD analysis project Ga0209780, IMG submission 187384) | Marine gutless worms symbiont microbial communities from Max Planck institute for Marine Microbiology, Germany - Inanidrilus exumae... | ecosystem: Host-associated > Annelida > Digestive... | reverse complement strand
TATAAATTGCTCAAAATGGACAAACAAGGTATCTACACCTATGTTTTAGTATTGGGGAATATGTTAAATAGGATCCGTATTGAATGCTGTAACTAATTAGCATAAATATGCAAATTAGACCCCCTTCCACCAATTATATTTTAGTATCCGGCCACATTACAAGTAAAATCATTTTTGTTGCAATTATTTTGTCCCGGTTGTTCACTTTGACTGGACTAACGCGTGGGGTGGCGACAGCATAGTTGCCGCGGCAAAAGACGCGTTTGCATACGATCATCGACGAGTGAATTACTGATGCTGATAGATGCCGTGTCAAAATGATTTCGTTGATCCTGCAGTTGTGGACAGTGGGACAATTGACCAGTATGCACATATTGTTGTAAAGTACTGAATACTCAATAATTGATGCAGCATAAGTATACAGAAAATACGGACATTCAAGACATTAAGTTAGACTAGAATACGACAGCCTATAACTGACACAGCATGCCCATAGCAGTCTTAACAGACATATTCATGTACGTGTAGCTTAATACGTTAATGCCGTAAAAATTTGCTAGCTACCGATCGGCGATAACCGAGTTTCGTATTGAACGCTATCAAAGCACTAGTTTGTTGGTAGACTTCTGTTAAAAGTGTTAAATGAATATGACGTGATGTTATGGCTTTCAAAGAGGCCTGGAGCAATTAACAGTCGGTGTAGATGCCGTGTAGAGCAGCTGTCGTGCGGCGATGATACATGATGATGTACACGCTAGCAGCAGCAGCAGCAGCAGCAGCGGTCGACGGGAGGTCGGCGGCGGCGGCGGCAGATCAGAGAAACGAAGCTCGTTTGTTGAACAATCCACGCATCGTCGACGTCGACGTCCGAGCTCGTTCCAGTCGTACGTCGAAACGTAGCGCAGTGGCGTATCCATGGGGTGGAGGGGCGGTGGGGGTAAATCAGGGATGTGTTCGAGGACAGCATCGTCGAGGCCAAAGACAAGGCCGCCAAAATTTGTCCTTGAGGTGTGCTCAAGTTCGAGGCCAGTCTTCGAGGACTCGATCCCATTTACACGTACGCCGAGCAATATATGACACTAAACAGCAAGAACTGTCCAATCGACATCAGGCTAGAAAACTGTGCAGACCAGATCTCTTACAGACCAAGGCTTCAAGCCAACGTCTTGCCTCTTCGAGGCCAAGGCCAAGATTTTTTTTACCAAAATTTGTCCTCGAGGTGTCCTTTAGTTCGAGGCCAAACCTCGACTACCCGATCCCTTGGGAAACTGTCACGGTCACGTGACGACTGGCGCACCTGCGCGTGCGGGCTGTGGGCCTGTCAGCAGTAGTTGTGGCCGTCGTGGCCGGAGAGTGTGTGTTTGCTGGGAATGTTGTTTGTTTAATTTTCTTTTCTTTCTGTAAATAGTCTATTATATGTATACAATCATCTTTGATGGTTGTTTGTTCGTTCTCAGGCACAGTTGTTTTGTCATAGCTCATAACAGAAATAGCACGATAGGCCTAGGCGCTGAACCACGTGCGTAACAGAAACTCCTAGAAGAACGACCAAAAATTTCGGTCACTTTTCTGGGAGATAACATTATGCACTTATGCATTAACCGACTTACGTACCGACAAAATACAAGACTGTCATAAAAGTTATTCAATAGTGTTGTTAGCGAATGCGCATTTTAACCCGAAAACGTACCAAATACGTTTTGGTCGGTTCCGACCGGACAGACTGGGGACGCTTACATCACTTTCCAGGCTCCCCAGCTGGATTTACAGGGGTGGACGGACAGCGAAAGGTAGATGAAAAGGAAAGAAGGGATGAAATGGTAGGCGAAGAAGGGAAGATAGGGAGAAGAAGGGAAGAAGGGAAGGGGAAAAGTTGCCCCTCGAGGAAGAAACACCGAGTACGCCACTGCTGTAGTGCGCAGCTTGCGACAGGTGTAGCACGGGCCACCCACCGACAGACCGGCTTGCAGTGCGACCTCACACGCTCACCGACCGCCTGACCCAGTCGGGACCAGCAGTTTCTTTCACAGCACATTTCACACGCTTTTCCGGTTACTTTTTGGCCACGGATCTCCCTGTTCGCAAAAAAGATTCTCGTCGCGTCTTCAGCTCAAGATTTCTTCGACTCTCTGCGCGTTATAAGTTAGATTCTTCTTCTTCTTCTTCTTCTTCTTATTATTATTATTTTAACCCAACTAATTCATTTGTTTTTACGGCCAGTAACGATTCGCAAACTTGATTAATCAAACGTCTTTTGTCGGCACTCGGTTATCAATAAACGAAAATTAATTAATTCAAAACTCGCTAGTGCACAATGTTTCTTGAGCGTATGCTTGTGCTGCAGGTGGTATTTGTGTGACATCATAGATCAGATACATTGCACATAAAATTATACATTCACAAGCCGTCAGCATTTCTATAGTCACATTCAATTAGTACAAAAATGATCACTTCATATTCATGTTTAAATGAACAAAACGTCATTGGATCGAAATAAGTCAGTAATAAAACAAATACCGGTCGAAGAAGAAATTAATCGATAAAATAATTCAACGATTGATCCATAAATTAGAATCGTAGCTTTATAGTTTTTAATTATGTTCGGCAAACTTCCATTCTCTCACATCACTTGAAAAAGTTTATTAGTCCGTGTGACGTTGATCCACTGTATGCCTACTTTTTAGTAGTCGACGCAATCTCCACATTTCTACTACTTTTACTTTCTTGTCACTATCTTTCCATATCGTTCACGTGTGACGTGTTCATTCATAACGGAACCAATGCCGACATTCTATAAGACCCCAGAACTGTAAGGGAAGCGCAGAAGTTATTTGCTTGAGTATTTTGAAACAATGTTGCTCAACATTCGTTACGATAGAATCATAATTTTAGGTCGACTCCTCCGGTCTCAAATGTCCGTCCGTCCGTCAGTCCGTCCACGAAAAGTTTCTTTGATTTCAATTACATTTGGTATGTAGGTAGAGGTCGACGAGTGATGCATGACGGTATGCAGTATGACCCGATCCAAGGTCAAAGTCAAGGTCACGAAAAATTCGACCATTTTGAAAGGCTATCTTCTCCCCCATTTATAATCGGGGCTGGCAAATGACCACGGATTCTTACATTAGGGCACAATACCTATACAGCTTATCGGGGCCGGATTGTTGATTTTTGTCTTAGTTTTTGTGTCACGTGACTTCCAAGTTGGCAGTAAGTGGGAGTCGACGGTAGGTCCCGTATGGGGCTAATTTATTAAACTATAGGTCAGTGGTCACGACGTCAGAGTACCAGCTTATTTTAAGTCTTTGAGAGAAGTAATTAAAGACAAACGTCGCGGATTATTAATTTGCTGCATGCACAACAGCGTGGCTGAGTGTTTCGGTTAACAAGTCAAATAAAGATTTTTGAAAAAACCACCCGACAGCTAAGACTTGGCCATAAGTGACTGTTTTCTATTAAGATATGTGAAGAACAGTTTGTGTTGACGTCGATTTTCAAAGACAGGTGTTTTACCATGGCTGGATGCATAAGATCCCAACTTCTACCTGGCCAAAATGTCAACACTTCAAGCAATGTGGGACAATCGTCTAGCTGTGTTGTGCATATTCAGGCAGATAACTTTTAATGAGGTTTTAAAAAGTTTTTCGTGTACGTTCCGGCAAAATGTGAAATCCGAAAGCGTCGAACGGTTGAATTCAGTTTCTTGGAGCAAGGAATTAGTTTTGGCTTCCATTACCGCCGACGTTGCTATATGTTTTTTGTACTCGTAGCTGTTTGTGGTTTCTTTGTGGATGTGTAGCTCATTTTGTATAATATCTTTTTCCGTTTACATGGCCCCCATGTTGCCTGACAATAAGTCCGATGACCACGGTCGTGTTCTCTTCATCGCAGCGTATCCCCGATGTGTCACTTTGACGCACAACGCATCGCCGCGGAGCACGACAGACAGGCCAGGGGCGTCACTGGGCTGTGACGTATGGAACTTTATAGACGCGATGGGCGGACAGAAGAATCTCTGTCGGCTCCTCACAGTCACGACGGACGGACCACCATGAGCTGCGACCCGTATACGCTCAATGCCCGGCTGCCGAGCCGTATAACGCAACGTTTCCAGAAGTTCCGACATTTTTCTGGTTTCTTTCTGAATGTTTAGCTCATATTGTGTGCATGTTTTTCTGTTTAGTTTACATGACCCCGTGTTGTTTGACAATAAGCTGGATGACCACGAATTTGGTCAACGGTTTGGCCATAGTTGTTCTGTACGTTAAAAACGAAATAAAAATCGTTAAAATCTCGGATTTTTTATTCAAAGATATAAGATCGTTTTGAACGTACGGAACAGCTACAGCTGTATGAGTTTGGCTATACCCGTTAGGTAGAGAGATATAATCTGGCATTCAATCTTACGACAGCAGCGCCTGGATTACGTAAATTTACACTGTATAGATCGGGCGGCGTTGAGTGATGATACAGTGGACCACACAGAGTGCTGACGGAGGGCGGAACAACGACTGGCGGCGCCGTGTGTCGCTGGAACGCCAGGCACGCCGCACCGCAGTGCACCGACGCCGGAGTTCCACGCGCTCCACGTCGAACAAGAAAGACGCCGGCGACTATATACCTGAAAGATTAACGATGTATATATTGTTGCCGACTCCAGACGCATAACTGCCAACCTTTGAACTGCTCCGAGCAGCCGTCCCGCGACGCGCCAAAACTCTCGGCTGCAGCGATTATTCTGACGTATAGGGTGTGTCAGTAAACAAAGGATTATTTATCAGTACTTTTACTCGACTTTTCGCAAACTTCCGGTGCAATTGATATATACATATCTGTGGACAAAACGTAGGCCTAAAAGAGTGCGGTAATCTGTGACGTTGTATATACACACAGATGTACACGCCAAACATTCCAGCTTATATATATTTATTTGTAGACACAGATACAATAAGCAAGATATTTCGTTACTCTTGCTCGGTCACCTTCATCATCCTCTCTAAAAATAACTGATCGCTCCTTCCGTTATGCCTCACATTGTCTCTGGAATCAGCTCCTTTTGTCTATTCGTACATGAACCTCAAGTTCTGGTACCAGTTCTTTCATTTCCTACTAATCTATTCCTTCACCCATCACTTCTTCCTTTTTTGATTCAGCACTCTGTAAATCTATAACTCCGTCTCTCTTTAATTCCACGCTTAAAACTGACCTCTTTCACAAATCCTACCCCCGTAGTTTCACTTCTTCTTCCCAGACTGCCTTCACGGACGTTTGCCTGGACCGTTTCTTCTGAGCTAGGCCTACTCGGTTTTTGATTTCATTTTTTCCTTATTTTTGTATCTGATTAAGCTGGCCATCTCGTCAGCTTTTAAGCGCACGTTAATCTACCGTATCGTGTCGTATCTTAACCCACATAACACATTTGAAATGTCTACAATTACTTGCAACGAACATGGAAACGAAAGGCAACGCCAAATGTAAAAATTCTGAGCCACTCTTTTGGAATTTATGGGTGACGCACAGGGTTCATCTATGGCTCGATGAAAAGCGCATTGTCGACTTCCTATTAGTGGTAATTGAACTGTTTTCGCTAGTACTCGCGGCTGAGGCACCATAAAGCGATATCTGTCGAAATCGGCATTTTCTGAAGGGGTTGGTCACTGAGCGCAAATTTTAGGTAGATGGGGACGTCGCTCGCAATTCATCTATGGACCGTTAGATTAAAGAATGATGTAGCTATAACTCTGCTGCTGGAAGTCTTCACACAATGAAACTTTGCAGCAGACTTCTTCGACAGAATTTGAATTTTACTGGCAAAAGCAGCAAAATCGTGTTTTGTGCCGCCAATTGGGGGACTTAAGGGTAACGTACATAGGCCTACACGTTTCATCCATGGCTCGTTGGAAAGCGCATGGTCGACGTCCTATTAGAGTGCTAATTGAACTTTTTCGCTAGCTCTCACGACTGAGGCGCTATGAGCGGATATTGGTCGAAATTGTGATGTTCGAAAGGGCGGGTGGGTCACGTTTATCGCAAATTTCACGGGGAATGGGGCGTCGCCCATCAACGACTTTGGCTTCAAAAACGAGTCTTTGAGCCAGGCTGGGCTACCACTTGGCGTTGTTTGGGTGATCCTACGTTTACCTGTTTTGACAAGTGCAATACCGGCGTGTGACAGACAGACAGACACACTGACACACGGCGACGGCTAACCACGCTAGCATAGTGTCGCGCGGGTAAAAATGAGAAAATAAATAAGAAAATAGCAAACTTGTAAGGAATTCCACAACAAATGCCAATTTTGTAGAACGACATTTTGCTCTTCGTGAAAGCGTATATATTAGGGTCATGAAATCGTGATATATGGCATTGGGCCTTAAAAATGAAAGTTAAAACGTTTGTACCATGAGAACGAGGAGGAACTACACAATATAGTCCCTGTGTTACATGTTGATACTCAATAGTCAATACACGAATTTATACCAGTAGTACGCATTAACATTGTGAGGTGTGAGTAGGCCTAGGTCTACGTACAGAACTGACAGTAAAGATTTGATAAATTTAAAAAATGGCATAAAATGAATATGATAAGTGCAAGTGGTTGTGATGGTTGTGTGAGTGACAGACTGCCCGTACCGCAATATATGGGATTGGTGGGAAGATACGTTTATGAATGAAGAAATGATAAGCCATGATATGAGAAAATACAGTTCTTAAGCTAATACTTTACTTACTGTTTTGTTATTATGGTTTACAGCGACGAATATAGTTTAGATAGTATATTTTCGTATTAAGATATTAATTTTATTAACCGTTGTAAATAATAAATTAAAATATGAACAAAATAATAGAATAATAATGCTGAAATAGCAAGAAATACTGTTTTTTAGGAAAATATTGAAAATATCAAAATAAATATGTTAATTACCTAATACGAAACTGCTCAAATATCAGTGGCATAACTTTTCTCAGTAAGAAAGAGTTTATTGTGGTGTGTGCGCACATTTTTTGAACGTAAAATTGTATCTTGAGAAGAAATGCCGCCGAAGTCTACTCCTAAAGCGTCAGCCGGCGAGGCAAAAGCCAAAAAGGTGTTACATGTTACCAAAATTTGTGAATTTTGTAGATTTTCAGCTTAGCCGGTGTGGCTGGTGTGCGGCGTGCGGACATTTTGCGTTGATGTTGGTCCGGTAGATTTATAGTGGTAAGTCTGTGGTAGGCTGCGTTATATACCGCAGACTACATGTAGTCTGTGGTTGCTGAAGGTGTCTAATACAGTTCAGAACCTAGTCTGAACCTAGTCTGAGGCTCTAAACATGTAGTCTGTGTTATATAAATGCGTTTTAAGGTCCATAGAACCTAGTCTGTGGTAAATCTGCGGTAGTCTGTGGTAGTCTGTGGTTTTCAGGCAGACCCGTTGGTCCGGTAGATTTATAGTGGAATGCTTTAAAACGATTTTGCACTTTTTGGTCGTCTGTGTGCTGAAGCGGTTGAAAAACCGACGTAGTCGTAATCCATAATAGTAGGACTACGTGAAAGTCTACAGGACAAACATTCAGCATTGATTACTTGATAATAGTTTCAGCCATTACACTGGAATACCATATCGTGATGGTAGCAGGTCAAATTTGCGTCATGCGAGCTCGTCAACAGCAAAGTCAACTCAGCCTCCTGCATTCTTGTAGCCGCCTGCAGGGTCCACAATGCTGAAAACGCTGGAATTATTCATTCTGAACTAAGCCTATGTGTATAGCTGTCAGCTATGTTTTCAGTTAGTCGCTGGTTAAGTGTGTGAGGTGCTGCAGTACGGCATGAGTCCCTTGGCTATCATATGCAGTTGTTTATATGATCCTAGCTTCTACCATCTTGGTAGAACTCCTCGACTTGTGACGGTCATACGGACAGATAGACACACGACAGCATTATACTGTGCATGGCATTGTGTCGTGTGGGAAAAATTTTCCTGCTCATCTGCACATTGACATATACGTTTCTTGTTCATTTGCGGTGATTTGTGGGGGTGGGTGCCATATGGCACATTTTTTACTGATTTGCGGTGATTTGTGGTAATGTGTGGTGATTTGGAGTTTTTAGGCTGACCCCTTTGGGATGATTGGAGCAGGATTATTACAGTCAGATGCCTTCATTTTGGCCAGCTATCAGTATCAGACTGTCTGTCACTATACTCTGATATGATTGTGATTGAAACAGTGCTGTATGATGCTAGCGCCTCTGGAGTCTTTGATATACTGGTGCTATACAAGCTAGATTATTATTATTAGTAGTAGTAGTAGTACAGTGCTGGGCAGGTGACGGTTGTTTGTTAGTCTCACTGTTTACAGTTTTAGAATACGATATCAGCTATGGCAATTGCTAAGAAGTATGTTGTTTGTTATGTAGACACCAGTGTCTGCCAGAGGCAGGGGAAGAGGTCGTGGTCGTGGAAAGAAACCGGTAGAAGATGACGACGATGTTGATGAAGAAGATGAAGAGGAGATGATGATGGTGATGAAGGCTAAGGCAGGCAGCAAAAAGCCAGCACAGAAAGTAAGACATATCATACCACTATGTTATGTACTGTTGTCGGATGGTTTAAGGAGGAGATGATTAGATAAATTTCTGTTCAGAGAAAGTACAGTCGCACATGTCTGAAACATGGTGAAGAAAGCAGCTGGTGCTGATCAGTCTGCACTTGAAAAGGGGCACATAGAATGGTGTATGTGTGTGCATTTGTTGCACAATGTTGTGATGCATTTGTCACTGATAAAAAGGAAGTTGCAAGTTGAATGTTTTTGATGTTTTATGTTCTGTTTGGCACTGTCCTCCAATCTTCGTGTAGTAACTAAACTGTATGAACTCTCGTGATTTTGTGATGGCTATGCTGTGGTGATGATGTGGTATTACTGCTGGTAGCATTCTTTGTATTTAATCATTTTAAATATGATTAAAAGGTAATAATGACAGATTAATTTGAAAGCAAACAAAATACGTTTAGTCTGTATGCAAAAATGGCTGCTTATTGTTAGTTTTGCATAACCTGTTAGCATACTTAAGTTCTTTTTAACCTTAATATGAGGGGTGTTATTTATGAAAACGAATTTTTAGCACTAACACACAGAGAAATCGGGTCTCCTCAAAAGATAATGGACTGGCAATGCTTACAGAAAAACCACCCAACCCCAATCCTACCCATCATTACATAACATGATTACATAACACATAATCTGCGTGTATTGCTTGTCCTGTCATGCTTCAGGAGACTGCAAAAAATGCAAATGATTTGCAAAATGGCAAATTTCGCTATGGGTCTATAAAAGCACCATCACGATTTTGTGGAGTGTGCTGCTAGTGCTAAAATCATGATCACAGTGTCAACAAGTGTTTAGTTGTAGCTGTGATGCTCCCATTCATATTGTACCAGTATATTAGTAGTGTTAATATACTGGTAGGTAGGCCTGCTTGTGTTTTCCGTATCGATTCCAGAGATCGGCTAGGACGAACGTCTTAGAAATGATTATTTTATGTCGGGTGGAACGTAAAACCTTAACTCAGCCAATACTGGTAGAATGCGATGATGATAATGACATAGTTGTGATTACAGCGTGGATCTGAAGACGAGGAAGAAGGTGATGAGGAAGGACTGAATGAGGAAGATGATGAAAGGTTTGATGATGATGACGAAGAGGAGGAAGATGAGGATGAGTTTGATGAAGATGAAGAAGATGAAGAATCAGATGAAGATGCTGGTTTGTATAACACTGCTTCAATGCTGCCTCATAGTTGATTGTGAGACTTGACATTTAATGATGTCTTTTGTCTCTGTCAAATTCTGCAGTATAACACTATGCAGACAGCAGCATCATTTGATTGCGTGGGTGTCTAAAGTTATCGGCATTCGGCAATGATCACAAATTATAATGATTGGTGGGCTTGTGGACAGACATTTCCTGTATGTATATGTGTGTATCGACATTTAGCACAGTGAAATTAAACCATGGAGCACACTGACTTTGGACTTGGTACAGTTTTAGAAGAAAGGCATTCTGCATGTAAAAAACATGGTCCACAAATCACAACCGTCCACTTCTGAGAGACCTCTGAACCTGGAGTCGCTCCAACACTAGACCTGTTTACATGTGAATGTAGTCATCATAGCCATTGTTGACTTTTGACATTATTACGCTGGTCGAGCGATAAAAGTAATGTAACGGTTTGGCGTCTGTCTGTCTCATCTTTTTCTATTCTTAATAGAGTGCTGTTTTTTTCTAACCTTAATAGAGTGCACGTTGACTCACCGGGGAACAGCATGTAATGTGGCTAGCATATATTTCTGTCCCAGTATTATGGCGCTGGATATACTTGTTGAAGTTGACGAAAGATTGAGGTGTAAACATAGTTTCTCACACATCGTGAACTGAACATGAAACTGATTGAGCAGTTGCATGCGTCAGTAATTTCCACTCATTAGTTTCGTTGTGTTATTGACAGCAAAACCTAAGAAGACACTGTTTATAAAGAATTTGCCGGTAACTACGACGGAAGATGAGGTGAAAGCTCTTAGTCCAGACATACTGGAGGTCAGGCTGGAAGCAATGAAGAATACAGGCGAAAAGAAGACCAAGTACATTTGCATTTGTATACGTTTTTTATTGCTCTTGATATTTTTATAGGCTTGACGAGCCTATATTGTAAATACTCTATATGGGCAAAAATGGTCCTCATGTTTTGGCAGTAACTCCGCCGAAAGTGAACCGATTTGGATGAAATCTGGAACAGTGTGAGCCAAATGTGGGGGGAGGGGCTGTCCGTGGCAGATTTTGGACGAGATCCACAGTAGCGACAGTTTGAGAGGGATTGTTTTAAAAAATGCAAAAATTTCTCACAATTTCCAGGTCTTGCAACTTTAGGCCGTCATAACTCCGCAATGATTACAAATGCTGAAAACTCACGGCCAAATGGTCCCCCTTTGGGATGTCTAGTTTCCATTTTTACATTTAGAATCACTGAAAGTCTTTCCTATGGGCTGTACGCTGCGCACCAGAAAGTGACTTACCCAAATTTTTGGCAGCGTCCATTGTCCGATATTGTCCAATAATATGCTGCAGTGCTGATGCAGCCCAGAGCCATAGATATGGCTCTGGTGCGGCCTAGTGAGCGATATATTGAAGAAAAGCAGACTGAGTGGATGCTGAAAGTAAGTAACACGGCAGATAACGCTGGCATTACTCAGTCGTAGGCACGTGACACTATGTATTGTTGAATGCAGATACTGAATAGCTTGTGCGTCTGTAAATAAGTAACCAGTTGTATTACCTGTCGAGTACTCTGGCGGTAAACGCTCTCTCCGAACCTATATTGCAGTGTGTCTCCAGATACACTGCAATCCTTCTAGTTCTATAATGATTCTGTGTGGTAGATTAAGCTGGCTAATGGCTACTGCTCAGCTTTTAATCTAACTAAACATGCTTTATGCTATCGTTTTGCCAGTTTTTACTGTGCAGTTCTCTGCAGGCGTGGTGTATGCTATCACCCTGTCTGTCTGTCGTTTTGTTGTTAGCCTGTCATTGCCAGAGATGCATCGAATTTGCTTTGCCAGCTCTGAAGTTTGCTTGGCAGAGAAAGGGTCGATGCTAGAGCGAGATGCTGCTGTTGTTACAGTTATTGCCAGTATTTTCAGTGTATTTGCTGACACAAGAATCAAAATCAGCATACATAATGTTGATTCATCATTTTGAAACGCTCTTGATCCATTTTTGTTTTGTTTGAATCTATGACTAAGATCAGAGCCAATTGATTTGCTGGATACACACCCAAGATATACCTAGCAAGTTGAGCTGATACTGTTTCCACAATAAAGGTAAAGGCGTCCCATACTCGTTATTGAACATTGGGCCCGGAGCTGATCCCAGTGTATAGGCAGTCAGCCCGCAGGTGACTAAGTCATCCATCCGGAGGTAGGCTGCCATTACTTTCTGCCAGGCCTGCGATTACCTTCCCAGACACAGAGCATCACTGCCCCTTGGCCGGTATCAAGTTATGCTGCATGGTGGCAGAGGCACATAGGCATGAACAACTTGCCCAGCTTTTGCCCCGAGTAGGATTTGAACCCACGACCTGTTGATTGCAAGTCCAACCCGTTGTGCCACTGTGCCACCCGTCACAATAACTGGGTTATAAGATGGGTTTTTTAGTTTTTTTATAACAGTTGTTATACAGTATTAGGCCTTTTAGATTTACAGGCAGTGAAGTGCAAGTTGCTATTATTAGAGTGTTTGCCAGTTGTGACTATTTGCACGGTGCACTCTAAATGGCATCTGTGTTGTCAATGCATATTAACCCTGTGAATCTGTATTCCAGGTAATCCGGTTAAGTCATGTACCCATTCCCCACCATTCCAGTAAACAGTGTTAATCACCCAGTACTTTCCCATATTCCTTGTTTAGCATGACATTGTATTTTTACTTAGTTTTGGAAAACATTCACCATGAGGGAGCTGTATAGAGGGTTAGGACAGCCTAGGAACAGAGTTCATAGGGCTAAAACTAACCATCAAGTCAGCTTATATTACAGATCATTTTGGTGCATAGATACGCAGTCATCAACTTTGCTGACGAGGAAACGGCCACAAAAAACCTGGAACTACTGAAGCAGAAGAAACTGCAGGGTGTCGACCTTGTTGTCGACTTTGTCGGCAGCCAGAGCATCGTGACGTTTGTGACGCCGGCGCTGACACCGTCCAGCGATCCTCTGAAACTGTACGTGACCGGCTTCGGCCGCGAGATAACCATCGAGCAGCTGAAAGGCATGTTTCCGACGTGCGACGACGTCACACTTCCTCTGAACCCGAAGGACAACAACAGGCCAATTGGGTAAGTGTAGTCAGTCTTTGTATTTAATGTGCAGTTAGTGGTGACGAGTGCTCGATAGAAAGTTGGGGAATTTCATTTTTGAGATTTTCAATGGAACCATATTGCAGTCAGTTATTTATCATTTCATGCAGACTAGGGATGTTAATCGATATCCGGAAATCCGGATATCGAATATCTGGTCCGATATCCGGTTATGAAAACAGCCAAACGATATCCGAAAACAATAAATGAATGGCCAGCCGTCGGTGACTGCGCCGCCGCCGCTGGAGAGAAATGAGTTGATACAGTGATACAGTGATACTTGATACGCTAGCCTAGCTGCCGCAGCAGCAGCCGCTGTATGTGGCGCAGAGTGTCCAGTCATTGGG
>Ga0209780_1002431_pt1 | contig 13238 bp, 10 predicted proteins | sample WorMetexBAHAMAS2_FD_187384 | JGI IMG/M metagenome (GOLD analysis project Ga0209780, IMG submission 187384) | Marine gutless worms symbiont microbial communities from Max Planck institute for Marine Microbiology, Germany - Inanidrilus exumae... | ecosystem: Host-associated > Annelida > Digestive... | reverse complement strand
ACCCCAGCTTTCTCGCATTGTCCAGTCAAGGCGTCTCTCTTTATTTGGACACGTGGCCAGAATGAGCGAGACGATGGACGCCAACAGAGTCATCTTCGACCAACCGTTGGAGGATTGGAAAAGACCACGAGGACGTCCGCGCACCACATGGCTGCGCAACATTGAGGACGACATAGCCTCCCATGGCATGGGATTGCCAGAGGCTCGTGTGGCATCTCAGAATCGTCCGTACTGGAGGATGCTGGCGAAACATGGCGCTACGCGCTCCTAGAGGCGCATGCAACAACTACTACTACTAAATGGTCGGTTTTTGACCACATTGCATTAGTTGGTGGCATATGCGACATTGACACATGTGGAGATTTTAACTTTTCGTTGGTCAGTGTTTGTGTGTGTGTTCATGTAGTGATTCGGAGGCGGATGAGATGACTCTGCCTGGGCCGCGCTGTTCACAGGCTGTCAACGTATCTTCACTGATGCCGAGTGAAACTCTGTCACTGCTAGCGCCGCTGTGTGATGATGAAATAGACAACAGCATGTCGTCAGAAATTCCTTTCACATCACTGAACCACTTCAGGCGCTCTGTACCGCAGACATCCGCTGATGTGGAAATCCCGGCGAGAACGGCTGCGGAAACTACAACGTGTGGTAATGCCGTGTCTTGTGGTAGCTGTAAGTCGTCAGCCGAGGCTGTTGTGTACACAGACTTGAACAAATCTCATACCAGCGCCTCTGCTGCTGGTCTGGAAGAACAGGAAGGAGGTTGTCATGGATCTGCTGTTGAAATTCCTAACTCTGACAATGTAATGTCGTCGTCCAAAATTCCCAGCGTCACAGTGGCTGATTCTCTGTCGCCGAACCTGGACCACTGCAGCAGTTTGTCGCCGCCAAAGTTGATGTCGTTCTGGCAAGAGTTGGACGCAGTGTCCGACAAATCCGCCTGCTTCTCATTTGCTCTGAACGCGGACGATCCTCCGTTTATCGGTTTTGAGGAGGCGGACATATTGGACACCTCGATGGCTGTTGGATGCCACACGGACTCCAGTGAGATGTGGTCCTGTACTGGACATGGTGGGTTGATGGTGGACTGTGACTCCGACGGTCCTTGTAGTTGTTCCAAGCCAGCTTCTCGCAGTCGTTCAAACACAGTCTCTGAGGTTGACAGCGTTAAATTCAGTTCGTCACAACACCACGGCGGCCCTGATGCTGTCAATACCGAATCTTGCGACACTAGTCCGTGGAAATCACGTACCGTTTGCATTCCTCGGAAATCCCGTCATACTTGGGACGAAGTTGCCAATGTACGTGGTGCAAGACCTGGGAATTCCCGTGGCTCATGCACGGCTCGCGAATCCCACGGCAAGCGTGATTGTCAGAAATCTCTTGGCGTTCGACACAAAGACACTGAGAGTGCTAGATTTGTGACGTTACCCAGCATAAGTAGTGCCATTGACATTGTAAACAGCCCGGCGAGTCCACCACAGTACATTGTCGATGAAGACATTGCGTTCAACCTTGCCAGTCCTCAGAAGCTGCGTGGCATCAGACCCACCACTACCTAGCACTCCTGCTAGTGCCTCAGCCGCAGAAGATGGTACTCGTCAACAGACAACAGAAATAGTTGTTCATCCAACACACTGCTGGGTACCATCTTCTGCACGTGGCCAGTGGGTACTCGGACTTTGCTACATTTCGTTGTGCAGTCATCGTAACCAGTGATTGTATGGTATGTTTTTGTCGGTTTTTAAACTACGTGCATCACTTTTTGGCAGCATGTTGTCTGTACATATTGTTTCGTGATTTGTTTTCGTTTGTTTTTAGTCAGTTTTATCCGTTTTGAAGTCTTGCGCTTGGCATTGTGTGACTGCGGGGGTGTAAATGACTTATGTATCGTGGCAGGACTTGAGATCAGAGGAAGTAGAGAATAGAAATGCACGCTAAACGTGAATAGCTTGTAGAAATAAGCATGTACCTGTTGATTATCAACCACCAATGACGTCAAACACGTTTTTATGTAAGGGGGGCCCATCAGAATAATTTTTGGGTTGTGCCCCCTCCTCTACTTTATACGATGTTGCCTCCATAACATAAGTGTCATATGTGACATGTAGAACTGTATGGAATTGGAACGCATGCACGTGCAATATTCGTCATAGCCAGTGCGTGACTTTGTGTGAATGCATTACACTGGTCAAAGCAGACGTTTTATTTTACAGTTTTACTGTACAATTATCTACTTCTGCAACTTGCGAAAATTTAACTGACTTTAATTGTTTAGTCATAGACTATTCGGAGGAAAATTTAAATAATAATGTACTTTTATAACGTCGCACGTTTATCCGTTACTGCAGTAACTAATGCAAAAGTGTGGGAGGCAAGTGCCTGCTTTGTAGAAAGTTTCAAGTTTACCACCAAAACCAGCGTTGTTTTATTGTCTGTTGTCCCTTGTCAATGTATGCTATCTAGTTCCTCATTAAGTTTCTTTCTCCGTTGTTCTGGAAAAGATGCTTTAGGACAAGTGGCAAGAAGTCGGATGCCTTTTCTGTCTCTGAATCAACGATGTCTGTCAAAGACGCTATTATCCGACTTGTATAAAATCTTTCCACTTGTCCTAAAGCATTGTTGCAGTGCAATGTAAAACGTAAATTTACATAGTGCATCGTCGTCAAAAAGCCTCTAATAATAATAATAATAATAAATAATGCTGTTTTGCTTCATTGACTTACACGTTACCACAAAGCAGCTTGAGTAGCAGTAATTTGTTGTTTTGTAAGTTATGCTTGTGTTGATGCTGAACAATTTCAACCTGTGTCGTTAATTTTAATTTTGTTTTAATTGTTTTTATTTCAATGTTATTCTGCTAATTGTGTAATTCTGTGCATATATCCAGCGCAACGTACAAGGCTAGATATGATAATAGTTTGGCTGCAAGTTAATTTTGTTGTGCTAAGTCAGCATTTCAACTTTTGTAAAAAAAAGACAAAAGACGCCTTGCTGTTTAGGCAGTGTGTTCGTCTCTGTTTCATTAAACCCATAGCTGAATATACCACAGAGTCTGTGACACATGATGATTTATGCAGTGCCAACCTACGGTTACCTTCCCAACTGCAGACACTGCTAGTACTCATTTCCCATCCCGCTGCTATCTAGTATCGTTCACAAATACCATTCATTAAGAACGACGATAACTCGAGTAGTACAGACATGGTAGATTATGACAATTGTACTCTGCTCATGTAAAACCTGACCTGTTCTTTTGTATTTTTCTTCTTTTGTTTTGCAGCCAGTGTGCCAAATGAAAATAACTGGTAAATTTCTGCCAATCATTTGAAGAATTATTGATTTGATGTTCACTAGCAGATATATTTATATCATTAAATGAGGTGCAGGGGGCAGATCTGGTACCGTGGGCAGAGGTCTCACGTATGCTTCTATTGGGTTTTACCCAAGAGATATGATACTATACGATACGATATGATATAATTCCAACGAATTCGCGCCGGTAATTAGTGACGGTATATTCTCCTGGTGGTTCTTGGACGAACAGAAGATAAGGTCGAGCGATTGATTGCCCTCGTTGTATTAAGGACGGCATACGAATACAAAATTTGCATTAACCAGTATCACCCCTCGATGTCGGTGATTTAGTCTTTTCTTACAATGCGTGAGAGACGATCATTCGATCAGTATATGAAAACAAGGCAATCGTAGATATCAGACTTCGCCCGCAGTGTTCAATCCCACGATTCCCACCCTCACTTCGTGGCTGAAAATAGATTCGTCCAGCGCTTGCAATCAAGCGTCTGCCCCTGTCGTGTGCTGCTGCATGTACCAGTTCAAATCGCAATTATTATGGGTATTAGGCTTGTCGGGACACATGGTCTCCCCAAAATTGCTCATACCCCTTCGGGGATCGTCACCCCCACGTAACAATTCCTTGGGTCAAGCCTACTCATCATCCCATACAGCATCTCGATCACTTCAGCCGTTTTTGTAAAATTTTATGGGTCCCAAATGCTATGCTATGCTGTAAAATGCATTGTCAATGGGGAAGAGACCCCCAAATTTGCCCGCTCCCTAGGGATTTCATCATCCTGCCGGAGCGCGGAGGAGGACCAAGCCACGGCGGTGGGTAACAGCCACAAAAATTGGTAAATGTCGCGCATGTCGTTCCGGAGATATCCTCGCGGACAGACAGACATATACACGAACGTGCTCATCACAATACTTTGCTTCCGCGGACGAAGTATACATAGACAAGGTGTCGCTATAACGGGACGTAACGTAACCGTACTGTCCCGCCATGCAGTGTCGGCCGCCCACGCAGACGATCCCGACAGACGGCAGCGTGCAGAACAATACTGAACAATGCCGATTATGGGCATAATGGGCTATTAGGCGGGCCAGTAATAAGTTTAGACGCAAATGTAAACTATAAGAGTTGAACAGTTACGTTACGTTATAGTGACGTAATAGGATGAGTCAGGTGAATTTGTTTACATTAAGTGGCGCAACGAAATAGTTAAATTTTCTGCAGTGATCGCCGTTCAATAGAGGTAGTTTGTTGACATTTTGTAGGCGATTACGTTGTAGTTGTTACGTGATAGATTATTGGGAGTTTAAGCTGAGATATCCATTGGTAACCAGTGACGCATAGGCCCACCTGGGAAAACTCGGTGCGCGTGAAAGCCACAGTACCGGTACACCGCAGAACGCCTCAGCGGTAAAGTAGCGAGCCTCATGACAGTGCGGTAGCACCAGCCGTGTGTTAACAGCCACTAGGCTTGTCATTGGAAAAGGGCAAATATTGACCACGCCCAATAGAATCAACACCCCGCAACCGAGCGCCAGAAATTTGTTACAAGTGATTACATTGACGACTTGTACACCTTTGCCGAATTTGGTGCAAATTCGTTCACTGGGGCTTCTGTGCAAATTGGTAAATATAACAAAAATTTTATTTATTTATAGATTTTTGCAAAGGACGTGGAATAATGTACATGTGTGCCTTTTAGGGGTATTGTTGATAACTTTCCCCATTTGGGGTGTCACGTCCTTGGAAACTTTATGTTGGAGCGTGATTAGGCATTTTCAAGCCAAATTTAGTGGTGAAAGTCCTACCTATAAATGATCCTTTATCATCTTCGTAACCTCATAATAGTTGTGTAGCAAATAGTCAAATTGGGGTCAGAGATTCCAAACATGTAGCGATAATTCTAGCACCAGATCGGTGATCTGACTGTAAGTGCTGCAAAATTACTAGTGCCAGGTTGCCAGTCTTGTGCTGAGGTTGGCAAAATTACTAGACACAGATCGGCAATCTGGTACAACGTGACCGCTTAATCATATTTTTTACTTACTTAAACTACACCTGTTTAACTTTTCACCTGTAAAACAATTAGGCTTAGGCCTCTACGGACATGTGATGTTGCATGGTAGCCGAAATATCATCTTATATGCTCGAGATATGCTCCTGTATGGTTACTGGACAACTTGCCGATTGTCAACTCGTGGACTAGTTGTCTTGCGGACTGATCATCTCATGGATGCTGCCACTGTCAGTAGTTGTGTGAGTAGACAAATCTGGGTCAAGGATTTCAAATGTATGGAAATATTTGTGTTCTAAACATAGGCCATGTGGCACGATGCATGTGCAATGGCTGCAAATGCATTGTCATTGGTGGCCTATTGCAGACGTCATAACTCAAAACTCAAGAACAAAAATAGGCATAATAGCTTGAAACACGGTGGACAGTTTGACCATGTGACCCGCTATGTACGACCGCTGTCCATAAATCTACTACTATTACTATATTTTTAAAAATATTGTTTTACTCCAAGAATTAATCGCTATCAAATTTTAATATTTACACAATAGTTTTATCTTAAAGGTGCAATATGACATGATTTGTGTTGAACCTGTCATTAAACCCTAACTAACCAACCAACCAGAAATAGAAGTATAACAGATTTTCAGCTTATCCGACGAAATAACAGTGGAAAGAGTTCTTAAATTGCTGAAATGTTACTCCTTTTAAGGAAGTCGAGGTGATGCATCCAATAATTTCAAGAATTTTCTTTAGAAGCTCATAAATAGCCATTTCTGCACATGCAAAAAGTCACCTGAATCTAGAATGTTGGCAATGAATGTGTCAATTCCCAACCTGAATTGGGGTTGTTACCGTCATTCAAGGTCAGATGCAATGTCACCATTATCAAGCTACTTATGATTTCTAATAGTCATTCCCAGCAATGTTAGGGCTATCTTGTACCATTGCCGAGATATAGCGTGATATTAAGTCAAAAATCCCAAAATTTATCAACCCCCGCATGATCTACCGCATCGATCTCCGTCACCGTATAACCGACCTCCACCAAATTTGGTGAACATATAGGTAATAATCAGTGATTAGCGCTATTGTTTTCGAGTTTTAGCAAATGTATATGCTATCGCCCGTCCGTCTGTCGGTCGTCTGTAACGTTTATGCACCCTACTCAGTCGGTTTAAATTTTTGGCAATTTGTCTACGTCATTTGGTACCTTGGCCATCTGTTGACATTCACTGAAAATTTTACGGAGATCGTCCTACGGAACCCCTCCGTAGGGGGGTGGTTAAATGCAAGAGGCGTAGCCAAATTTAGCGATTTTTGACGTTTCGAAGGTGGTTGACAAAGCCATAACTATGGACAATTTACGATTACTATGTCTAGTAGTAAACGTCTGCAGAGGGACCGTGTGACGCCCACGGTATAAATATTCTATAACTGCAAGGTGAAAATTCTGTAGCAGATTCATAAATTCTAGACTTAGTCCTCCGTACTTGCCTAGCTATCGTCTAATTTGTGTGACAAATCAAATATGGCAGACAGCCGCCATTTTCAAAAATCAGTAAATCGCCATATCACAACAACATTTTGACTGATCGGCATGAAATTTGGCACAGTGACACATATTGACCCTCTAAACCCTATACCATGTGGCGCGGTGGCGCAATGGGTAGAGCGTTGGACTTGTGATCAACAGGTCGTGGGTTCAGTTCCTGCTCAGGGCAAAGCTGCGTAACAACCTTGGGCAAGTTGTTCACACCTATGTGCCTCTGTCACCAAGCAGTATAACTTGGTACCAGCCAAGGGACGATGACGATCTGCAGCTGGGAAGGTAACCGCAGGCCTGGCGGAAAGTAATGGCAGCCTACCGCCGGGTGGATGGCTTAATAGTCACCTGTGGGCTGACTGCCTGTACACCGGCATCAGCTCCGGGCCCAACGCTCGGTAACGATTATGGGAAGCCTCTAGCTTTTTAAACCCTATACCGACCATTAAAATTTTTGAATCGTTAAAGTCCAAGATGGTGGATGGCCGCCATTTTGAAAACCGTTACATCCCGTATCTCAACAACCATTATCCTCAAAGTGTGGCACGGTGATGCAAAATGTCCCAGTGAAGGAGACTCGAGGGACGGTGATTGTTGGGTGCATTTGCCGCGAGTGGTAATTGATGTGACGTGCTAATTGTCATGACGTACATCGGTCTGGTCGTCGTCTAACTACCATGCTGAGAAGGCCGCGTGCACCAAGGCTAAACCAGTTCAGCGGAGTTTTTGCTGCATTCAACCGGGCGGGCGGGCGAGTATCAGCAAAGCGATCTGATTAATACAGCACAGTACAACGAGAAGCTCACGTATTGCGGAGGGACCGCGCGACGCCGCACCATATCAGTTGAAATCTTGTAAAATGGCTGAACCAATCGATGCCGTTTGGGGCTGACTCCCAATCTTGCACCGTTTCTTAGATATGGCGATATATTGGTCGAAAATCACCGATTGTGACCTACCCCACCCCCTACTTGGGTGTGGGCCCGTTGGAATTTCGCCAAGATCTTTGGCATCAGAAAATTAAGAGTCCCTGCGCTATCGTACGGCGGTGTTTGCGTGATCCTAGGATCAGCCGGCTTCTTAGAACACCGACTTGTGACAGACAGACGGACGGACGGACGGTCGCACGATGACAGCATATACCGCGCTAGCATAGCGTCGCGCGGTAATTATTTAAGAGCTGAAATTGAAGTTTTAAGTAAACCTAAAATTGTCACTGGCCCGTTTAATGGGCCAGTATTGTTTTGCTGGCTGGCGTCTGTCGGCATCTGTCGTCGTCGTCTGTATCGCTGCCGGCGGGCGGGCCGTGCGCGTGGACAGTCGGGCGGCCGACACTCTACGACGGCGGGCCAGTAATGTTACGTCCCGTTAGGGCGACACTTTGTTATATGATTAAGAACTGAAGCGGAATTGAAATTGAAATTAGTTTGTTCAGAACTGTCAGTGAATTGCGGTAAATCTAATGACCAGTGGTCTGGTCTGGTCTGGTCTGGTTGGTCCTATAACATTGTGTAGGCCTATTAGCGGTCTATTTGTACGCAACGTGCTGTCTGTCCGTCTGTCTGTCCGTCTGTCATATTGCTGGACAACATGTGCAACGCAACACTGCAGTACGCGCCGCATAACTTGTCGTCGTGCAGCAGCCTGCTTCTTACACCATGTGACTAATTACTCACTCACTCACTGGCGTCCGCTTTGATTGACAACATATAGTAGGCCGGTCCATCACTGTGGACATTGGCGACACTCCCGCCCCATATTTTCCCTTCCCCTAAATACAGCAAGGGCTCTGGACTATCACTGTAATCTGCCCTGTAGTGGATTCCGGCTTGGCGAACATTTTAGTATAGTATTAAGGCTAAAATCGTCAATACAGCAAAGGTTAAATGTCAAGATTAACTACGGGGAATTTCCACATAGAGGAACTATGTGTACGTTCATTCCAATTATAAAATACGTTATAATTGACTAAAAATTTCGTTGTCTTGCGTGCTATTCACGAAAGTTCGTACGCCTGTGCGTAAATTTTGCGTATACAAATTCTTACGTGCGTAAGGCTATTCACAAAACTTTCTTTACCATTTTAAAAATAAACTGACAAACCAAACACGTTACTTACGAGCACGTCCATTGAAGTAGGCGTTCTATAAATGGAATAGGTCATCGTTGGCTGCACGTACATAAGACAGTTTTTACGAACTACGTACTAAAAATCGCATAAATTGCGTATGACAGAATTTTGTGCGTACGTACGCACATAATAGTGAATAGCACGCCTGGTGTGATCGCGCGTGAATACAGGGCTTGATGTTTTAATGTGCCGCCGGCGTGGGTAGGGCGCTCAGTCGCGTCTGTTTGTCTGTTTGTCCGCGCTCTAAAAGGAAAACGTCTTGAGGTATCAACACCAAACTTGTTACGAATATACTCTATAGTAGTCGCTCGGCATGCATTGACCCAGAGGTCAAAAGGTCAAGGTCACGCAGTTACGAAATCCGTCACGGTCGCACGGTTGCTAGTGATGCGTGCTGCAACGGCCGTGTGCTGCTGCCGCCGGCGTGGGTCTGCCTGTCGATACGACTGCCTATGTTTTCTGGTTTGCCCTGTACTAGTTAGTTCCACTTGCACAAAACTGTACTTTTTGCAGCTGATTATGTTTATGTAATTCAATTTAATAATTGTCTACATAAGGCCTGGTGTGAACACGCAAAAAAGAAGCGTTCATAAAATTTCAAAGCATCAGCATGTCGACGACAACCATACGGAATAAAGTTTTACATTAAAAATCTCAAACGTAAAATTCGTCCACGTAATAAAATACGTTAAAATTCGCGTAGAAATTTCCCCAAACGTATGCTACGTTTAATGCGTGCGGTACGGCTATGTCCAGTGTAGGAATTAAGCTAAAAGAACCAGGGGGTCCGCTGCTCCCAGGGTCAACATTGATGATAAAATAGGGGGTTGAATACATGAACTAGGGTGTCGAACCCGCTCCCCACCGGTAATTCCCACACTGGCTATGCCAGGAGCACAGCCGAGTAGATTGTTCGGAGTGTTTCGAACGCGACTAAATCGCTGTGATCGATTGGATCGATGCAAGCACGTTTAAGAACACGCTCATTATCGGGGCCCGGTCCCAATAGGCCTATACCAACGTTTCCTCGCCTATGGTGACGTAATGACCCGGTGCACTATGTGGCGTGAGTGCGCATGCGCGGGACCGGCTAATTGCCGTGTCCGTCCGTCCGTCCGTAGTACCGTATGGTACTGGGCTGTGAACACATCACGCGCGTTGACACTCAAGTAGTGAGGCGCGTTTCTCAATATTTTGTCAACGGACGCTGTCTCGACAATGGCTGGAATGTTTAAACGTTTGCTATAGTCTGCCTTGGCGTTGGTTTTTCGAGCGAACATTGACGAAGAGCGACGACTAGGAAGCACGCAGCGTTTTCAGTAACCTGCACGTTATCAAGGCCGTTCGCTATATAGAGTGTATTTAGCCTCGCCGTTACATTCTGCGACTTTCGTCAAAGTCTTGATGCGAGAAATCGTATAGTAATGGTTGATGGTACGTTGAAACGTTCTGATAGGCGACCGCAGTGACAGACGGACAGACAGACAGACAGACACGTGGCGAGTGTTTATATGCATAACGCGCGTTTGCATATATACGATGCGACGCGGCAAAAACGCGTTTGAAAGAGACTCGAAGGTGATTGAAGGACGAAGGGTTGGATGTGGGCGGGGCGTGTATACTACATGTGGCCAATAGGAGGCCGCCGTGGTGCCGACGTCAACTACTGCGCTATATTGCAGACTTCCACAGTCGTCTGTCTGTCGCCGGGTCACGTGACAGCTCCTCGTCACAAGCGGCAGGTGCGCTATACGATCAGTAAAGCATCATGTCTTCGTAAAGTTTCACAAAGGGCGTGTACCCCCGTCCCCTTTTGAATTTGTGGTGTCATGTATGTCCGCTGAAGCGGCTAAACGCGACTTTTGAACACAAATCGCAGTTAATGATATTTCACAACTTGTCAAGGGTCGTCATGACGTCATGGCCAGGTGAATCGTATATTACGTCAGTAGTTAATTAGTGATGCGCTTCTCGGTTTCATTTGATCCTAGACGTCGTGCAAAGCGCTAGACTTCGGTTCACGTAAATCGTTTTCCGTCGATGCTTCCACGGTCTGTCCGACCGATTTTTTACCGTATTTCTCACGCTGCTAGTCGGTTTTATTATTAGGTCGACTCCGAGTCAACCTAATAAAAAGTGGGTCTCAAATGTCCATCCGCCCGTCCACAAACAGTTTCTTCGACTTCAGTGAAATTTGGTAATGTAGGTGTCGACGACTGATGTATGTCGGCATGCAGTATGAGTATCCAAGGTCAAGGTCACGAGCCCTTTAAAGTCGGATATTTGGCCATTTTAACATTTTCAAAGGCTATCTCATCCACAATTTGTAATGGGGCTTGCAAATGACCACGGATTCTTAAATTAGGGCACAATACCTAAAGTTTATCGGGGCCGGATTTTTAATTTTTGTCCTAGTTTTTGTGTCACGTGACTTTGAAGTTGGCAGTAAGTAGGAGTCGACCGTCACTCCGTCAGACCCGTATGGGGATAATTTATTTATTTTTAGTTATTTGTGGTTAATTTTCGTAGGCCACGCACGCGCTGCAGTCAGAGGGCTGCCCGTATGCATTCTGTATGATGCGTCGGGCGTAAAAAGCGCTGCATGGATGATGGATAAGCTGCCTGTAGCGAGCAGTTATATCGATCAATGGCGTGGAGCGGCTATGAACCGACTGCCGTGTGATAATGATGATGATGGTGTGGATGGGTCGTAGCTGGCGTAACACGCATGCGCGTGTTGCTAATGTGGATCGAATAGCAAGCAGCCATTAGCGTTGATCGGTTCATCGGACGGCTAAAGCCCCGTCCACACCAGCAACAATGTCAAAGCAACATTGTCGAACATTGCTACGACATTGTTGGTGTTTTTGGCAACAATGTTGAACGAAATTTCGTCATTTCGACAAAGTCGAAACAAATTGAACATGTTAAGTTTGTTTCGACTTTGTCGAAAGAATCGTTCGACTTGTAGCATTCGACAATGTTGCTTCGACGTTGTTGCTGGTGTGGACCGAGCTTGATGTACGGTATCAGCCGTGCTGGCGGCGCTAGCTGAGCGCATGTCTGCATCGTTGATCGATGGATTCATCTGATGATGACGATTCTGCGGCTACAGTCTCGTCCAGTTGAGTTGGAAGGCGTTGCGTTGATGACTCACGTTTCGTCGATTGCGGGTCGGTGAAATTCACGACCGGGCGGGCGATCACTTTGCACCGTTCATTTCACAGTCGAACCCCTGCCCGGCATTAACTCCGTGTCCATCGTGTGCATATAAATTATTAGAAATAATTCTTTGGTAGGCGAACGCGCCCTGGCTGAGGCGCGAACCCCGGCCACTGAGCGCGTCACGCTCGACTGCACATTGCTTTGACCACTCGGCCACATGGGCAGGTCTTTGCAGCATGTCTAATTTGTTGAAAAAATCCCGCCACTCGATGAAACGCTTACATAATGAGGTTGACGTCCAAACTGGGTCATGTCATCACAAACTGGGTTGTTGGTTGGTTGCGTCGCTCAGTGGTAGAACGTCGGTCTTCGGCCGGCGTACTTTCTCTGTCCTGCGCTCGACCCGTAGCTGACGGGTGACCATTTATGTGGGTAAACCGTCCGCTATGGGTCAACCAACCAGGCCAACTCAGCCTTTCATCCCCTCGGAGTCGATAGATGAGTAGTAAGCTGCAATTGGATGTCTCTTACCTTAGTTAGAGGTGGCGCCATCTGGTGAACGCATACGAAGGAAAGGCAGGCATGGTGTATTTGCAGGTAAAACTGTGTGATCCATGCTTGAGCGCTTTGAGATATGCATAGTATATAAAAGGCGCTATATAAATACGCTTGCTTTCCTTTTCGGGTCAGAGACCCGTGGTGTGGTGTAAAGGTGTGTCTATTGGTGTCGTGCTACAGGTAGCGGTGGTCGTTGATCGGTGTAGCACGCCCACGTCTCCGCCGGTCATGGACCCGGCGTTCAAAGTCATTCCACGCAATTCCACCTGCTTCCTTATCTGGCGCGTCGAGGTACGTCGTTCTTACGTCATGCGCCGTTACCATGACGACGATACGCTCTCGCAGTCGCTGAAACTTCAATAGTTTAAAAACTGTTGTAGATCAGTTAATCAAAACGGATTTTTAATCAAGGCGCTTCGTGGCGTGAATAGTTAGCCGCGCCGATGGCTTTTACCGAGCCATCTAAGTACCCTTTTAATCAACCCAATGTTTATCTGCCCCATAGCTATAG
>Ga0209780_1002430_pt1 | contig 13239 bp, 7 predicted proteins | sample WorMetexBAHAMAS2_FD_187384 | JGI IMG/M metagenome (GOLD analysis project Ga0209780, IMG submission 187384) | Marine gutless worms symbiont microbial communities from Max Planck institute for Marine Microbiology, Germany - Inanidrilus exumae... | ecosystem: Host-associated > Annelida > Digestive... | reverse complement strand
AAAAGGAAAAGATACTAAAAGATAGAGCAGGTGGGGAAATGAAGGATAAGGGGGAGAGGGGATTGCCCAGGGCCCACACAGGGCGGCTGCACAACTAAGAAATTGCAGCTAACAAGTGGACTGATGAATGTGCTAGATACTGAAGCGAGACTATAGCATACTTTCATGGGCTACGTCTACAATGACTCGTTAACATCACTAATTATGGCCGACTTTCTGAACTGCTGTAGACGTTTTGTTGCAAACCAATGAAAAATGTTACCATTTTGTTCACTTCGCAAACTTTTACCCATTTCTCTGACAATTAATAACTGATTGAATTGAGGTATGGTTGTACGTCCCACTCGACACAAAATAGGTCATTTCGGAAACATTCTTCCTAGCCAATCTTTTTTGACTTAGTACTGAAAAACTGAAACAAACACAAAAGCAAACATGCATCCGTAACAAAATATACCACAACATAAAAATAACCCCCAAAAAAACTAAATTCATATTTAGTTGCCTCCTACGACATCTGGCCTACAAATGGAGAGGGCCTATTCTGGTTTCTGCGCTTCATAAATTTGTTACTTACTTACTTTGACACTTACTCACTTACTTGCAGCTCCGGGACCCACACGAAGCTGACAATTAATAACTTCAGTTGCAGCTTCAGTATATGCTGGAAAAATGAGAACATGCAACTACAGCAGATGTCACTGAATGGCGTTAGAACTTGCAGAGATCCATATGTCTGAATGCTGAATTAATTTAAATGCAACTTTAACAAAAACAACTAAGTATACAAAAATCTTACAACTGCAGCCAAGTGTGCATACCACATTTGCTGAAAAACTGTTCAATGAGCCCCATCAAGTTGCCAAGGGTTAGACCATAATCAGCAACAAGACCTTCAATCTGATGGAATTCAGCTAGATGAGTTGCATCCAGTGCTTCATTCCGAAACACTCGGTCTATCGAAAAATATTTCGCTGGCCGAAATTTCTCCTGCACATTTTGTAAGCAACAGTTCAGCTACTGGAATATCACACATCGCTACAGATGCGTTTTTATTGCCTTACTGACTGACTATGACTGTATTATTAGCTAATCAATTCACCACCAACAGCAGCTCCATTTAAATCACCATTTTACACGTGAACCCAGTTAGCTGGTCCGCACTGTTTTATTCCTTCAGTTGATGGAGAAGACAACTGTTGCAACAAATGGCAGGTTCTTCACTGGACGCCTTTTCTGTCACCCAATCAGACATGTCACAGCACTCAATAAACATGCAGTGCAATGTTAATGTTAACTAGCACAGCACTCTGACACCTATGGTGCTCGGTTACACCTCACGCCTACGGCCCTCGCACCACAGTTGCTGGCCAATTTCCCGACAGAGCTCATGCTCGATCCATTGCACCTGCCACTTCAGGCACTCGGACCATGAGCCTGCAGGCTCCAGCAGCACTCGCTAACCCCACATGACCATCTATAGGGCATAAGGATGCCACACACCAAATATCGTACAGATCCATCCAAAGTGTGGACGTGCATAAGGAACAAAGAACAGACAGACACAACACACACACGTTAGACTGTCACAAGACAGCCACCGACGTGTAGGCCAGTTACGAAATGAATGAAAAAAACACAATACTCATTACTGTATACTGTCCAGTACAGACAACAAAGCAGGCACCTGCTGTGCTAGACTATACAGCATTCTTGCTGACACACCAGTCGTGTGAGTTCTCATTATGTTCTTCGCTGCCTCTGTTAACTTCCAGTCATACTTGTATCTGAAAATGCCAAGACCCATGTTTCAAAGCAACCATTAAAACCCAGTACTTGTAAATAGTCTGAGCATACAACATCACATCTTACTTCATCAAAATAAAACACACCACCACAAAAGAATTACACCATAAATCGATAATACATAATAAGCAATCACAACATGTCTTATACACACATTGTTGCTCACAAACACTGGGTCACTTTATCTTTCATTTAAACTTAGGTTCTGAACTAAAAATTTTAAACCAAAGCACAAACATGACTTTGATACTAAGCCAGTCTTAAAACCAGGTTTAAAATCTGAAGTTTTAGAACAACCATCTGATAAATGGTATCTACAGTAACAAAATCACACATGAAACTTACACTTTCTTCTTTTTCATATGTCAGTAAGTAAACAAAATAAACCAATGAACAGAAAGCACTACATTTTACATGCATTCGGTGATTAATGAAATTTCTATGCCGGCTATCATTATATGACAAACATAAACATCAACAAACTTCAAACTTGTCCAATAAGTGAAAGACAAAGTGGATTCAGTTTAAAACCAAAGTGAAAGAAAAGACATTTAACCGAAGATGTATATCTAAATTAGTGTTGTTACGACTACCGAACTTTCAACGCCATCATGATGGTTGGCTACCATTGAACCAACACCGCCATCACGGGGTTTTACAGTGTTCTCTGCGGTCTTTCTGGGCGCTGTTTCCTGAAAACTGCCCCTCACTATTCCGCAGAGCAGCGATAGTCATGCACTAGTTGATGTCAGCAAGACCATGCAGGCAGTAGGACCCTGCTCTAACAAAATCCCCACTTCTTCACTGGGGATGCTGGCTGACCTCTATTAATAGCATAAAATGGTTGGGTGTGTATGCTCAATGACAACACTAATATTGTCTTCAGCTACTGAAAGATCTTCACAAAGATAAGAAGAAGACAACACACCGATAGCATTAATAAATCGTTCCAGACACACATGCATGATTACCCTTGAGAGCCGTATCCACCAACGGAATGGACAGTTTTCACTCTCTCTAGGTAATCCATCGGAAACTGCTGAGCTTCAGCTGGATCTGTATTTGTTAATGCAAAATAATCACACAATACCACTTTCTAGATTTACTGTGATTAACTGGTGGTCCCAACAACACAGTACACTATAAGATCACTGCGTGTATAGCACCCGTGAAGACTGAAGTGCAAAGATGCAGTGGTGCTGGCAGTTAAATATTAAGAATATGCCATGGTAAAAAGTGCATTTGCAACTGTTTATTAAACGCCGACACTGAGTTAAAAATCTTCACCGGCAGCACATACCAAACAGTTTATTAGGTGTCACTGGCACAGTCATTTCAGGTGCAATGAAACTCCTCAATGACTGCTCATAGACCTAAGACTGAAGTACCAGTATACCAACCAAGTAACACGGGTTTGACATCACCAGGAATTTGTGTAAGACAAGTGTCAAATTATACGTGATGCAAAGTCTTGTATTCTCCATACAGCAAATACAGAGGTCTTATGGCCGGTTTTTCCACCGCAAATTAATCTCCCATTAACGTTAATGTGAGATATAATTTGCGGTGGAAAAACCGGCCCTTGGACTTTCTTTTATTCTGTCTCTTAGCAATATAAGTACAGATCTGTTAAGTACAACAACTGACTTACGTCCATTATGCAAGTCAACCTGTGTGAGCCGGCATCTCTACGTTGAGGATTAAAGGATTTCACTGTTGTAATGTTTTGCTGCCTGCCTGCATGCCCTTGCTCACAGCAACTAGACTCGCAAACTGAGATTAGTCAGAAGATGCAAGAGATCTCTGCAATAGTTATCAGCATCATCTCGGTACCTTTCGGTATATAAGCATGAATTTTAAAATAATTTCTTCTGAATGCAGGGATACCTTACAGGATTCACACATGTAACAGCTCTCTGAACATCTTTACAGTTTGTTTTTAAGACATTCAGTTCATGGTATCACAACATGCAGCGTTAAAAGCCACTTCCAAAGTCAGTGGGAGGTGAAATTTACACACCCCCACTTAAATATATAATTCACAGCTACGAATACAGACCAGAAACAAAGAATGTGTCGTGTGCATCACGCGCCGGGTGTTGCTGTGGCTGGAACAACGCATCAAAGTTCCAGAAACTACTTTCAACAAAATTGTTGGTCGGCATTTCTGTGAAACTGTCAAACACAACCCAAATATAACAAATAAGCACAACTGCTCTCTTCAAACACTGCAGCTAGGCCAATGGGGTAAGACAGCAAACAATCAAATGCACTTATATGGAAATGAAAATTAAAACATTCAAACAGCAGCTTTGTTTGGTTTAGCAGTATTACCACTACACAGTATACTGACAGTACATTATCCTTACTCTAAAATATAAAACACACTTCTTCGGATACAGCGTTGGACTTGGCGATCACCTGCAGGCTGACTGCCTGTACACCGGGATCAGCTCCAGGCTGAATGCTCAGTAATGAGTATGAAAAGCCTTTACCTTTTTAACTAAAACTAACTGATGTACACACACAGACACACGTGTTCATGAATATACAATGTGACTGTAAGCCTAATCAACAGTGAACTATTTACCCCATCTCTAGGAAAATCTGCCGAAACTGAGTACGGACTTTGAGAAGTGGATGCAAATGACCACCATCTGGCATCTTTCCGCACGAATCAAAATTCAGTGATTTAAACTGCTTCTGTCGCCAGGATCCACTAGATTTGACATACAAAGAACACACAGCTAACACAGCAACTTCAATAAACTAACGCATCTTTACACAATTGTCACTCGACATGTGCTCCACAAGTCTTGCCAGTATTATTTGCACTGTACATCATGGTATGCATCCATCTACTATATATGGTACGTAAGATGGGTCCCACCAACCACCACCACCACCATCTCATATAGCAGTCATTTTACAAGTGAATCTGGATCATCTAGATGACAGCCTTTGGAATAAGTGGCAAAGGCAGCTATTCATCTCAGGACCAAGATCTCAGGTCTCGCAAGCACTTGAGTCCAGTTTCTGAAAATCTTCATCTTGGTCTTGAGACCTGGCGACAAGGTCTTGGTCTGATTCACTGGCAAGGTTATAGAAAATATACATATATTGCTGTATTCAAAAGCCTGACGCTGTGCAGTGTCGGGCTGATCTGCGCAAAGTTGGCTGCAGTGTGAACGCCTGCTGTAAATGAGTGAGTAGTTTCTTAAGGGCACATCAGCATGCTATAGGATATTCAGTGCCATGAAAAGGTTGGGGTTGGAGAACAGTAGAACAATAAATCTGATGATAAGTAACAGATGGTAAAAATAAAATGTAATACCAAGGCTATATAGCTAATACGAAACGAACATAACAAGCATTGCAATCGATGATGAAAATGGGTTTCTTTTATAAAATCAATAATATTGATTGTCAACGCTTTCAATAACTCTTCAACAGAACTGAGCATGAAATATGTTTCATGAATGACCCCAAATCAGTACACTCCACCAGAATGTGCCTCACTGCCTGCTAATTCTGACACTACAGTGGTTGATGTTCAGAAATTTGAACCTAGGTGGGCTTACTGAGTGCAGTCAGTAGTGAACAGAGATAGATGTTGGTATGTACTGCTCATGTATCAGTCTCTCAAAGCTTGTTGGTCTTGAAAATATCCTTTTATTTTGCATTAGACATGACAAATTTATATTCAGACTAATACTGGCTTTTCTTAAGTGAATTTAACAGTTTATTATTTTACTTTTGTTTGTCATATCCTATTCCTCCTGAAGGTGATGAAAGTGAACTTTTGATTGTGATTTGTAGACCTAGGTGTGTGATCTTGGTCTCGGACTAGACCTGTTACGGTGTTCATCTTGAACTCGAGTATTAACATCTCAATAACAAGACTGGGCAAAGGTTTTATGGACAGGATCGTATGTCTGGATCATGTGTCCTTAACACCACCAAAGTGTCAACACACTGAATGAAGCCCAAAGTACTGGCTTCAACCTTTCCAGAGTCCGAAGGGCAGAGGTAATGGCAACAATATGGTAAAATGACAAAAATCACACTGCATCTGCAGAAAGATGGTAACAACACAGAAGACAAATGCAAACAAAATTCTGACAGACCTGTTTATCATGTCTGCAGTCAAATCAGTTTCTTGTTTTTCCAGATTTGTCGTGAAATTCACTCCTTTCTTCACAATGTAATATGTAATTTCCCTGCAGCAAATAACTCACATGTGACTGAGCAAATTCAGAGTCTGAAATATCTTAGTGCAAAATGCTGCTCAGCCAAAGTAAACATTACGATACATTGAATATAAGGAACAGAACAACTTTCACTATGTAACACATTTAAAGATCCATTTTAATGTTTTCATCAGATTAACAAGGCAATCGTAGAAATCAGATTCACCGCCAATGTGCAGTTTGCTGCTATTGTATATGTCAAAGTCAGACAGCATGGTGCCCCAGTGAATTCTTTACAAATATATGACTATTTGCTGTAGCACAGTTTCCACGTCGATACTAAGTGCCACATGGACCATTACGAGAAAACATGACGTTATCAACAAAAGCGGAAGTAAGTAATGTACTGCTTTGTTGTCAGAGGAGGATCAAGCCACAACCATAGTTAACATGTACAGAAAATGTTCATGCAGTTTGGACACACGGTTTATAAAATATGTGAGCAGAGAGACAGACATACTGACATTCCATTCACAGTATTTTCCACCCCTATTGGGGGCAAAGTAATGAAACCCCATTCCCGTAACTGATTTTCTCGATACATTATTTTCCCATCTTCCACACTACTTGTCTAACGAGGAAACTTGTACAGAAATTGCATCTTTTCACTTAAATGCTGTATGTTACTTTGCCAACAAACACATAAAATACATTCACAGCCAAACCAGCCTTCATTCGCAAAACAATCGACTGTATGCACCAAACAGCACTAGTAAGTGAGCACAGATACTACCATCTGTTACCTAAACACTCGTCATTTGCCAAGCCGTTCATAGTGTCAGTTGTTGTGTCAAAAAATGGGACTTATTCTTTGTCAATCATGGACTGAATGTCTATAGACAGTATTACTGGGAAATCTTTTATTATGTCAACAAATGTAACCTGCTATCAAACATGTTATGGATGATAATTTAGTCTTTCAGAAAGATAGCACTCTGGCACACTGTGTGTACAACACAGTTCAACTGTTGCCATGCAAAATTCTCAACTTAGTTTCTCCTGAGCTATGGCCCCCAACTGCCTTGAGCTGAACCTACTGAATACAAGATTCAGATTACAGCCACAGCGGCATCAGTATGAACTGTGAGTCAATGATCTGAAGCAGTGACTGCGCGGCTGAAGAGTGGCAAAATTCAATTGAGTGAAATCACTACTTTTCCACACAGCCTTTCATTTAACACCCCACTGAGGGAATCCATTAAAGTCATCTGTTAACACATTCGGTGTCAGAAAACTAAAGCTCATTGGTTATGATTCAGTGCCGATTGGATGACGATAGGTTATCCATTTCAATACAACAAAGCAGTGTGACATGATCATCATCATCATCATATTTTATTCTCCAGCACAACATAAAACAAATGAGAATAATAACCGTTGAATAGAAGAAGAATATGCCAGAAGGCTGCCAGAGAAGCAAACGCTCATTAAACTGACCACCTATCTTGTTATATAATTAATTACTACAATTAGTACAAACGACAAGAGAAGCAAAAAACAAAAAAATAAATGACGGGCACAAAGGGGCGATTGCGACATGTCCAACAAAACAAACATCACGACAGCATATACTATGCTACATATATATGCACCACGAGGTAAAAACTGGATCATTTGACAACTGACAGTGAATTTCATATCGAAGATAATGTCTTGTGAACACTAACTCCTCCTTGATGAGGTTTCGTTTTTTGCATTCCTTCTTCTCATCATCAGAGACTGCAGTGAAGTTCAAACTACGAATCTGTTGACATATCCTCTGCACCACATCATCTATGACCTCAATCTGATTGCAAGCATCAACAACAACAACAACATAAAACAAGTTACATAAAAAATAACCACAAACCAAAGCAGCTGCGTCTACATATTCACTCTATAACAGTTATGACAGCTATTCAGTGTCATGGCAGACAAAGAATAAATGTTAATCAATGCATCTTCACTTCCAAACAATTATTACTGTTTTGCTATATTTGCTACCTCATTTTTCCAGACTTCAGTTTCTTTTTTGTTGCAATAATTCGCTTGTCAATAATGTCTACTTAAGGCAACCCTCACAGGCAGACTTTGACAGCAAAATCAGTCATGGCTGCAACAAGTATCTGGCTGACATAGACTAGCTGCAACAGGTAGTAATTCAACATACACTGCAATCGGCAACAGCTATGTTCTATTGCAATTAAACGTGTCTGTTTAATTTGCACCCATGTGACGCTATGCTGTCGTCATGTGTCCGTCCATCCGTTTGTCCATCAAAAACTGGTAGTGTATCAAAATGGCTAAATGTAGGATCTTAAAAACTATGCCCCATGACAGCCCAGAGACTCTAGTTTTTAGATGCAAAAATCTCCACAACATTCTAATGGGATCATTCCCAATGGGGGCACCAAATGCAGGCGTGGTATGTAAAAATTAAGTTTTTCGACCAACTGCAAAATCTCTGGCTCAGTCGCTTTATTGCCAAAGAACGGTTTTCAACCAAGTTTTAGACTGGCCAGCTATCATAGGATATCTATAACAAATTGTCTTTTCAACCGTCTGCAAATAAACAAACTAATACAAAAAGCAAATGAACTATGGTATACAGTGCAGTGTGCACTCATTCAGCAAAACTGAAAACTGAAGTTTGGTCTTATCTTAACTTTGGTTTTAACTTGAAGTTTAAAACCAATCTGTGCTGTCACTTTACTTTAGCAAAATTAGGCTTTTTTAAGTTTAAACCAAGTTTTTGTTTAAAACAAAGCAAAAGACAAAGTCACCTAACGAGTAAATATGGCAACGGAACAAGCAAACCTTTCTAGCAACTTTCTGTAGGCCATTGTCACATTTAACCAGCTCCACCCATCCCCGTGCTTTTGCTTTACCAAATCCTATCTTTGCATTGGCTACACTTGCCTGTCACAAAGTACATTGGTGAATTATGACATACAGAACATTGTCATACACAATCATATACAGTAATGATAAAATTTTACAAATCAAATTTCTCAACATCAACAATAAAAAGTTACAATGTTAGTAATAAAACCAGTAATGGTATTGTCTCGCATTCAACGAATATAGCATTTCCTGATAAGCAACATGCAGCAGCAATATGTGCATAATACGGTACTTGCATTGCACAGTATATCTATTATGCACATATTATGAGCTACATGACACATAATTCTGACATGTAGTCAGTAGTGGATGGCATGGAGGCACAAATGGATAGGTATTCAACTTGCAATCGCAAGGTTGCAGGTCTGACTTCCATTTAGTGTAACGATACAACAACATGCCTCTGTCACCAAGCAGTACAATTTGGTACTAGCCAAAGGATGGTGATGCTCTATGACTTGGAAGGTCACTGCAGTTCTGACAGAGCCGAGGCTTAAGGAAATAAGTGACAGGCACTAGGTTGACTACTTAGTAATCTATGTTGTTGAATTACTCTGACGTAGTTAACACAAAAAAGTAAACTATCTAAAAGTAGTTAATAGCTGAGGGGTAGGTTAACTACTTTTTGAAGTAGTTAACTGTCAGCTAGCTAAACTACATTTAAGTACTTGCAGTCTGAAAATATCTGACACAATCTAAGTATTATACTTTGCACTTATGTGACTTTACATATTTACAGTCTATGTATATACTGAATTTGCTATTACATGTACCAACTAGACGGGTTGCAGTGTATCTGGAGACACACTGCAATATAACTCGAAGAAAGCATTTCCCACCAGCATACTCGACAGGTGACAGAAATGTTTACTTATTTACTGATGCACAACCTGTTTAGTTCCTGCATTCGACGATACCTAGTGTGACGTGCCTGCGACTGAGTGATGTCAGCGTTATCTGCCATGTTACTTATTTTCAGTTTCCCATTCAGTCTGCTTTTCTTCAATACATCGCTTGCTAGGCGGCACCAGCACTGCAGCATACTACCGGTACTGGTTTTAATATGCAATATCGGACATCGAATGTTGCCGAAAGTTTGGGTAGGTACCTTTCTTGTACAGAATGTACATCCCAGGGGAAAGTGTTTGAGTTGATTCTATTGGTACAAATGGAAACAGACATCCAACAGGGGATCACTTGGTAGTGAATTTTCGGCATATGTAATCACTGCGGAGTTATGACGGACTGAAGCCACAAGACCTGGAAATTTTGTGAGCAATTTTTGCATTATTTTTGGAAAAACGACCGCTTATGGTAAAATTTTCAAACATCTGTTCCAAGTTTTCACTACGTCACCAATCGACGTTGTTGTGTTCAAATGTCGTAAAACTTGTCCGACGGGAAATTAGTGAAATCGTGTGTTATTTACTTGACAGAAAAAAAAAACAAAATTTCAGCTGCCAATCAAACTGTCACTACTGCACAACATCAAACCTAGTCTCAAAAACGTTTAGCATTACACAAGCTATACACTGATAGAATCTGCCATACAAAAATTAATGTGATGATACTCATATATATATATCAGTAAAAAAAGACAAAAAGCTCAGCTATTGCAGAGGGACCATACAACGTTCTATGCCAGCTGAAATCTTGTCAACTGCTGCACAATTTACAAAAATAACATATAAAATAGCTTGCAATAGGCTAATGACCATAAAGGTCACTTAAGGTAATACGAAATGGCATGATTTGAGAGGCCATATATCACTTCCTATTAGTGGTGTGAAGTAACAATGTTTCTACCTTGCACTGTTTCCGATTTCTTACAGTGTACAATACGTAACTGCTGTGATCTGCAGAAGTCCTTCAGTTTCGACACAACAGTTGAAATTACAGGCCAAGTACACATTTTCATTTGTAAATAAACATATCATAGTTAATGCATGCTATAATTTCCAAGTTACTGGACACAGAAAGGTTTCAAACAGCTAAAATGACCACCACGGTCACTCACAGTCACTGGTATTGAATATTCAACAGGCCACATATGATTTCCTGTTGGTCTTCCATTGTAACTATGTCTTATCTTGTACCATTTATCAGATATTATCATTATTTACTAAAATCTAGAGGTCACATTCCCCTTACACACCCCATTTTGGTGTAATCTGTCATGCATATGCTAGTGCTCTTAACATGTTCAATGTGCATCTAGATTCAAAATGTCTAGCTTTACCCATTCCAGAGATATGATTGGGGCACCAAAAACTTAAAATGGGTTACTTATGACCCTCACCACGTTCATTTAAGGGTCATTTGTTATCCATGGCTAGAGCTTCATATGGCCTATCTGTAAACAAAATTCTAAGACCCTGCTTCAGCAGTTCCTAAGATATAATGGATGTTGGAAAATATAAAAATGGGGTAAAAATGCTGCAAATCAGGGTTATGACTGGTAAAAATGGCAAAAATCGGTCTGTGCTTTTTTTGGAAGCATGCAAGGTCTTTGCTTGTAAAACAGACAAATCCAATCGGATATTACAAGTCTACAACATAACCCATGACTAATGACCCTTGACCCACTTTATTAGATCGACTCGGAAAAATGACAAGCTTAATTTGAAATTAGTTAACAACAACACCAGCTGTCTTACCATAAGTTCATCCAGAGCAATTCCTTCACTCGGAATGACGTTGAAAACAGCTGCTTCATGACTACCATTGTCTGCAATTTGGTTTCCTTCATCTGTCAATAGCCAGCGCTTACACTTGGCTTCAGTACATTCGATCAGCTACAACATGTCACAACTGACTATGCAAGTAACTACCATAGACGAGTTAGATTAGTATCTGCTTTCCTACAGTAGGAAAGTTGTTAGTAATGTCAGGTTTCCACTTCTTGTGCTTTTTAGAACAATGCCATACATGAGTCAATGTATCAATCATCACATTTCTCTCGGTGCTGTACTTGTTGCAATGTAACAGAACGTGTGCAACCGATTCATTATCTTGTCCGCAACTACCCTGTGGTTTATCTGAAATTCCTGTTCTGAAGACATCCCCATTCAGTAATATGTCATGCAGTAGCATCCTACAGTAACACACACCAATGTTGAGTGCATTTGGAAATACAACTTTTGCACTGACAGCTGATATTAACGAATAAGTGAAACGTCGTGTGTTCTCTTCATTCCATTTACGCTGCCAGGACTTCAAGAGCATAACTGCTGTCATTTTATGGCCTTCATCTGGAACTCTGTTCGTATTGGCAGTATAGAAAACCAAGAAGCAGGGCTCGAATTACCGCCGGGGATGCCGGGGATTTCACTGGTCACTCTTGTCCCAGGCACTGTTGTAGTCAAAGACATCCCAGCCGGGGATACTATTATCCCTGGCTGAGGCGGCTCTTTGAGACTGTGTCTGACTACTGCAAAAGCTATTGAGTAGGCCTACATTCCGCCAAAGTGCATGTTGGCTAACTAATCGACTTTCTGCTTTCTGTATAGACTGAACTGTGTTGGTCCCAGTCTAACGACAAGGCTCTCAGTCAGTAGCCTACTCAGTACTCAGCAATGTTGCTTATCTATTTTGACATGATTTATAGTTTATCACTTTTGAACGACTTTGTGATGCGATAATTCTGAACAGTCAACACTGCAAAACAACGTCTGGCTTGGTTAACTATATTCACCTTCATTTACCAAAATATGGTACAGAAAATAAAAGATATAAAAAAAACTACAGCAAGCTTTAATTAACTAAACAATAACAAAAACATTTACACAGTACAGTTTCCAGAAATCATAGTCGTAAAATTAGCAAAGAACGTTTACGCAATACTTTTGATGGCAGTTCAAAATTACAGGCAGATTATAGGCCCTTCGGGGACGGCCGTATATCCACACATGCCTACCCTACGTCCACACGCCGCGCGATTTCACGAACGGCGTATCTCTAGTGCGGAGTTTGACCCGCGCGCTCACTGAACTAAAAATAGAACGTCGTTCTGACATCAGTCAGCGTAGGCCTGCAAGCTATTTTGGGTTTCTGGGGAGCAACGTTCCCCAAAATGGGAGATTCCCAGCTCAAGATGCTGATAAACCGCCGTGCAAAATTTGACGCTGCTTATCCTCGGCAGAGAAATCCGTAACCGTACAAACACACAAAATTACAAACAAACAAATACGTCCGTCTTCAGGGCCGTATATCCACACATGCCGAGGGCAAGTATTGCCGATAGACGCCAGTCCCCTCCACTGACGGCGAGCGCGCAGTCAGAAGGGGACTGGCGTCTATC
>Ga0209780_1002429_pt1 | contig 13240 bp, 8 predicted proteins | sample WorMetexBAHAMAS2_FD_187384 | JGI IMG/M metagenome (GOLD analysis project Ga0209780, IMG submission 187384) | Marine gutless worms symbiont microbial communities from Max Planck institute for Marine Microbiology, Germany - Inanidrilus exumae... | ecosystem: Host-associated > Annelida > Digestive... | reverse complement strand
CCCCTAAAACTCTCTTTGGTCCCTCGTACTTGCTAGACTCTGGTGCCGGTTGGATCATGGCCATCCTTTAAGTGATGACTTCTTGTAGTTCATTGCTGTATTGAACAGCACTGAAAGCTTACAGAGGTGCGTGCAGCTGGTGTGTGATGTTTGCATGCATTAACAAACGTCTGTGTTGACTTGCAGCTGTTTGCACTGGCATATCATCAGTCGCGCTGGAATTACAACGACGACAAAGACGTCGCTGCGTATGTGTTGCTTGCCGCATTATTTAAGTAAGTAAGTAAGCTTCTAAGGTGCACCAAAACAATGGTCACAATGCGCCGTGGTTGTCTACAACCTAAACATGTGTCCTTTCAGAGACTGCGTGAATGTCTCTAGTGTATGTACTGTCGTAGATATGTTGGCAAGGCGTTCCACACACGAGGACCAGCAGCAGAAAACCTTCTGTTGCCAAAACAGTTGTGTGTGCTTGGAATGACACATATCCTTTCAGATGCGGCCCAAAGCTGAAGGCGGCCAGTGTTGGCAATAAGCTGAATGTTTGAAGCCAGATACGCCGGTGTTTGTCCAGCCAACGACTGATGCACTAGGCATGCGACTTAGTTGCTTGTTTGTGTTGAGTCTTAAGCTGGCGGTCAGCTGTGAGTTGTAAACCACAGTTACCATAGCTCTTCCACAACCCTTACTTACTGATTTTTCCACTGACACCAAATTATACTGTTTGATGACAGATGTGCAGTGGTGTGAACCGTGTGCATGGGACGTTACACCGCAGTGCCTCAACAGCGAGTGAATTTGTGACCTCTTGGTTATGACTAAGATGCTCTCTACTAATGGGCCTGTCTGTGACGTAGACTTTTGTGAATAAAATACCGTTTCAGTTCACTGATCATTTAAAATAGATTCCATGTAAATACTCGGCAATTTACGTGTCTGTGTTAGAGTGAACAATGGTTTTGATGAGCGAGATATTCCTGTTGATGTTATTTGGCTGGACATTGAACACACTGACGGCAAACGGTGATTCAAACTCTCTTTCTCTCTGACCTTCTCAGCTTTGTTTATTTTATCCATCGTGTTTCTTTAGAATTGCCACATGTTACGTCAGAACTTAGAACTTAGTGAAACCTTTTGAATTGCAACAGTGATTTTTCATGCCATCCAGTTACCAGTGTTACTGCAACAAAGACCCAAGATCACTTACTGTTAATAATGTGCATTATTTGTTCATTTCTCTTGTGCAGAAGCAGAGTTTGTATGTGTGTGTTCATGCGTAAATGAATACATACATTAGCTTGTTACTGTAAAATAGTTAGCTGGATGAATTTTAATGAACCTGCATCAGATAGATATGAACAATTGAATTTTGAAGTGACTCAGTCGCACCTGGTCAGGGTTGAGATCTTGGTTGGATTAGGATCATGTTTGCAAATAGTTCAGTATTATAAGTACATTGTTGGAGGTATTATAGTTGTGTTTTATCTTAGTCGTAAATGAAAACAGCTTACTTATTTTCACAGTAATTATTGTTTTTTTGACACAGAATTTACTTCTCATTTAAGAGATTTTGCTGTGCTGCAACTTTTCCAGGTATTTTACGTGGGACAAGAGTTCATTTCCAAATCCGTCTGAGATGATTTCCAATTTGTCGGCCATCGGACGGAAAATGGTGACAATTGTTGACCCTCACATACGCCGGGATGAAGAGTATTACATTTACAAGGAGGCGGCAGCTGGGGGTCATTTGGTTCTTAATAAGGATGGTGCAGTGTATGAGGGCTGGTGTTGGCCAGGTACTCAGTTTCATCACATTGTGTCATTGCTGTTTGTTACAGTTGTAAGGAATTAAATAGGGTCCATTTGTGTAATGTATTATGTAAACTAGCGTTTACCCGGCCAAAGCCGGCTGGGAAGTCGGACCACTAAACTGGACTCAGGAGCACAAAAGCATTTGATACGGTTCCCCATCGAAGGCTACAGGCCACACCTCCAGGCCAGCGTGCGATTGGCCCGTGCCGAAGTTGGACCTTAGGCCAGCGCGCAGGCATGTGTGCGAACTCATACTGCAGGTCATTGCGCAGGCCAGCGCTTATGGCCCGTGGGGACATTCTCAAAATCGGCTATTTTGCACTGTTTTCCCAATTTTTACACATCAAGGGTTGAAATTTTCCAGATGTTTTTTATCCGTTCACGTCTACCTATCACCCCTATGAACCATAAAAAGTTTCACGGAAATCGGTCTGCACTTTTTTTAGAATTCCGGAAGACAGGCACACAGACAGAAGACAGACGAGGCAACTTTATATATATAGACAATGTGCACAACTTTTGCTTGATGTAGGTTTTTGAGTGTATTTGTGTATTTGCTGAAGTCTTTTGTGGATAAGTGCTGGGAACGTTTTTCACCAAATTGTACGAAATTATGTGCTGCATGCACTACAGTAATAGACAGTACATTAATTTTGCTGTTAGTCAATGTTTTTTATGATGGTGTGCACCAGTACAGTGTACTGCACCTTTTTCATGCTGCAGGCTTAAGGCATGTGGTCTCAGTGCTACAGTGTAGTTATACAAGCCTATCATGAAAATACTCTATGGGGCAAAAGAACGGCCTTCACGGCTTCGGCTATAACTCCGCCGAAAGTGAACCGATTTGGATGATATCTGGAACAGTGTGAGCCAAATATTGGGAGCTGGCCCTGGTAGATTTTGGTCACAATCCACGCATTAGCGACTGTTTGAGAGGGAGCTGAAATTTTTTTGTCCGGTAATTAACGCATGATTATGCCGATTTCCCATTGGAAAAATTTTTACGACATTTCAACACAACAACGTCGATCGGTGAGGTGGTGAAAACTTTCAGAACAGATTTTTGAAAATTTTACCATAAAGGGTCGTTTTTCCCAAAAAAAACACAAAAATTGCTTACAAAATTTCCAGGTCTTGCGACTTCAGGCCATCATAACTCCGCAATGATTACAGATCGCCGGAAATTCCCTTCCAAATGGTCCCTCTACGGGATGTCTAGTTTCCATTTTGAGCGTTAAAATCACTGCAAAGTCTTTTCCCTGAGATGTATGCTGCGCAACAGAAAGGTACTTACCCAAATTTTCGGCAACGTTCTATGTCCGATATTGCATATTAAAACCGATAGCACGCTGCAGTGCTGGTGCGGCCCAGTGAGCGATATATTGATGAAAAGCAGACTGAATTGGAAACTGGAAATAAGTAATGCGGCAGATAACACTGGCATCACTCAGTCGCAGGCACGTGACACTAGGTATCGTCGAATGCAGGAACCAAACAGGTCGTGCATTGCTAAATAAGTAAACAGTTGTGTCACCTGTCAAGTATGCCGGTGGGAAACACTATCTTCGAGCCTATATTGCAGTTTGTCTCCAGATACACTGCAACCCATCTAGTATTAGACACATGTATAGGCAGTTTTTTATTCACAAAAGAAAGCACTGGTGTTAGAATGTGGATTTCTTATATGTAAATAGATAAGGCTGAATAACAGATGATTAGTGCGTGATGTTCACAATAAAATTACTATATAAGGTTAAGTTTGTATACATAATGAAGAATGTGACTAGGCTCATTGTAGCTATTGCAAAGTAGTAGTAACTGAGTCATGTATTACGTGTAACTAATTAAGTGTAACTTGTATTGATTGGTTTTATTGTTAGCTTAATGCTGAAAACCAGTATTGGATTTATGCATTTGCATATAACAGGCCAAAATCGCGCCCGCCCGGGGCTGGTGCCCATCCGTACTGAGAGCGCCACTTGACCCACGTAAGCCACGCCGCTGGCCAAACTCACTGCTGATCTCACCGACGGATTTTAAAATATAGATTGTAATATTCTAACCAATGCATGGGATGCTATACTTAGTGGCTTGTGTGTAGGTCCGAGGTCTGCAGGAATACTCCTTATCATTTCTAGGCCGGATTCATAAGTTTTTATGACAACCTTTTGCCTGGAACCAACTAAACCAGGGAAACGTGTAAAACAGCTATGAAAGTGGTTGTAATAATTAAAATTGGTTTCAGTCGTGTATTTGAAACGTGTAAAACAGCTATGAAAGTGGTTGTAACAATTAAAATTGGTCTCAGTTGTGTATTTGTTTTAATCTTCTTGGTGGCGCTCAGGTACGTCAACATGGCTTGATTTTGTGAATCCTCATGTCCGTGAGTTTTGGGCGACCAAGTTTCTGCCGTCAGACTACAAAGGGTCAACTTGTGATGTGTACACTTGGAATGACATGAATGAACCGTCGGTGTTCAACGGACCTGAAATCACGATGCACAAAGACTGCATCCATCATGGTGGCTGGGAACATAGAGACGTACACAACATCTACGGCATGTATGTCGTAAGTACTCATCCTTTGGTTATCATAGTGCCATCTCCCATGATTATCAAGCACTGTCAACATCAGTCTCAATCATCACCATTACATTAGGTGAACAGCGACTTTCAACAAATAAAAATGTTGAGTTTGTCACTTAATTACGATATGATGATTTTGATATTGATGACAGTGAGAGAGTGATCAATTTCATTATTAAATTTTTCTATTTCAGGCCCAGAAATAAAAATTGTAAAGCCGTCAGACTGTGTAATTGTAGTTGTTGTTACTGACACGGATAGTAGTCGCGTAGGTTGGGTTTTCAGCAGCGTGTATGTCTGTCTGTATGTTTGTCTGTTTTTCCACATGATATCTCAAAAACCGATGCAGCTAGGATCACCATATTTGACGTAGAAATGTTCCACCATGAATCCTGGGAACCCATTTATTTTAGGATCAAAGGCCATGGCACGAGGCACAAAAACGTTGCTGGCGTGGTTCATGGCAGTCTTGTGGGTGCTGGATTTTGTTTGTATCATTGTTTCTTTCAGTGCCTTGACACTGCTGGTAGGGCGTCTGGGCTGTAGAAATGTGCCACTCATTCCCAAATGATCTGCAAACTGAGGACAAAAACACTGGGAAAGTGGCTAATTCCCGTTCACCTGGAAATGGCCGTTAATATTTTACAGTTGCTGGCGACACACGAGTAGCACGTGGTAAGTGGTGATATTCTATTAATAATCACCATTATTTAAATGTATGCGTATTTTGTTGCGGAGTGAAGCATAGAGCGAGTGTCGAAGGACAGTTGCTGAGGTGTAACGGGACTTGCCGAACATTTGTGCTGTCACGATCGTTCTTTGCTGGCTCACAGAGATACGGTATAACTTTCACATTCACTTAGTCGTGTAGTAGTGCTCATTAACCTGAAAGATATTCTTGGGAATTTTTTTGAAAATTTGCAGTAAATTGAAAAATTGAAGTGTTTTCATTGTGTTGAAAAATTGCAGTTTGTATTTGTACAAATACACGTGAATCCAGTATGCAGCTGGATTTAAGTACTCATGTGCAAAATGTCCAATTCTTGATGTATACATGTTTTTAGGTTGTTTTTTTGTCATAAACAAGGGTCCAGTCACTTAGTTTAGAAGCATTTTCACTGCCAGCCAAAGGTTGTGATTTCTGTGATCAGTTGCCATGACAAAAGACCTCAAGTGATTGTTTATGGAAAAACACTCATAACATAGTTGGAATGTTGTTAGCCAGCTGGACCTTGTGGAGCAGATGAGTGTGCAGTTTAACTGTTAACTCTGTGTTTTGTAATGTGTGGTTAATTTTGCTGCGTGGAATTCCCACGGGTTGTATGAAGTCACTGTGATATTGTGTAGGTGCCGTGTGGACGGGAGATAACACGGCCAGCTGGGATCACCTCAAGATTAGCATTCCAATACTGCTGACTCTGAATCTAGTTGGACTCACGTTTAGTGGAGCTGATGTCGGCGGGTTTTTCAGAAACCCAGATCCCGAGCTGTTGACGAGATGGTATCAGGTGGTATCAGGTGCAATTTATCGTTCTGCTGCATCTACATGACAGATTGGTTACTACATGATGCTATTTAGAGTTGTTTTATGGTACAGTGTAGATAGAATTGTAAGCTAACAAATGGGTATGGAATGTCTCAACAAACGTCACCATGAAAGTGTTAGTTTCAACTTCATACATACATGTGCAGTGTGTAATGTGCTTGTTGCTAATTCTCATATTTTCTCACTATGCTAATTTATTTGTTTCATGCTATTGTTGCTGATAATATATATCAACTTTATTTAGACTCTCAGGGCAGCAGAAAGAACAAACACATACACAAACATACACAGTAGCATGAAAAGTAGGCAGAAGTAGACAGAAACAAACACTCATGCACACACAAATATCAACACCAAAAAAACAAAAAATGCAGGTAATTTGTACAAGCAGAAAGTGACCAGCAAGAACCGTCACAGAACGTTGCTAAGTTACAGTCTCCTAGCTACTGCTGCCATTAAATATTGACAAATATTAATGAGTATTTGTCGTTATTTGCAGATATCCATGCTTCTTATATAATTGCTTATTTCTGTTGATACAGCTGCTGGTTTCTCTTCTCCTCAGGCATGGTGCCAATACACATGTCTAATACTAGTACAGAGGCCACATGTGTTACTTACTTTCAGTTTCCAATTCAGTCTGCTTTTCTTCCATGTCGGTAGCCAGGCATCTGCAGCGTCGGCCCCTGTGGGATTCGAACCCACAGACCCTTGCAGCACCGAAACAATTAATTACTCGCCGTATCATAGAGCTAACTATTCGACTGTATAATGCAGTACATATAGCCATATTATAGTTCCTGTTAATCATCCAATTTCTCGGTTCCTGATTTAGTTCATTTTGCAACTGATGTTGAAATAGTTAGTCACAATTATGCTCTTTAATAATGCGAAATTGAATAATTTCTGACTTTACGGTAAAGAATTAACTTTAAGCGAAATAGCTGCTGCGTTACGAAATTGATATCGTTAGCTGTTTACTTACTGTATTACTGGAGACATGGTGTCATGTGACTCAATTGCTGCGTTATTGATAGCATGTGTATGTAATCCAAGTCATGTAAACGTTTGGTGGGTGGACTGCTTGTACGGAGCGTACAGCAGGGAAAGGCTTTGAATTGATTCTAATGGTAAAAATGGAAACTAGACATCCTGTAGGAGGGTCATTTAGGCGTGAGTTTTCGGCTTTTGTAATCACTGTGGAGTTATGACGAAGTCGCAAGACCTGAAATTTTTTTTAGCAATTTTTGCATTTTTTTCGAAAAATGACCGCTTATGGTAAAAGTTCCAAATAAGTTTACATATCAACACCGATTGACGTTGTTGTATTGAAATGTCGCAAAACTTATCCGACGGGAAACCGGCGAAACCGTGCGCTATTAACTTCACAAAAAGAATTTGGCTCCCTGTCAAATTGTCGCTACTGCGTGGATCGTGCCCAAAATCTGCCTGGGCCAGCCGCAAACATTTGGCTCACACTGTTTCAGATTTCGTCCAAATCGGTTCACTTTCGGCAGAATTATAGCTGACCATGTGAAGGCCGTTCTTTGGGCCCATAGATTAAATCCATGATTCGCCCGAAGCAGCCCGAAGTGAAGCATCGTTTCGGGCGAATAATGAAGAGACCATACTGACACTTAACGAAACACTGCAGCGCAATATGCTACTAAGGGTGTTTTAGAGTCTGCAGCCCCTTGTTGGCCCGGGCCAATCCCCCTTCCCTCCTTATCCCTTCACTTTCCTTTACTGGGTGGGGATAGCTCTCCATCCCTGACTTTTTGTCTCTGATATCGCCATATTTGTGCTGAAAGGGACGTTGAACTCCCACCGACTAACTGCACAGTCTGCATGAGATGACTGCTGATGTTGTCCAGGCTGCGGCATTTCAGCCGTTCTTCCGTGCGCATGCTCACCTGGACACTCGTCGGCGTGAGCCGTGGCTGTTGCCTCCATTCTACTTCTCCGCAGTCCGCTCTGCCATTGTCACCCGCTACCGACTGCTGCCATACTGGTACTGGCTGTTCTTTGACTCCGAGCGCACCGGGGCGCCGGTGATGCGGCCAATGTGGGTGGAATTCCCAGACGATCGGTCGACGTTTGCCAATGAAGATCAGCACTTTGTTGGCAGTGCACTGCTAGTACGACCTGTCACACAGAGCAGTGTTACAGTAGTCGAGGCATACCTGCCAGGTGATAACGAGGTATGTACTGCTTCCTTGTCTTATTAACTCAGTACTAGGGTTAGGGTTAACCATAACTCATAGTAGTACCTACTGAAATGATTTGGTTGCAGGATTATTGTAACATGTCAAACAAAACTTTTTGCATGTTATAATTATTTAGATTAAATATAATATTGGGGAAGTGCAGAACATTGAAAAGGTGATTCTTTAATTGTTGTTTAGATTAAACACTGTTGAATGTAGCTCCGTAGTTTGTATGCATCGTTAATTTATGCTGTACACATGCAATTTGTGTGGACTTAAGAAGTTAAACTGCACATGTAGAAAAAGTCAAGTTAATATTCAGCCTGGACCATTTCTTCTTAACTACTCGTTTTTTTGTTTTTAGTTTTTCCTTATTTTTTCTGTGCTGTGTGCTAGATTAAGCTGGTCATCTCATTAGCTTTTCAGCACATGTAAATGTATCGTATCGTAGTAGAATTGTGGTGAAAGCTACCTGCTTGCCCCCATTTTAATAGCGGTTTCCAGGTGAAACATGGTTAGACAGTTGGCCGTTGGTTTTTCCTTTAGTTTTGCTGTAAGAGAATATTTGGGTATAAGTGGCACATGTTTTTGTATGTCCAAGTATGTCCAACATCTTAAGGTCTGGATTTAAGTCACAACTTGTAAGCTGTAGTATAGCAATTGTCGTGGTTTTTGTTATTGTTTGCATGGCATTGATGATATCTGCTTGTTCATGTAATCATTTTAGGTGTGGTATGATTTTGACACTTACGTGGCTTATACCGGAGCAAACTTTGTAAACATATCAGTTGACATTAATAAGGTATTTGTTGACATTGTGATCTTATTATTGCTTCATATTTGCTACTGATTTAGGTGAAAGCTTGCAGTGCATAGTACTGATTGGATGTAATGTGTTGTAGTAGCCTGGTTATAGTTAAAATTAAATGGATGGATTTTAAAAACTTATCTCTTGGTATATATTTGCAAGATCACAGGTGTCTTTCTGTTAGCTTTCCATAGTAACTGTCTTGTATTGTTTGGGAGATCTAGTGAGGTATTCATCTACATTTCTTTACCTCACTGGTAGCCTCTTTGTTGATCTCACTGGAATTTCACCATTCTCTTTGGCTTCAGAGAGTCCTGAGGCAAGCTATTTCAATAGAACACGGGCTTGTAACATCGGCAGATGGATATGCTGGGCCATGCACACATGCTATGCATAACTGTTGCATATTCATCACAGGTGTAAGTGGTATTTGTTGCAATGAACTTTGTGGTTTTAAACTTGTTGGCAGGTCCCAGTGTTCCTGCGAGGTGGATACATCATACCGTTACATGAGCGTTTACGAAGGTCATCAACTGTAGCACCTTACGACCCATATACGTTGCTAGTTCCACTCGATATGCAGGTAATCCATTCGTTTTAATTACGTCGACTTGTTGGTTTAACCTTGATGTCAGTTTTGCATTATAACACTTGCAGATGTCTAATAGTTTTTGAGTGTAATTATTGTGGTGATGGTAACCATTAAATTTTCTTTATTGCTGCCTTTTAACTGTGATGTTACAGTGTTAACCATCAAATTAAACACTATTAATTTTATACTTTCTGTTCTGTTTAGCCAGCTTTCCTTATAAGAGTTACTCCATATTGGACTCTTAACCCCCACCCCTCGCAAGGCAGTAACTAGCAGGATTCCACTCTTGTTGTTGTCACAGCCCAACTCAGATGAGTGCAGTTTTACCTTACGATTGTCCACTATTGCATGCCAGATTTCACACCTTGATTGATGCATCATTCTGAGACCATAAATATGCATATGTGAAATTTTGGTAATAATTTTCAAAATCACAGGATAGAATTGTATCCCTTTGCAAGTTCTTACGAAATTTTCAGGTTTTTAGATATAATTTTGTAATAGGTTTATGGTCAGCCACCAGGACAAGATTTTTTTTCTGTTGATGTCTTTGGCTTAATGCATTGTATGCTGTTATTATGCAGGGAAATTCCCGAGGTTATTTATATCATGATGATTTTCACTCGCCTGCCTACCAGCAAGGAGACTATGTGCTGTGTGAAATAACTATGCAGTCTGCCACGACGCTGTCTAGCAGGCAAGTGTTGTGTACCAGAGATACAGAGGCAGCTGAATGGGGTGCAAGGATGTGGATGCAATAATGGCATGTAGTTGTCTATAGCCATACTGAATTATAGTGACAACTTGGTTTTCAGTACAAAAGAATGTTTTTATGTTTTATGCGAGGAAAGAGTAATCTGACCAAATGAGATAAAACTAGACGGAAGTACTCTGAGACAGTATAAATCTCCGCGAAAGCGTTTTTGTCACCAACACTTGGCAACCCACTATTTTGCGGCTCGCTAGTTCCGAATTTCCGGACGGAGCACTTGTAAACAATCGCCGGTTTACTGAGTTTTTGACCATTACTTCTTCCCTCTACCGATTGTAACGAAACGCGAACTTGGTCTTTCCTTTGGCCCTAGGAACCTTCATATAAAATTTGGTACAGATCCGTTCACAATCTTTTTAGTTATCATGGTCACAGACAGACAGACACACAAACCAAAGCTGGTAAAAACATATTCCATCGCTTTCGTGGGGATAAATATACGAAAGCCATATGTCTACCATGTATTTATGTATGTGTGTGTGCTTACATGTGAAAATACGAGCCTTTGTTCAGCAGGTTGTGCTTGTACCAGCTTTGACACAAATGCGATGTCAGATATACTCATGACCGAAACCTTGTGATCCCAAAAGCATAGGTGTAAACTTCCATTAGGCTGCTAGGCTCGAACCTTGCGTGGGGCCATGGTAGCCCTTTCCGCCTTTTCTCCTCCCTTGTCCATTCACTTCCTCATCTTTTGCTGTTTTTTTGCTTTTTCCCTTTTTCCCTTTCTCATTTGCTTTACCTATTTTGTTCTTTTGTCCATCCCTTCCCTTTCTACCAGAATCGTCCCACTCCGTTTCCATGCCAGAGGTTGTAGGAGGCGACCGAACCTGGGTTTAGTTTGTTTTTTATTTTTTGTTGTCTGCCCCCAGACCCCCGTTATAGGCTCGCGCTCTGCGCTCACCATGAGCCTCCCCAACTATTGCGAAGAAGTTTACGCCTATGCCCAAATGCAGTAACTTAGACTTTTCTGTAGCAAGTCTGCAGTCACAAAGTTGGATTTTCTTATCTGCTCACAAAGTTTGTAGAATTAATGGCATGACATTGGCTGTTTGGTCTGCCTTGGTGCTTGTGTACACCAAAACATTGTTAATGTTACATAAGGTTTGGAGTGATGGTCTAAGTAGAGCAATGTTTCTTCCATCAAGAGTCACATTAGTGGATCTTTATCAAGCTCAAGTCCAATGAAAGAGTCCCTCTGTTGGCATCCAAATGGCCATCGGGTCAATCACCCCTCTGAATCAAGGGGCACAACTGAAATGTGGTAAACATTGTAGCTATTGTATTGTTGCAGAAATATCAATCGGCCAAAAACGTTGAAGACAGATGCTTGGATTGAAAGAATTGTGATAACTGGAATGCAGTGGAAGCCGGAAAATGCTACTCTACGATTACATTCAGGTGACAATGAAGATATTGTTATAGTCAGTAGGCAGTGTCAGAGGCGCTCTTTGGTCCTAGTACCCCAGTTCTTTGTTCGTTCCAGCCTACTCTGGACCCCAGCGCTGAGACCATATAGCGGTCCAGTGCGCTTGCCCAGGGAGAGGAAGGGAATTGGTAGGTGTGTGCGATGTGTGTTAGCAACGTGCGAGGAAGGCAGGTTAAGTAGGAGTGAGCAGCTTATCCGGTATTTCTATAGCGCACCCCTTCTATACGTGGCCTACTGTCTGGCTTAGCCATCGGCCAGCCAATCTGTTTACTTCGACTCACTCCGGCGTGGCAGGCAGACTTGACACTGCTAGATCAGAGTGCCTGCAACGGTCACAGTTTATACAGGACACCGTCGAACCCTCTTTTTCCTGCCCGGGATTATCTCCCTGTTCATCATGTGCGTAGGAATTATCAGAAATAATTCTTTGGTAGGCAGACACAACCGGGCCGAGTCGAACCGCGGCCACTGAGCGCGTCACGCCCTACTGCACATGGCGGCCGAGTGCGTTAACCACTCGGCCACGAGGGCAGGTTAGTACCCCAGCGAAATTATGTTAAAAAAATTTCAAGCAAGTTCAGCTCTGGTGTATCATTGAATTATATCAGAGTTCTGCATGCAGAATTGCAGATGAGTCACAGGAATATGGTTCGGTTGTCTATTTATGATGTGTCTATTTGTGATGTGTACTACGTATAAAGAAGTTTTGGTTGTAGAAAGTTAATCATATGTTGCCATAAACACCACGATGTGTGTGTGCAAATTGACCCCAGTGAAAAAGTTGTGGCTGAGCGACTGGTTGTAGTCTCGTTCACCATACAACAAATGCTTCATCAAATGTAATTCTTCTATCATTTAACAACGCGTGACAGCGTGCAAGTTGTAACTGCTGAATGATAGGTTGATGTTCAGCAGAACTGTGAGTGCCAGCAACGCTGCGGGCTTTGTGTGCCTTCACCTCCCGACATTGTCAGCAAAGGCATTATGTCGTAGGGCTGTCTGTCCGCTGCATTCCTTCGTCCATTCCTCTGGACAGATCTTGTTACCACGATATCCCATGAACGGCTTCAGCAATATTGATGAAATTTGCGGGGAATATTCATGAACCTTTACTGATGTCTGGAGTGGATTACATGTAGAGTTCAAAGATCAAGGTCACAGCAGGCCATCGATGTCAAAACTTGTGAACACCATATCATTAACGACTGGAGCAATCTCGTTGAAACTTACAGGGAATAACCATTAGCCCCTGATGATGACCTGAGTAAATTTTGGTCAGGATCACAGCAGGCCTTCAAGGTGGCGAAAGTAAGTAAGTAAGTAAGTAAGTAAAAAGTACACTTATATAGCCCATAATACAATTATGAATTATCTCTAATGCGCTAGATGCGTTTTGCTACTTGAACAAGTATGTCTTCAGAGAGCGTTTGAACACGGAAAGGGATGAAGCTTGGCGCAAGTATTCCGGCAGCGAGGTCCAAGCACGAGG
>Ga0209780_1002428_pt1 | contig 13248 bp, 15 predicted proteins | sample WorMetexBAHAMAS2_FD_187384 | JGI IMG/M metagenome (GOLD analysis project Ga0209780, IMG submission 187384) | Marine gutless worms symbiont microbial communities from Max Planck institute for Marine Microbiology, Germany - Inanidrilus exumae... | ecosystem: Host-associated > Annelida > Digestive... | reverse complement strand
CGCACCATGACTTCTCATTCTGCTTTTCGCCGTTCGCTCAAGACTCACTTTTATAAACTAGCATTTTTATCATGATTTTATTATGTAATGCACGCTCGGTCGATTTTCTCTTCGTATGAACGCGCACTATAAATTTCCGCATGTAATGTAATGTAATGTAACACTCAGAAAGATAGTGCTGACAATAGGAAAGTAAAGTTAGCCGTGTAGAGTTTTTTTTACATATGATAATTTACTCTAGGGCACTCCAGTATGGTCTGTGGTATTCAGGGATTACACAGTTTTACCCATTATTTACAAATTTATTCCATAAAAGGAATGAACCATACATGCATTTAATACCCAGCCAGCTACAGAACATCACCACACTCTGGCAAGTACTCATTTTCAGTCATGCTAAGGGTAAGAGGCTGAGTTGGCTTGGGTCTCTGGTGACAGTATTCAGTGTTAATGGCGACTGGCCTTGTCACTGGGACATGGCAAATTTTGACCTCCTACAGAATCATCACCCCCCTAATCGATTGTCAAGAATTTGTCACAGATGCTTATGTAGGCAACCCCTATGTGTGCCAAATTTGGTGCAAATCCATCCATAGAGTGGCTTTTATGCAAGTGGGTGAAACAAAAACAACGAAAATTTTTATTTATTTATATATACCTTTTTCCAAAGCTAGTCTATAGTCCAGACTCCTTGACCAGTTATGAAGCATGATGGCTCAAACAACGTGGAATCATGTAAGAGTGTGCCTTTTGGGGTTATAAAAACAAAAAATTAATATTTAACACCTTTTACTCCACAATATGCCAAATTTCAGACCATTAGTAGAAATACTGTCGTGTCTGCACATGTACAATGAAAAATTGGCAAAAAAACATGAGAAAACATATCTCAGTCAATAAAATGTTTATCCTTTAGGAATTGGGGTTGACAAATTGAATTGTGGTGTCAGAATTTTGGCACAGCCATATCTATGTATTTGCAGTGAAAATACTGCCAAAAATGCTGGAAATGTTGCTGTATTGTTAGAATTTTAACCCTTTTACATGAAGTCAGTGCCACTGAGAAGATGGTAATATAAGCTATGTTTGCCTGCCTCTACATGAGTTTTATAATTGTTTTTCTGCTGAAACAGATTTTCTGTGAAACCTTCTGTGTGAGTCATACATCTAAGTTATGTATTGTATGTGTGACTCGGTGAAAAATGTTTTCTGGTGAATGAGATTGTAAATATGGTAACTATTATTGCAGTTGTCGAATGATCCAAGTCCTGGATATAACATTGAACAGATGGCAAAGAGGTATGCATTGCCTCTCTCTTGTATTGTATTGTAAGCCATGCTAAGTGGCATTACTGTGCTGGAATACAAATTTAGCCAGTGATTATTGTGGTGTATGTAAATACTGCAGTGGTGAAATACTACAGTTGTTGTTTTGTGTGTTAATATTGAATATACTGTTAGTGAGCATTTCAGTTTGACACAAACATGCACACATTCCTAAGATGATCTTAGGATAAATTTAGGAAAATGACCAAACTTACAGAGATCTTAGAACAAAATTACGACAGTGTTGATTTTCGAAAAATTTTTAAGATAGACGTAGGAAAAAGTTATGATAAACTTAACGAAAAATGTATGATAAATCTACGATCACAACTGAGCCATCATTTCAAAGCAGAAATGTATATAAATGGCTCATTTTACATAAAATTTGGTAGGTCAGAAGCACAAATTAATTAACAGATGTGTAGCCACCAACACCTTTTAGTCAATTCAACATGAAATTTGTGATTTCATTTATTTGTTCGAAAATTCTGCTACTTGCATGCGTCAAATGTGGCTTATCAAACACTGCAGCTATTGCAGGCCCTTTCGACTGTGATTTTTTTGTACAGTTATGCAGCAGTTGACAAGGTTTCAGATGACTTGGAGGATCACGTGGTCCCTCTGCAATAGCTCAGCCTCTCACAGCAGAGTAGCATATACTGCCAGTCATTGGGAATCTTCCCTTTTGCTGAAGCTTGCGTCTTAGTCATAGCTAATTATAGTGTACTGAATGCGGATGATATAACATGCACAGAAGACTGTGATGTGATGTGTACTGAATTGGTGCTGCACAGCGTCGTTTTGTGCAGTTTGTTGTCATTCTCTTGTGACTATGTTTTTGTTTCAGAGGCAAAGAATTTCTGATGCTGCCCTATGTTGTGAAGGGTATGGATGTGTCATTCTCTGGGATTCTGTCACACTTAGAAGAACAAGTTGGTTCTACATTTATGGAACAAGGTGTATGTATATTTAATGTTAATTCTAATCTGCTGTGCTGTCAATCTTTAGTGCGTATTTTAGTAATAATACTGTACATATTTATAACGTATTATAATGCTTTAGCTTCAGAGAGAAGTGTAGGATGGGAGTGATATGTCAGGACCTGGGAGCTTTAATGGCAGTACGAGCAAGAGAGTCTGGATGTGCAGGAGATGGGATAATTGAGACTTAGGGAGTTTATAGTAGAGAAAATTACATTAAAATCCAGTTTGGAGTGAATGATAGATGTAGCAATGGTACAGGCAGTTGACAAATCGAGGTCAGGCCGGATACAGCGAAGTTGACGAATGTGATAGTAACAGGCTTTGGAGAGAGATGTAATTTGGTCAGAGATGTTTGTCAGAGATGAAGCCAAGGTTTCGAGCAGAGTGGGAGGTGTCAAGTGAAGAGTTGTGTATTTTGGCATGTTGTTTTATGAGTTTGATGAGCAACAATGTAATATTAGAGGAGTTAAGAGTAAGAAGATTATCAGTCATCCAGGAAGTGATGTGTTGAAGAGCGTTTTGAAGGTGAGAAATGCTTGAATTAAAGTTGAGTGGGAGGAAAGAGAAGAACAGTTCAGTGTCATCTGGATGAAGGTGGTGGTCAAGGGAAAGGAAAGAGATAAGAGTACTTAAAGGGGTAGTGTACACGACGAAGAGTAGGTGGTCGAGAACAGACCCTTGGGGAGCGCCACAAGAGGAAGTATGAAAGGATGAGAGGTTGTTGTCACATTTAACACGGAAGGAGCTAGATGATAAGTAAGACTTGAACCAGCTGTGAACAGAGCCATGGATACCGAACCAAGATGATTGGTGAGTGATTAAGATGTTGTGGTCGATGGTGTCAAAAGCAGCAGAGAGATCAAGAAAGCAAAGGCATGATACTTTTTGTGATCATATTGCATTGATTAGATGGTCGTGAATGTAGAGCAGAGCAGTTTCAGTGGAATGATGTTTACAGTAGGTGGACTGGTGAGGATCAAGTAGTTTGTTGGAAGTGAGATGATCAATGCAACGTGTTTTATTATTACCAGTACTGGCCTGCTTAATGGGCCAGTATTGTTTTGCACAATGTCGTTTGTCGGTCGGTGTCATCTGTCGTCTGTAATGCTGCCGGCAGTTGGGCCGGCAGGCTGCAGGGTGCGTGGAAGGTCGGTGCGCTGGCGGCCGACAATGCACGGCAGGCCAGTACGGTTACGTCCAATTAGACGACACCTTGTTTTAGATATGACAGAGAGAGCGATAGTTAGAGTGCTCAGCTCATCTTTGTCTAAGGTAGACTTTTTATGCAGTGGAGAAATGACAGATTCTTTGAGAATGGGGTGGAACTGACCAAAGGTTAGAGAAGTTGACGATGTTAGTGATTGTGGGGACAAGAACAGATGCGCATTCCTTGAGAAGCCAAGCGGAGATAAGATCAGAATCAGATTGCTTGTTAGGACAGTCAGACAGAATCTTGAGGATTTCAGATTTAGAAGCAGGTGTAAGAGAGGAGAAATCAGGAAGTGTTGTAGGAGAAGAAGGTGACTGTGGCGATGATGTACACTGTGTTTCAGAAAAAAAAACACCCACTTATATTATTGGCTATAAGGCAACAGGTCTCTGGTCAGCAGCACTTCACAATGGTACTTTCCATTGATTTTCACTCCTGGGTTAAGAAAGTGAATGCTGGTTCATCCCAAAGCGGACATGGAAACGTATGATATGTATGGCGACAAAACTCGTGCGATAAGTTTTACAAGGTAGTGTAGACACATGTTAGGTGAGGCAGACAACTAAGCTGTCATGCGACGTCAAATTACGTGAGGAATTTTGGTGCCGAAAATTATTAAAATCAGACAACTATTCCTCAACTTATAGCCAATAATATGAGTGGGTGTTTTTTTCTGAAACACGGTGTAGTGGGGTTGCTAGAGAGAGACAGACGGAGGTTGGATATTTTGTCTGTGAAGAAGTTAGCAAAGCTGTCGACGAGAGAAATACCTGGAGTAGAGGAACGTAAGAATGAAGAGGATTTACGGTGTAAGAGTTTGTTTACAGTTTGCCAGATGCTTGGAGTCGTCAGAGGATGACAAGACGAGGTTAGAGTAGAAGTGTTTCGGATACGAGAATGATGTTGTGGTACTGGTTGCGCAAAGACTTGAACGAGGACCAGTCGAGAACAGAGTGGGAGTGTTTCCACAGGTTCTCAGCGTGGCGGACAGAGGATCTAAAGGCTCGTAGGGCAGAGGTGAACCAAGGGTTGAATTAGGTCTGACGCCTGGAGAGTTTGGTGATGACGGGAGCATATTTATCAAGTAGTGAAGAGAGAGTAGTATTGTAGCTGATCAGGAGAGAACCAAGAGATTTGGGAGGATGTGTTAGGAGTCGAGAGGATTTCAGATCCGTGAGAAAAGAGTCTGTGTCTATAGAGTGGAGCTGGCGAAATGAGTGGATGGTTGGAGGAGGAAGTGGTGTAGGCTTAATAGACAGTTTGGTAAAAACCGGGAAGTGATCTGATGGAGAGCAGTGGGTGGAAGAGAGTGATGGAGCAAGAGAAGAATCAGAAGAGGTTATGACTAAGTCGATAATGTGGTTTTTGTTGTGGTTAGGAAAAGTCACGTGTTGACTGAGGTTGAAAGAGGAGAGAAGAGACAGAAACTGGGAAGTGAGGTGATCTGTGGGATTATCAAGATGAATATAAATGTCGCCGGTGTTGATGAATTCATGAGGTGTGGTAGCAGCAAAAGAAAGAAAAGAATTAAAGTCATCAAGAAAAATAGAGAATGGTTTACAAAGGGTGGATGAGGAAGAAGAGCGGTATATGTTAAATACGGATATTTTAGAGCGAGAAAGCTGGAGAGTAATGGGAGACGATTCGAAAGAGGAGAAGTCAGGAAGAGAGGTAGGTAACTTTCCGTGCTGGATATCTTCATGGTTTTGGCCTAGCTACTCATGATTTGCAGGATATGGCTTTGGTCTTGGAGCTGATGACCTTGTTAACATCACTGGCTGTCTACCAATCAACTTCTCGGCATATTTTATGTATTTGTCTATTGTAATCGTAATTGTAGTCAATTACTAGTTTGTTCTGTTTGCACATGATGACAGGATGGTGCAGTCATTGCTATTGGCAAGGACAAGTATACGCGTGAAGATCTGTGCTTTTCACTGCAGGAGACTGTCTTTGCAATGCTTGTTGAAATTACAGGTTAACGTTTGTACATGCGTGTGCCTGCATGCTTGTGTGCTGTTGTATATTTGGAATTTCTAAGTTTCGTTGTGATTCACCATAATACTAAAAACCTAAAAACAAGAGCTCATCAGAAGATGAGATAGCGAACATGAACGTTTTACGATGACATTGTACCAGAGAATTTCTAAATTCTCTGCATCGTACATGTAGAGGCCAGAGCCTACACCCATTAAACTTGTTCCTGATTTCTACTATAACTAAGCGTCAATGGTAATCTATGCAATGCATCCAATCATCTATGCACCAACGCCCATTAAACCGAGTTATCAGAGTTTGTTTTACCTAAATAATCGCTGAATAATTGTGCAGATGGTATTAATATGGTCATAAACTATCAAAAGTAGATTTTGAAACCGAGGTAAACCTAACAACTGTTTTACGACGACATCGTACACGAATTCCGTGAAATAATGCAAACTAAGGGCCATTATCAAATTCGGTAAAATAACACAAAATAAGGGCCATTTCGTCATTCAAGGTCACCGATATTGGTACCAATCGAAAGCTCATATACGACTTCTTATCAAAATGATAGCTAGGCAAGTACTGCGCATTAAGTCTTGAATTTATGAATCTGCTAGGAATTTATAACGTGGGCATCGCGCGGTCCTTCTGCAGACATTTACTACTAGACATAGTAATCATAAATTGTCCATAGTTATGACTTTGTCAACCATTTTTATGCAATTCGCCCCGGAAACTACCAAATTCGGTAAAATAACGCAGAATAAGGGCCATTTCGCCGTTCAAGGTCATTCATTTTGGTACCAATCGAAAGCTCATATACGACTTCCTATTAGTGATTAATACTAACTTACCTCGTACCTTGCACTATTTCGGAGATACAGTATTTCAAGTGTCAAAAATCGCTATTTTGGCTACCCCTCTTGCGTTTAAACCCCCGACGGAGGGGTTTCCCTGGGACGATCTCCGTAAAATTTTCCGTGGATGTCAATTGATGGCCAAGGTACCAAACGGCGACGAAAAATTGCGGAAAATTTCCACAGGGTGCACCAACGTTATAGACAGACAGACGGAACGGCGATAGCATATAGCGAATCACGTTCACGTTTGCTAATAATAATAATAATAATGTCCACATTGTCAGTGAAATCTCCTGTCAGCGCTTTGTTGAACATTACGGGGTTTTTTTGAAGTTCAGTCCTGTGATTGACCTTCACATGGAATTACGTCCAAAACTGCCACAAACCAAAACAGCCTCAAGTCAGACCAAAATGGCGACACTGAAAATCCAAAACGGCCACAAACCAAAATGGCCGGCCACGTGATATAGTTATTAGATCGGCAAACGTGTGAACAAATAACTTTTCCTTGACAAAGCAGGAATTGTTAGGCCAGGCACTGAAACCACACCAGAAGTAGGTAGGTTTCAAACGTAATGCCGCACATCAGTTCACCTTTGATCACGATGACTCGCCTGCTCATTGCAGGTTTAAGTAATGTTTATGCAGTGAAGTTGAACGATGAAGACGTAGCCTACGCATGGAGAGAACAAAGCGGTATAGAACTTTTTAGCAATCGCCTAATTAGTTCCAGTTGGTCGAAATTTCAGCTGTAATTATAAAAATTTGATTACCAAATGACTTATCATTGGCTGGGTGAATGTGGCCGTTTTCGTATCGCTTTGTGGCCGTTTTAGTCTGTGGCCATTTTCGTTTGTCGCCATTGTGGTTGTGGCCATTCTGGTTTGTAACCATTTTTGATGTCACCTTCACCGTTTAGTTGCTGCTGTGATGTAGAAGCCCCCTTCTGACTTTAAACGACGCCCAGGAAGACCCTGTCACATAGCTAAGAGCCATTGAGTCTTATCTGAGACCATTGACTGTCAGTCTGCATAAAGAAGGCATCCTGTCCAGCAAACTCGTGTTTGATTGTGGACAAGAAGAGCATGCCAGAGAAAGAATCCTGACAGTCATGTGTTAAGGCAAAAGCACATGTAGAAAACTTGTTTAAAAGTGCAAAAACTACTGCAGTTATGGTTTCCTGCATCTGTTCTAACAAAGAACTCACTCTATCCCAGAATTGGCACAAGATAGCAACGTAGTTAGTATAGAAGGTGAATAGGAAGTTTGTGTGTGGTCTATCAGACAGTAACATTGCTGATGACCTTAAGTGATCCTAACCATCCCAAATCACCCCATTTTTAGGTCGACTCTTTGAGGGAGTCGACCTAATAAAGCCGGTCTCAAATGTCCGTCCGTATGTCCGTGTGTCCACAAAAAGTTTCTTTGATTTTAATAAAATTTGGTATGTAGGTAGAGGTTGATGAGTGATACACGACGGTATGCAGTATGACCCTATCCAAGGTCAAGGTCACGAGCCCTTCAAAGTCGGAAATCCGGTTATTTTAAAAGCTATCTCCTCCGCCATTTACAACGTGAAGTTGGCAACTGACCATGGATTCTTAAACTAGAGCACAATAAGTCACGTGACTTTGAAGTTGGCAGAAACGTCAATTGTAGTGGACGAAGTGTTAAAAAACTCTGGGCATGGGGTTGCGGTGGTGGCCATTCATATGGGAGTGGGTTGGTGGCGGGATCAATATGGCTGGGACAGGTTGGGGCCAGGACAGTATCAAGGGGATGAGGTGGTTGTGGGGAGAATGTCTACCTTGTACAGGCCTCTAGTGATAAACCATCCCCAGATGGGCGTGGTTAAGGCCACTTTACCCATTTTTTAGTTTTGGGGTTCCATCATATCTTTGGATTGGATAAAGCTAGGCACTTTGAATTTGTTATACAGACTGATTATGCCATGGTGAGTTGTAGAATGCACATCATAAATTACCCCCAAATGGGGCGTGTCCAGGTCACGTGACCTCTTTAAATTTTAGTAAATAAATGATAAATGGAAATTGTGTAAGATAGAGACATAGTTACAATGGAACACTATTAGGAAATCATACATGGCATATTAAGTGACACAAACACCAGTGACCTTGAATCACCTTGAAAGTCACTTTAGCTGTTTGAAACCTTTATAAGTTTTATACCTCGGAGAATATAGCATGTGTTAGGAAACGTTCATACATGAATTGTGAACTGTACAAGTGTCTGTGCTTAAGGTTACAGGTACACCGTAAAAATAGTAATATCTCGGAAGCAGTGAAGGATAAAGATATAATAACTCAATCTTGCATCTCCTACCGATCACTAACACACTACCTGGCCCAAGCTCCTCTGAAGTTATGACGCTATAGCGCTATACAGTTATGTTTCTCGTATTATTATTATCATTTCCAAAATATTGCCACATTTACGGTGTACATGACTACCTGTGACCTCAAGAAACCCTTCATTTTTGAAAAGACAGTTGAAATTGGCATGTGCTATTTCCCATTCATGTGTAAACATATCGTAGATAATACCTGCTATGTTTTCTGAGGTATGGGAGTTAGAAAAGTTTCAAACAGCAAAAGTGACCTTGAAGGTCACTGAAGGTCATTGGTGTATGTGCATGTTTACAGAGCGTGCAATGGCGCACTGTGGCTCCAGTGAGGTGCTCATTGTTGGAGGTGTTGCATGTAAGTCAGACATTCAGTCACATTCTCCAAACAGTGACAGATGTATCAGTGTCTAATGTGAAGCCAGTTATTATGTCAGAGTTCGATTTTACTTGGTAGTTGTCTGCAGTTACATAATTGGTTACGTTATCACCATACCATAAGCACTATGTATATATTGTATTTGTGTCATGTGTACCTGAAACTGTCTGAGTGAAAAACGTGATACAGTTTATCGGGTCTGATGCATTTGTTTAACAGTCTTTCACTAAATTGTTTCATATGTTTTATACTGACACCAGCCAAAGGAAGGCCATAGCCAAGCAGTAATGAGGCTAATATAAGGCTGTGTGCACAACTATAACATGATAAACTAGAAATGTGGGCAATTAGCGATGCATTGCCACTTGAGGCCGCCCGAGCCCCCAGTCCTTCAGCCTGCCAAGTTTCAGCGCAGTCGAGCGATGCGCAGCTGAGTTATTGCGATTTTACTGATTTTTCTCCCCACAGGGGGCCTAAACTCCACCACGGATCTCGGAGAGGGGTGGTAGGAACTCTACCAAATTTTTCGTGGACAGACCCATCATCGGTCCTACACGCTATTAAATGGATTTAAGAAATATTGCTTCGTTTCGAAACTACGGCCACAATGTTAAAAAAATCGAGTCCAAATTTCGAGTTTTTTGACCCCTGCAAAAATTAGGGGAGGGTTTGGCGAAATTCTCGCGGTGTGTTATTGAGTTCGACCTAGGCCATAACATGTGGTATAACATTTACGACGCTCTTCTTGGTAGTGTCGGAGATTAGAGGTGGCATTTTTTAAAGTTTACGCTAAAAAAGGACAGCAGCAAAACCTAAGGCAGGCTTAGGCAGCTCCGACTACTAACGTATGTCGGGCAGCTTAATAAATCATTGTCGTGTAAAACGAATCAAGCCAGAACGGTGACAAAGCTGAGCAGTTCACACTGTCATGAATCACGAAAGGTAAAGGGTTAAGAGTGCCATACTCCTACAGGAGCACTGGAAGGTGCTCATCTCCTTTGCTAGGCCTTGAACCTGTAGGTACTTAAACCACTGAAGTCTCAAATGCATGGCCAATGCAATGCCTTATATTCAATTATTGTATTACTGCACTGTGGTAAACAAAAGTCATACTATCGGAGTCTGTTCGAGCTGTATTATCACACATTGAAATTGATAGACTTAGCCAAGAGTGTGTTTACCAAGTAAAACTCTGATAGTATGGTCTTTCGTTTATTACTGTCAAGTTTTCTGGTATCAACACTAGAGATACAGTGGACTAATTGTTTTTGTTACCACAGCCGCCGTGGCCGGAGTGATTATGAAATCACGACTGTCGTCTCTGTGAGAGCCGCGTGGTGAGAATGGCCGTCATAATTGTGCTGGTCACCAGCCGTTCTCACTACATGGCTATTGAAAGATCAGTCGATATTATCAGTTGAAACCGTGGCGCCAGTTTACAATGTGGGTGGCTTTCATGTGGTTGTATCAATTGTGTCACTAGCATTCTCCCCTTCAGTAAGCAGACAGTCAATTGAGTCAATGCCGGATGGAGGCTGTGACGACTGTAAACTGTTTGGCAGACCAAGCACTGAAACTGGACATGCATTGATGATCAACGGAACTAGAGTGCACATTAGAGCTGCATAATTTTGTTTTTGTTCTTAAGTCAAAGTAAACAAAATAAAAGACATATGTAGTGTTTGAGCTCCTTTACTAGTGCTAGGTTTACCACAATGCTGTAACACAATACTAACTGAGTTAACAAATGAATGCATACAGTAACATAGGATTAAATTATTTATGTGTGTTAAATATTTACATATTTTTCATTAATACTCATCTAAATTTTAATTAATTTTTTTCGGTTCCATGCCACGATTCAAACCCAGGACTTTGTGTTTACAATTTAGTGTGTTGTCACCCAGCCACCGAGCATAACCGCCCATTGACTGGTATCAACTTATAATGCTTGGTGATGGGCACAAGATGTATAGGATATGCATAAACTACTCGTCATTCTACTGTTATTAGGCTGCATTGCATACAGTATAGATGTGGCCTATTGCGACAGATGTGAGACGCAGCGTGGTCTATGTGTTGAGCACACAAGTGAGTTGTGCAAAAAACGGGTAAACTGATCGAGATGCTGTGTGGGATGCTGACTCTTGTTGGTCGAGGGAACCATGTATTAGAAGAGGTCACGATCAGATATATCCATTCATAGCCTCAAGGGATGTCACGTCCGCAATGCAGCCTTTTGCAAAACTGCTTTGGACAATTGTTTAATTGTGGCCGTTATTTTAGTTAATAATTAGCGGTGATTTATTTTGTGAACGCCAAAGTTAGAAGGGAAATATATGGTTATGCAGATGTTAATAACAGCAGGATGCTTGTACAGAGTGCGCCAATAAAAAACAATCGCCTACAAATTCTATATTTCAACAATGGTAGCACGGATTTGAGCCAAACTTTCATATTTTATATGTGGGTATTCATACAACATATCCTGCAAATTTCATATGGTTAAACAGACACAACAGTTTAAACTGAAGTTGACGTTTTCAAGTGAATTTGCAAATCAAACTTTGCACAGCTTTTCATCAACAGTTCAAACATTTCAGTATTTAAACAGAGTTTTCAAAATGTTCACCGGCTGCAGCAACGCAGACTTTGGTCTACCACTACCTGCACGACACATCACAGCTAAACCCATTTCATCTACCCAATGGCGAATCGTCTACAACGTGTTCAAGCTCCACTTTTTGTCAGGATGACTTGCTCTTATTGCTTTAGCCCCAAATCCTTGCTCACAAAGCGTCTGAATATGGATTTTATCTTCATTACTCAGTTTATCCATCATAAAAATATTAACAAATACCAATAAAATTGCATGCTACTAGTTCACTTAGAAAATGTACTTTGAAATTCAGATAGTTCTAATTTGTAAATCAGACCAAATATTGTAACGAAATTTGCTGATTGTAGGGCCTGAATCCTTCTTTGTTGTAAAAACTAGTAAATTTAATTTTAAAAATCTGCTACAATTGCAGAGGAGATACAGAACTTTCCTAAGGGACTATTTTTTATTGTCACACCCTGTAGCGTGGAGTATTTTGTGGGCTTATTCAGTTTTCAGTGGCTTGTTGGCCAGGCAATATTCGACTACAGGAGATGATGGAGAAGATGGCGGATGAGAGATATGCTCGTCTGTTTGCAACTGATGAGCGATTCTGTATTGACAATGGTGCAATGATTGCTCACACTGGTGCCGAGATGTTCCGCAGTGGGCATGTTACTCCATGGCAAAGCACTTCCTGTACTCAGAGGTTACATTCATATATACAGTTGTAGTGTTATAGTGTTGATTGATGCTGTCACTTAGATTACCCCCATTTTGGAGCCTATGCGCTACCAGGGGTCCGACAATAACAGATATTCACAAGTAGTACTTAGATATAAATATATTTCCTGCATCATATGTTTATTATTGTAATTTTTATCAAATGTTTGCTGCTCTTCAACATGTGAGAAATATGCCAAATAGTCAGTGCCTACACTATAGTGATAAAAAGTGGTTTGTATGCAAATCTGCTACGTAGTTGTTTTCTTAAGTCTGGTTTCATACTGCGCCAATTTTTACATTGTGTCCGCTATTGTTTCTAATTTAACAGACACTATAGTTTCTGAATTTGTGTAGTTTTTAGGTCGACTCTTTGACAGAGTCAGCCTACTAAAGCCGGTCTCAAGTGTCCGTCCGTACGTACGTGCGTACGTCCGTCCAGCCACGAAAAGTTTCTTTGATTTCAGTGAAGTTTGGCTTGTAGATAGAGGTCGATGAGTGATGCACGACAGTATGCAGTATGACCCGATCCAAGGTCAATGTCAAGGTCATGAGCCCTTCAAAGTTGCAAATACTGCACCCCACGTGGGCCCGGGGTACCCCCTTTCCGCCTTTGCTCCTCCCTTGTCCATTCACTTCCTCATCTTTTGCTCTTTATTACCTTTTCCCTTTTTCCTTTTCTCATCCACTTTACTTATTTTCTTATATTGTCCATCCGATCCCTTTCTACCAGAATAGTCCCACTCCGTTTCCAGGCGTGAGGTCGTAGGAGGCGACCGAACCTGGGTTTAGTTTGTTTTGTTTTATGATTGTGTTATCT
>Ga0209780_1002427_pt1 | contig 13250 bp, 9 predicted proteins | sample WorMetexBAHAMAS2_FD_187384 | JGI IMG/M metagenome (GOLD analysis project Ga0209780, IMG submission 187384) | Marine gutless worms symbiont microbial communities from Max Planck institute for Marine Microbiology, Germany - Inanidrilus exumae... | ecosystem: Host-associated > Annelida > Digestive... | reverse complement strand
ACATTCAGACTTTGACAAGTTGACAGCAACAATATTATATAGCAGTACAGGTTTACAAAAGGCATCAGTCAATTGTTGCATAGTTGGCTCTGACAGATAAGGCGACCGACAATAAATACTGTTAAATACATGGATAAAAGTATTCGTTGTTCAAGATCCGTGGTTTAGTTTTTATTGATTCGGGCGATCTTTTATAAGGCCATCTGTCCCACCACGGCGGCAACCCGCCTTCCGCTATTTTGTGGCTACGTAACCGTCAAGAATTGACGGTTCCGTAGTCTACCGTAGACGCATAATAGCGGAACCCTCTTGACGGTTGCGTGGCCAGTTTAAAGCTGATTATTACTTGTTGGTTTAACAGATAAGTTGAGATAACGTTTGACAGTGATTGTGACCACTCAGAACATGTCAGTCATGAATAGGCCTACCGTCCACATCCCAATCTCTTCCCTTTCCCTTGACCACCACCTTTACGTAGATGACACTCAGTGACTCAGCTCTTCTTTTCTTTCCACCCACTCAACTTTGACTCAAGCATTTCTCACCTTCAAAACGCTCTTCTACAGATCTCTTCCCGGATGACTGCTAATCTTCTTACTCTTTAACTCCTCCTCTAAGACTGAATTCTTGCTCATCGGACCGAACCAACTTGCCAAAATACACAACTCTTCACTTAACATCTCCTACTCTGCTCGAAATCTTGGCTTCATCTTTGACGAACATCTTACTTTCTCTGACCAAATTACATCTCTCTCCAAAGCCTGTTACTATCACATTCGTCAACTTCGCTGTAATCGGCCTTACCTCGATTCGTCAACTGCCTGTACCATTGCTAACTCTATCGTTCACTCCAAACTTGACTACTGTAATTCTCTCTACTATAAACTCCCTAAGTCTCAATTATCCCGTCTCCAGCAGATCCAGAACTCAGTTGCTCGTACTGTCGTTAAAGCTCCCAAGTCCTGTCATATCACTCTCATCCTACGCTCTCTTCACTGGTTCAGAATCAATGAACGCATCGAATACAAGCTCCTGTCACTTACCTACCTACAAAGTTCTCACAACTACTCAACATTCATAACCTCATCTCTGTTCGACGTCCTCGTAGTACTCACTCTTCAGTCTTCATCCGTCGTTACTCTTGCTCGGCCACCTACATCATCCTGTCTTATAATTACTGATCGCTCCTTTCGGTTTGCTTCACGTTGTCTCTGGAATCAGTTCCCTTTATCTCTTCATCAACCTCATTCTGGTACCAGTTCCTCCATGCGTTCACGGACTTTTGGCAACACCGTTTCTTCTGAGCTATTGTATTGATGGTCCACAAGACCACAACAGGTTTGACCTGTGCACTCAGACAGGCATAAAATACTTCTCGTGTTCTGTTATGTTGCTGCATTCTGCAAAGTATACCGGTATATCAATGAACTAGTAATAGACAGCTTTCATCATCTAGGTGGTAATGGAAATGGCAATGGGATTGTTAACCCGTGAGTGGCCATGAACCTAAACAGTTTCTAAAGAAAACATAGCGTTCTGTAGGTTTGAAAGCTTTTCTGCGAGTCAGTGTCCACTTATGTTAGATAATTGTGTGGACCTGTGAATTAAAAAAGACAGCTGAGTTGTAACATATATCTGTGTCAGGGGCTGTGTAACTGAAGAAAGGGGTAATGAAGAAAGGAATAAAAAGGACAAAAACGCCATCGTCAGGTAAATGCAATAAAACAGAATCTGTCTGTCTGTGTGTCTGTCTGTCTGTTTCTTTGTTCCTTATGCACGGTCTGTTTTGAGCCGATTTGTAACCATATTTGGCATGCATCCTTACATCTTCCAGATGGTCATGGGCCGGTTAGCGAGCGCCGCTCTCGCCCGCAGGCTCACGCTCCTCGCGCCGTCGGTACGCCGCTGCAAAACACTGCCGATTGTAAACGTCTGACTAGCGGGAAACGGGCCGAGCGCCGTAGGCACGAGAAGCGAGGAGTGACAGAGCGCCATAGGTGGAGCAGTAGTATGTATATATGTAATCGAAAATGTCTATGTGTCTGTCTGTTCTGTCTTCATCAGCTTTAGCGGATCTGCACGAAATGTGGCATGTGGCATCGTTATACCCTACAAATGGTCATGGGAAAAGTTAGCGTACGCTGCTCGAGCCCGTAGGCGGCTTTGCGCGCCCAAATTGACAGGCTCAACCGATCGAGCGCCGTAGGCGCGTGAGCTCTGTCGGGAAATTCGGAACTAGTGGCCAGCAACCGTAACGGATCGAACGCCGTAGGCGCGAGTGACCGAGCGCCGAAAGTGCGAGAGTGGAGCGCTAGTGTTGTATAAATGCAATTATAGTATAGGTGTGTGTGATTAATGGTGATCTTTTGGTGGGTTGCTTTTCATCGTAAAAACAGCAAATAAGCAGCATGCGGTGATGAAGGCCAAAAGGTCCTACATAATTATTGTTACCTACAACGTATGTTTGATTCTGGGCAGTTTGAGTGAGGAAATTTTAATAGTTACTTAGCTGTTTTCCTGCAAGCAAAAGAGCATATTTTTGTACTCCTTACTTAAACTGTTTATGCTTGCTTTATCTTTACTCACAGGACTATAACAACTTACCAATCATGACTGATTACACCTGTATATCTACAAACTTAGCTGCCATTATCAGTAACACAGTCCCTTGTCTGTCATTTGCATCGCCTTACTGCCTAAATTTTGACTTACCTTTAAAAACTGTAATGTAATAAAATGCAAGTACGTTTGTGTTAAAATGCTGTAGATATCACGGGTGATCAGAGTTCACCAAATAAGCAGCGTGCAGTGATGAAGGCCAAAAGGTCCGTCAGCTACTTTTTGTACTATTTGTAGTACTTTTGTACTTTTTTGTAATATTTTTGTCACTTTAAACAGTCCCACAAGTTTTGAAATTAATTCGTTCATATATACAGTTTACTAATGCAGAACGTAGTTATTTAATGTTTGCAATTACCGGTAGTAAATTAGTCATTCAGTCGCTAGCTGTTTCAGAGCACACACGCACACTCCCACGTAACCGATGAAGCACATGGCATGGCATGTGTGAAATATACTGAACAGAATTTTGAATGAAGCTCAGCTGTCGCAGAGGTATTGCGTGATGCTTTGAGTCAGCTCAGCTGAAATCTTGTTAATTGCTACACAAACTGTGTGAAAAGTCACACTTGAAAAAGGCTTGCTTTAGGTGAATAACCTTCAAGGTCAGTCAAGGTCATAGTAAATGATGCTGTGCGGTAGGTCATAATATATTACTTCCTGTACTAGTGACCTGTAGTAAAAACGTCTCCGTCTGCACCGTCGTACCACTGTCTGATGTGACCTTTAGAAGTCCTTCAATTTCGCTACGATAGTTACATAATGGGTCATGTACGCTTTTCCATTCCTGTGCAAGCGTATCACTAACACATACCTGCTATATTTTCTGAGATGTTTGATTTAAAAAGGTTTTCGAGCAGCTGAAGTGACCTTCAAGCTCACTCAAGGTCATTGATATTGGTGCCATTCAATAGGCGAAGCAGGATTTCCTGTTAGTCTTCCATTGTAAATACGTCTCTATCTTATACCATTTATTTATGTTAGCCTAATCCCACCTATTTTAGAAACTTGAAAAAGGTAAATGTACGCCCCATTCCTCGTCAGTCGTCAGTCTATCACGCGTAAGCTGGCTAGTACTTGCCACGATCAATCAGCAAGACAAAATTAAAGTGCCTAGCTTTACCCTTTGCAGAGAAAGGACGGGGCCCCAGTATTTTGCAATGAGTCACGTCACACTGACCGTGCCCTTTTTAGAGGTGTTTGATAGGGTTATAGATCTATTTATTATGCTCAACCTGTGTACAAAATTTGAAGGCTCTGTAGCTTCATCTTTTCCAAAGATATGAAGGAAAACCAAAAATCTAAAATAGGGGTATACTTGGAGGTGGTTAGAATCACTCAGGGTTATTGGCAAAATCACTGCTTGTTAGAGCACATAGGAGTTCCTATGCACCTTTCGTTGAAACTAGGCGTCTATCTTGTACTGTTTGCTAGTGACTCGCAATTTTTCCTACCGCACGTCAACGTCGTGAATATGACGCCCACTTTGGGGGTGACCCCATTGGAATTTCATCCAGATGTTTGTCATCAGACTAGTAGTAGAGTCCCTGGGCTACCACGCGGCTTCGTTTGCATGATGGACGATGTGTTTTAGCCATTTTGATGAAACACAGACACTGGGCCATGGCACATACGGCGCTAGCAGGCCTTAGTAGGACTAGTTGTAGTAAGTAACAGCGATGAATTGTACAGGAAGAAAGCAAAGACGAGCAAGTCTTCTGCGACAGAACTAGTTTCTGACAAGTCATCGGACAAAAGCGATAAGCCTGAGTCTGATAATCGAGGGACGGAATATGAAACTGGCCTGTCTATGACTCAGCATCAACCGCTGTTGTTGTCACAGTCGGGGAAATTCATCCCCAAATTTCTGGCAAAGAAGAAAGCTGGTGAGTGCACAGTCAAGCTAGAGCGTGCAGCTGCTAAGTTCACGGAGTCCGATAGCTGCGGTCACCTGTTATCAGAGACAGATGTCTACCTAAAGTCTCCAGTAACGGACAACATTTCAGATGCAGATGAACTGCTGGCTGATGGCCGTAGTGCATGTCGGGATAGTGTGATGCCGGCAGAAGATGCCTGTGACGAGCCAGCGCTTGTGACCGTATCATCAGCAGCGTCTGACAGTGAACATTTCACGCTAGCAAACAACGACTGGGCAACAAGCACTGGTCCAGTCACACAGGGATTGCAAGCAGCTGGTACTGACTTAGAGCCGGAAGAAATGACAGTCGGTGACAATGGTAATGAGTGTGACAGCTGTGAAGATGCTGAGCCTGAGGAGACGCTGAACCGCAATGAGCAGAGCGATTACGTTGCAGGTGAACTTGAAACATCTCCAGACAATGACCATGGGTGTGATGTCACCGCTGCAACAAAAACAACTTCATCAGCGGCTAACGACAGCGTAGATGCACCTCATAGTGAAGCAGTTGCTACAGCAGTTAGCCACGACGGCTGCATGCAGTCACAGGCTGCTGGCGGGCAGATCGGTCAGTGTCGAGTAGACACGAAACTGGTCATTGATGATGGCAGCCAAGCAGGTAGAGATGACACTAACAGCGACGCTCTACGGCCAGACGTTAATGTGGAAGATGATTTAGGTCGGATGTCCTCCGAAGCAGTCGTCGACGCAGCTGTGCTGGATGACGTAGAACCAGGTTCAGATGCGGTATCCAATGACGACGGTGGAGGGAAGGCGGCGGGCATCACAGACGCCACTGTCGACGACTTGGTTGGCGATGACTCGTGCAAGACGGTAGCACTGGCAGCGGTGACCGTGAACATGGCGTCAGATGAAGATGCTGATGCGGAGACAGGTAATGACGTAACAGTGACGTCAGACAAGCAGTCGGTGTCGACATCAAGTGAAGCGCTGTTGTTTGATGACGTCCTTGATCTCACCGACTCACAACTCTGTCAACTCGACTACATGTCCAGGTCAGCGTTAGCACCGTCCGTCCGTCTGCCGTGTCCTCTACAAGACTTCAGTCAAGTCTTTTCATAGCCAGCATACATATCAGCGTTCATATAACATGCTCTGCAACTGCAGAGGGTCCGCGCGACGCGCTATGTTAGTAAGTTCGTGCTATGTTTCACGAGGTATGGGAGTTAGAAAGGTTTCAAACAGCAAGTGACCTTCAAGGTCACTCAAGGGTTCAATTCCCAGCCCATGGCTTTCACGTAACATAGGTCAACTCAGCCTTGCATCCCTCCGGGGTCGCTAAATCGAGTACCTGCGCCACCACTGGGTTCGAGACCCCACTGGAATTTAATGAAGATCTTCAGTGTCAGAAACTTGATTCCCTATGCTATTGTGCGGCGCTATTTGCATGATGATGTTTAGTTTTGATAGAACTCGGGACTTGTGACAGACACACTGACGGACGGACGTAGACAGGGTCATAGCATATGCCGCGCCGCTCGCATAGCGTCGTTAAATGATGACGACCTTGCTGACCGGTACTGATGCTGGTTGCAGCGACGGTTCAGTGTACACTGCAGCTACCGGCATGCATTCAGCAGCTGACCGTCAGGTCAGGCCTACCGACTGGCAGATGTGCAAACGTGCAGAGGGTGGCAGAGCTATCAACCAGCTGATAGCGCAGCTCAACTCTATCAAGTACGTGCAACTAAACTGTGCTTTGTTTAACATGTTTAACATTACCAGTACAACTCTGAACACATACCACTGACAGGCTATTAACCTCAAAATCACCCCCCAAGTAAGCGAAATACTGGCATTATGTAACTAAAATATCACTGCAGTTGCCCCCGATATTCTAACTTCATTTGTTCTGAAACAGTAAGGATATTTGGGACAAAACAGCAGAGTAAATTTCGATGACGATATTAGTAGAAATAAAGGAAATTCTTTTTGCCTTTTTTGTGATTCACGAGAAATACTGCTGCCTTCTGCTCTATAATATTCTAGTAATGTCATTACCAGTAGGTGGTGCACGGCGTGATTAGCCTTGTGAGAGGTTTGCACTCACTGACAGTTTTCTAGCTGAGCCGGTATTTTCATTTAACTAATGTTGTCTAAGCAACAGTGCTCTCTTTGCTGCTTGCTGACTGTTGGACCAACGTTGTGTAGTTCAAGAATGATCCAATTCAGACGGGAAATTGCAACCGTCAAGCAACGTCATCTTCAGCACAGCCATCGCTGAGTTCCTCATTTCAGCTGAACTTACTGACAACAGCTGACTGGCTATCATATTCAGACGTTTTTACTTTAGTTTTCACAGTTGATGTTCAAGACATTGTGTTGCTGCCATATGACGATGTACTTGATCAATCAAAGAGCTTCTGACCAGAACAAAACTTGTGTGTAACTGGCAGTGAGTTGATCAAACAGAACGTAAATATCATACGAACTTGTTCTTGTTCATATAAACTATGTTGTCTGTTTTAGTTATTGTCATTCTAAAGATGCAAAAACATACACAAGAATGAATGATATGTAAATATGTTGCATTACTGGAGAAGTTGATTTTTCACGTGCTGTGAAATGTCAAATACTGAACAAGAACGAGCATAATTTATTACCACAACAGCACTGCGAGTGAGTGAAATATAACATTTATTGCACGCGTCCGAGTGTGCTGCACTTATGCAGTCCACTGAATTTTAATTTAACAATTTAATTCTGGCATTACAGTTTTGATAGGTCATTATGAGAACATAAAATTTAAGAACTGCAAAAACACTGCAAATGATTGCTAGAAGCACACAATAATTTTAAGTAAGTAGAAAAATGTCCAGAATTGAACCTGTTCAACCAAATGCAAGTAATTTGTAAAAATAAGACAACCTGAACTGTTACTATTAGGGATGGACAGATACTGATTTTCTATAATGAGTCACATATCATGCTCCTGAAATGCAACTGGAGCCTGGAGCCATATATTGGTCCAGACAAGATTTCCAGATCTGTCAAAAGCAGTTGACTGTAGGTCACTGATAATTTACTACAGAGTGAACTGTTTTTACTTTCTCAATTATCAATGACCAGCGCTCTGCAGATGCTAAGCAGTCAAGTTAGTTGGCTGAACGACTGGAAACAGCATCCATTCACAAATCCAGAAGGACCCGCATGCTCAGCTATGGTCACTAGTACACTGAAGTACAAACATTGAGACAGTGACTCTCAACAGCCGAGGCTAACCAAATAAGCCACAATAAAAATTAAAAAATTTAAAAAAAATTACTCAATTCGGCACAATCACGTTTTGCAGCTGGAGCCGAATTTTGCCAGATAACAGAAATATGGTTGCATTTCAATTACTGGTTAGATAATCCGTACATCCCTAGTCACTATGTACAACATAATATGTAAAATGACAAAGTTCACGTGACTATGCCACAGTCAAGTCCAGTCCATGTACACTGTCTGTCACATGCCCTGCCAACACAGTCAACATGAAAGTGCTAGCGGCGTTCCGCTCGTGACTTGCTTGCTGACTCTCCGTTCTCGGAAAACTGCAAGCAATACACATCAAAATGAATACTGCTTACCAAACTTGTATGAAAACATTACAAAACACAACTGTAATTCACTTTGACCATTTCCTTATGACAGATGCACTGAAAGCCTCCGACTCGAGCATGCTTGAATTTGTGCGTTATACAAATTTTTAAATAATAATAATAATAATAATAATAATCCTCCGTACGCTTGGACTTGAAATAGCCATTCAGCATCTTACTTCATAGTACTCACAGTTGTGAAGCAATGGATGTTACAGTGATGAAGATAACATTAACTTCAACAGTGGTATAAAAGTTTATGCCAAAAGCAAATTCATCTTTATTTATGAGTTATCCAGAGAAACCAATAACTAAGAACTTTTAAAGGTAGAAGCATCATTCCTAGCTATAAAAACTTATTACATTTCAAGTAATAAGTTTTCAGCACAACCATTTAGTCGATGAAAAAGACAACACAAATTAGTGAAAATTAACTAAATTTTTGCAGTAGTAACACTAATTAATGATGTAAGGTAGCTTTAAAAACGTTGGTTGATTGTGTCCATTATCACATTTCACAACAGAAGTAAGTTGGTCGCAGATACTGTTCCATGGCATCACTTGGCTAAGGCGTAGTTACACTGAGATCATCCACACTGCTGGCTCACTCTTTATAGACTTACCATGAGAAATCTTTCAAAACATTCACTGTGCATCCCCCTTTTCACTATGAAACAGTTTTCTGCTGTTATTTTGTCTTCATAAGACAACGGTGTATGATGTCAACTAGTAAATCACAAGCATTTTCTCTGGTTCAGGCAGCCTATGACATAAACGTGTACTGAATTATTAACTCTTTTCTACTACACGCAGTGCACAAATGTACTAATGTACTAAAGTGTAAACGTTATGGTCACTCAAACAAGACTTATGCCTGCCTTCAATGGTTATCAGGAAAGGCAACTGGATCGAAAAAAATTTCGCTCTGGCTACTAATAAATGTTAAGGCAATGACACAGTTGGTGAACTACTCCTAACCAGGACAACTGTCTACTTAACGATAAACTGACACTGGTATCAGTAATAGTAACAGCACCAGTAATCATATTACATACAAAGCTCAGAAAACCCAGGCGCATGGAAGTATCGTTCGCTCAGCTATAGTCACTAGTGCACTATACAACAATATTACAAAACTCTCTGATGATATTCTGATAACGGGAATTTTGGGGAAGATTTGGTGCTAAAAGGGGAATTCCTAACTTACAAAATGGGAATCCACGGTTTTCCTGAACTAGGGTCATTCAAGGTCATCGCCAATGTCACCATTCGATACAGCACATGCAGCTTACTGTTCACGTTTCACAAGCACTATCGTTAACTGTGACAAGTCAAACTGAATGTGTATCACAGCAACATCATTATTCTATCATAGGCACATTGTAACTGCATTCACTTAACAGATATCTAGTTTAATACGGCTCAAATTCCAAACACACGGCATACCTTGCGCCTGCTTGGTGGCTTTGCTTCACGCTCCATCTCTCTCGCTTGTCGTTCTTCTTCTCGAGCCTTTTGTCTCTGCAGCCGCTCGGCTTCCCGCTGCTGTATCCGCTCCTGATGCTGCTGTTCTCGCAGTGCTTGCGCTGCCACTTTCTCTGCAACCTGCAGCATGCCTTGTGTCATTAGGTCTCATTCTGTACTCGAGCACTTCTGTAAGTAAGTAAATTTATAAGGTGCACTATGTTTAAAATAGGTCACTAGGCGCTATGCTCATAATGCTAAGGTTTACTTTACCTTTGCAGTGGGAACCCAGGCATAATGTCGCTCAGAATGGATCTAGTCAAGTAACTGTCTGACCTGCAGTCATCATCAGTACTCAGTATTACAGTTATCATGACACACACAGCTGACAATGTACCAATAAATATTAAATCACAACAGGTGCAGGTGTGAAGCAGCTGTCTACCCACTGTTACTAGATGCTTAAGGAAAGCAGTAGTAAAAAGTTGGGTTTCATATCACAGCTGATGACTCGGCAATGCAATGTGCTGGTTGCACACTGTTAACACACATATGTCCGACCTGACCTGTTCGTCTGTCAGTGGCAGCCAATAAATACACGGCAGTGCGTTGGTTTTGCGAAACAAGTCATCGAGGAGTTTCGCCGGCGGCTCTTCCTCCACTTTGGCTGCAGCTCCTTCAACACACAGTTCAATGACATTATTACTCTCCGCCACATCCCATCAATTCCCAGGTCGACTCAGCCTTCTACGCTCCATGGGATGGTAAAATGAGTACCAGAGCCAAAGGGCAGGTAAAATTGTGATCCACTTTTGAGCGCATGAGAGGTAGTTACGACGATGTGCTATACAGATCGACGTATACTTTACTTTCCTTTAATTCATGATATCGCAGTACAGGTACTTTCAATGTCATGTTCTCCCACTCAATGACTTGCATGTATGCACCTATATGGTATGGTGCCACTCTATGAAGATGCAATGCAATTTCAGCTGCCTGGCCTTTCTAATGCCACCTGTAATCAATTACGTCTAGACCAGATTCATGTCACAGCCACACCTTCACAGCACAACATAAATTAAGGAAACAAAGATGCATGTACAACAGAGCATTTTTGATCACTGAACTTGTGTATTATATCTTCCAATACTGTAATAAATTTAAAACCATTACATTTAATCCACGATGCAACAGAGCAATGAACAGTGGTTGTGTTACTGGAAATATCCACCTCTGGAGTCCTTGATATACTAGCGCTATACAAGCTAGATTACTATTACATATAACAATGATCAGCAGAAAAGATCAAGGTAACTGTGAAAGCAGTGAGAAGATACACTGACCAGATTTGTTGTTTTTCTCGCGACCTCGATGGTCATGTCGTGCCCTCTCTCTGTCAGCTCGGTCTGCTGATCTCTTGTCCCGTGGTTTTGTGGACTTATCCTCCCGACCTCTTTCCTCCCTACTCACCCTCTGTCTGGATGGACTCTGTCGGACCTTGTGACGGTCCCATTCACGAACCGGCTGTGCAGCAGGCTTCGCTGTGGCATCCCTAGAGCGAGACTTTGCAGCGTCATGAGGAGATGTTTGTCTGGCGTCGACACGCTCTCGACCACCCGTGGATCGATCTCTTGCCCCGCGACTCTCCACTTCCTGCGACTCTGTGAGAGGCTTAGCAGCAGATCCTGACCCGGTAGCGCCACCTTTCTTCCGAAACTCAAACTACAACGCAATGAACAGTCAACGTTTATATCAAAGCACTTCATACAAGTAAATCAACTTGCCATTAAAAGGTTATGTAACGTCATTTACGTTACGTTTATATTCATTTAAAACTACACAGTGTCCGAAAAAATGTGCCAAAATATTTTTGCCGATAACTTTGCTAAATGCTGACCAATTTTCAAAATTCTTTCACCGACAGACATGCCAATGAATTTGTCGCAAAGTAATAATAACATATCCCACCACCCCTCAAATGCGTCGCTACACTACCTTGTGAAATGTTTGTGCTCAAAAAAGGCCATGCTCCACAGCTGAGTGGAGCAAACTGCCATGCAAAACTGCTGAAAAATAGTCATCCAGTGATGTTAGCACAATTTTGTTAACTGATGAATAGATATTTACAGTAGTCACATCAAAAACCCAAAGAATCACCAACTATACGCAACTGCAGCAACCAAGAAAGACGCCACGACAATATGCTTGTGCACACTATCAACATTCAAACAGTCACTGATGGCATCAGTCGTCGAGTCACAAGTGGTCAACAAACACAAGCTTGATATTTGTCAATCAAGGAGTCAAGGTGTTATTGAGGACTGTTATCATCACATCATGATGTTATAACAGTTACTGCCAGGCATGCATTAGACTTCAAGCGAATTCTTCATCATCCCGCAGGGCAGTGCCCAGCACACATGGCACTTGAGCCAACTTTCTTGCCAATAACGTCGCCAGATATCGACTGATTTTCAACATTGTTTCAAGGCAGACTCAGCAGTAAATTTGTAATAAAGTATTAGTAAAAGATCCCACCATTCCTAAATCATGTTGTTACACTATCTTGTGATTCATCGTTAATAACTGGACACGTTTCAGGTTGTAGCTGTTTTTCTGACACTAATATTTCACAAGGTAGTGTAGCGACGCATTCGACGGGTGGTGGGATATTTATTTTTACTACAAATTTACTGCTGAGTTTGTCTGTGAAATCGGTCAGTATTTGGCAAAGTTAGAGGCAAAATATAGTGGCACCTTTCCTCCAGAGTTAACAGACCACAATAGAGATCGAACGAACCGACCGCTGCTGTTCCGAGACCGAATCAGTAACTGCACAAATTTGTTAACCGAAACGAACCGAACCACACACGCAGATCCGCGCTAGCACAGACCGCCGTGGCGGTCGGCGAGTGAGTCGCTCGCCGGCACGGCGATAATTAATGCAACGACGGTCATTTGATGCCGCCGAATTCCTTGTCACAAGTCACAATGGCCGCACAAGACGCCGCATTTTTTGTGTACTTTGCCCACTCTATGGTTAGGACGATACAAGTAGGACAATACCAGCCATAACGTCGACACTCGATACCGAATACTACTACTACTTTAGCTCCGAGGGAGGCGCCGTGGTCGTCGTCGCTCGCTGTAGCTGCACCCTCTGCAACTGGATCCGGCAGTGCACAGCGTCAACTGCGTCCACTAGCCACTGCTTGGCAGTCGAGAACTCCGACTGGCTGAAAAGTTTGTCATGCTACGTCGGCAAACCTGGTGTTCATGTCATTGATTATTTCTTGTTTCATTGTCTGCAGCCCTGTGTCGTTTGTCGAGCGCGCGCTTAATTCCAATGACTAGAGGAATCACATCAGTTGCTGCTGACGACTCTGCGCTAACGTCCTTGGTCGCGCGTTCGATGGGTGCGAATTGATTGAAGTTTTACAGCACACAGAATGACTGGACTTTGAACCCAGCTTCATCCGTGGGAACACAGACGCCCTCAGCTGCCCATCTGGCGGCCGTTAACGATTATGATCAAAGGCATTCGTTGGTGGTCTGGTCGTTTATCCGACGCTCACTGCGTTGGTTGTCAGGCCGAATAAAATAAACTATGTGTTTCTGCGTTGTATCGCTGGTGGGAGATTAAA
>Ga0209780_1002426_pt1 | contig 13251 bp, 7 predicted proteins | sample WorMetexBAHAMAS2_FD_187384 | JGI IMG/M metagenome (GOLD analysis project Ga0209780, IMG submission 187384) | Marine gutless worms symbiont microbial communities from Max Planck institute for Marine Microbiology, Germany - Inanidrilus exumae... | ecosystem: Host-associated > Annelida > Digestive... | reverse complement strand
CGGACACGGTCACCCATCCCAGTACTAACCGGGCTCAGCGTAGGTTAACTTCGTTGATCTAGACCAACGACGTTACCACTACGCCACGCCGCCTAGGTGAGCAAAGTTGGTCATACGATGGCGTTTAAAGGTTGAGAGAGACAAGACGTCTCTCTCAACCTTTAAACGCCGTCGTAAGACCTTTTTATGCATTCGCCACTGCAGAGTGTTGGCGAAGGTGTTCTGGCCGCCATAGGGCAAGGAAATGTGAACATTTTGCAGCACTTACATTGAGATCGCTAGCACTAAGTTTTTATCCACACATACCGCTAGGCAAGGTGTGGATATATCCTTTACTGTTTGTGTGTTTGTTTGTTTTTGCGGTTACGGATTTCTCCGCGGGGGATATTAGTGGCGTCAAATTTGCACGGCGGTTCATCGGCGTCGAAGGCAGGAAATCTCCCAGTTTTGTGAACTTTGCTCCCCTGGCCAGAAGCCCAAAATCGGACGAATCGGTCAGCGCGTGGGCCACGCCCACCGGAATATAAGCATTATCATACAGATGCGCCGACGTAAACGTCACGCTCGAGATGCGCCGTTCGTGAAATCGCGCGGCATGTGGACGCAGGATCGGCATGTGTGGATATACGCCAGTCCCCGAAGTCTAAGACGGACATACTTGTACTTGTCTTAAACCCACCGATTTAATTTTATTACCCGCGCGACGCTGTGCTAGCGCGGCACTTGCTGTCGTCGTTGTATGTCTGTCCGTCCGTCTGTCACAAGCCGGCACAATACCAAAGGCTAAATGCAGGATCACGCAAACAACGCGATAGCCTTGGGACTCTAGTTTTCTGATGCCAAAAATCTCGACGAAATTTTTACTCGAGCACCCCTACCCCAAATGAACGTGGTGTAGGTTCAAATTGGCGATTTTCGACCAACATCTCGCTATATCTAAGAAAAGATGCAAGACAGGGACATGAGAACGCTAATAAGAACTCGTATGTGATCTATCGATTAGTGCTATTTCCAGTGAGCTTGCGTGATCCTAGCTACCCAAAACCACCCCATTTCGACATTTTGTATCGGCTGATCGTCTCATGCGCTGTCAACTTATAGGTGGACGGTCAGTGTGGTAAAGTCGTGACGGTCTCGGTTACCAGTTTTTGTCACAATCGTAAGTTTGTAATTGGTGCAATTCAAATGATTGATGCAAAAGAGTACGAGTGCATGCACGATATATTTCTCCCCAAAGGGATGTATTCAGAGCTACGTCACCTCTTTCAGTTTTGGGAAATAACTGATATCTCGGTAACGGTGCAAGACAGAGATAGTTGCAACGGAAGACTAATAGGAAATCATGCGTGGTCTATCGAATGGCACCATTGCCAATGCCTTGAATGACCTTGAAGGTCACATTATTTTGCTGTTTGAAACCTTTATATCTCCGTACCTCGTGAAACATATAGCACGAATTTACAAACACAGCGCGTCGCGCGGTCCCTCTGCGGTAGCTGAGCTTCTTGTTGAGATATTGCGAGATATTGGTCTAAAATCGCCGATTTGATTCTACCCCACCTCTATTTGGTGCCCACTTGGGGTGACCTTGTTGTAATTTCGCTGTGATCTTTGGCCTCAGAAGACTAGAGTCCATGACCTGTTGTTTGCGGGATCCATCGTTTAGCCGTTTTGATACAATACCGGCGTGTCACGGATAGACGGACGGACGGACCGACACACGACAGCATATATCGCACTAGCATAGCGTCGCGCGGTAAAAACGCGCTGTATAAGTTCACTGTTACTATTAGCCTGTTATTATTATTTTGCTAAGCCTATGCGGTTTGATTTAGGCCTACATTACCGAGATTGTGGTTACAACGGTAATCATTCAGCTGTCTGATACTCAACCGCTGCATAATGACTGAACGTCGCAGACCGTTGCTAGTGCATCATCATCATTATCATCATCATGACGAGCAGTAACAGCAGCAGTGGCGGCAGCATGTCCGTGATGAAAGAGTCATCGGATTAGGTCCATTACTCGAACGCAAAGACGCCGGCCTGGCCACACGCACACAAAACTAACCTGGATTATGATTAGACGGCAGTTTTCAGCTATCGCCAGTTCGCCAAATTTAGGTCTCTGTTTTTTCGACTTCGCGAGAAAAACTAATAAATGGTCCTCGAGCATTAGTTTTACAACAGGAAACACACTTGCGGCATCGGTCTTCATCAACAAAGGTGGTCACCGAAACTGACATTTTAGTCTAATGAGCAAGAAGCAAGAAGCTTAACTGTCACATGTTTCACAAATCCTAAGCGTTAATTGTCTTCTTCTCTCGGCACCGCATTCACGGATCGGCGCCGGCTGCCGGATCGGATTTTCCGTTCTCAGCGGCTTTTGCTTTTAATTCTCTTTCCGGATTGTTTTCTGTTATGTAGTTCCCTGCAGAAGATTAAGCCGGCTATACTCTCAAGTTTTTTGCGCAAGTTGCATGTACCGCATCATGTACCGTATTTCCTCTAACAGAAGCCCCCGGCTTCTATTAAAGACCCGCCTTGTATTTAAGACCAGGCTTCTATTTGAGGAAATACGGTAATTTCATGTTTGTGTGAAATTGCTCCTTTTCAACACCCCATCGGGGAGTTTGGATCCTTCCATTCAACGCCCCGATGACATGAGTCTCCTATCCTCAGTTACAGAGAAATAAAACGTTTTTTACATTTATTATTATAAAAAACGTTAGTGTAAATATAACTCAAACTACATGCATGGCAAAGCTCAGCGTGAGACCGCCCGGCATTCTGTGGTTCTAGACTGTAAGCTCGTGCCACTACATAACACGTTCCAAAGTTCGCCTGGTGTCTGCTGTCTGTTATAATTATAACGCGATAAGGCTGGCAGTGTCTCCCAATGCAAAAATTTAGGGGGGTGCGCAAACACTCGCCAACCGTTCTCAGCCGTTTCTAGCCCAAAGTTCACCAATTTTTGGGGAATGTAGGGGAGACCCTGTAGATTGACAAATTTCTTTCCGATTGTTGATATCATGTCCGTTAAAGAGACATTTTCGGTCAAAGTTCAAAGTCGGCCCCAAAAAGCGGTTTTTGCCCTCAGCTCGTGGGAGTTCGGACCAAATTTTTCAAATAGCAGTCATAAGTAAATATGTGTTCAAGTTTGGTTGAGATCCGTTCAGTAACCTCAGAGATTGGCGTCGAAAAAAAGAAGAAGAAAGAACGAAAAAACCACAGCGACAAAATATAAGCCCTTCGGCACCGCGATGACGTGCGGGCTAAATAGTATTTTCATGATATCATGCGTCGTTTGCTACGTTGCTTTGCCTTTCAATCACACATTCAAAATAGATGGGCAATGCAGCATGGTAAAATTATAATACAGAAAGCACAGACAGTAATACAGTGTGCAGGTAGTTACGATATTTTACTTACTACACGCTTTCGTACTGCTGTCATTGACACATGATGAACGTTTTTATCACGTTTTATCAACGTCTTCTGTTTTTCTTCAACGTTTTTACATCTAGGCCGGTGCTCAGTTTAGTGTTCATCGTTTCGTGAATGGCTCTGTAGTTCTAACACAACGTATCGCTGTGGATCACGGACAACAGGCCATATGGTACTCATATGCATCGCGCTGTAAAAATATAAAGTTACAAAAAGAGAAATGGTGCGAATTATACTTGTCAGCAAAATTAGGAATCACTGAACGGAACTGAAAAATGTGCTAAATTACAGTCACAAATTGCACGAGGTATCAGTGACGACGAAGAGACAGTATTATTGAAGAAGATTGCTTGCTTTGATCGTATAACAAAGGTTTGGATGGAGGAAACTAGTAACTTGATGAGTTAATCAAAGGAAGTACCCTCGCTATCCCTATGCGTGTGACCTTGCTGTTCATTTTTCTTTTTCTAAAGTTGCTATTTTCAGCATGATGAACGTATGTTACACCTTGAGACTGTTACTTAAAATGACATATCGTTCTCTCGCTCTAATTGAAGCAATCAAAAATTTATTTTCTGAACAGTAACACAAAATTACAATGTATGTTGTATGCTAGCGCTCAAAAGGCTGCCATTCAGAGAAGCATTACGCTTATTAAACTGGCCGCCTAAACTAACAAAAGAACATAAATATGAATACTTCAGAAAGGAGAAGAGACAGGAGGGAAAACAAACTGATCGTTCACTGTCTGTCGGCTCTGAGACCGTCCAGCCATCGCCCGTCGTCCGCGATATGGGTGTTCTTCACGACGCCGAATTGTCCGTGAAACAAGACGTTCAAAAAGTTTTGGATTTGTGGCTGTAATTTGAGCTGACTGTGGTTGTGCAATTGAATCCAGCGTTTCAGGCTCACAACAAATGGGCCCATATCTGGGATCGCTAGTTTCCATTGATAAATGCAGTGGTGAACTGCATGGGCGCGGTCAGTTCAGCGGTGGCACTGGCTCTTTCTCCAGCCATTCAAAACCTTCCTAAGCTAGAATATTCTGATCCAGTACAGTCGGCGGCAGCAAGCCTATCCTTAGACCGCAATGAATATTCATGAGGCTGGGTCATAGCAATAATGTACTCACTGCAGACTTCAAGTAAAATTCTTTATGACTCACTACTATAGGATAAGCACTGGCTGGGTATGGGCTGGAGTCCTTGCCGGATGATGTAATTTTGTATTTTAAGATATTTACGACATCTTTTCATTAATGTTCAACACTTTCATACAAGACAACAACGTCAGTCGACATTTTCATGTGCTCCTCTTCATATTAATAAAATAGCAGCCACCTGTTTCTACCAACTACGGCGTCTCCGACAAATCCGTCGTCGCATCGGTCCAGAAATCACAACACAGCTGGTACTCGCACTCGTGACAACCAGACTGGATTACTGTAACTCAGTGTTAGCAGTGCTGCCACAATGCACAGTTGAGCCACTTCAGCGCGTTCAAAATGTGGCCGCATATTTGATCTTCAATTTAGGGAGAAGACAATACACAATGTCCTGCCTCATTCAGCTACTCCAGTTACCAGTCCGGTATAGAATTCAGTACAAACTGTGTACTTTGATGCATAACATCTGGTCCGGAAGAGCTCCACGCTATCTCTCTGACATCGTACAGCCCACTTCAGCTAGAACAACACGCTCTGGTCTGCGCTCTTCCTCTTTAGAGACCACCAGCTACGTTACACGGTACACCTACCTCGGCTGCGTACTACTTTTGGAGAACGGGCATTTTCTTTTTCCGGTCCGGCGATTTGGAACTGTCTTCCTGCAGACTTACGCTCTATCTCGGACAATGCTGATTTTAAAAATAGTTGTAAACTCATTTCTTTCAATTGGCTTTTAACACTCAGTAGCTATTTTATTTACTAATTGTTTACGTGTATGTTTTAGCGCATTGCCGTTTTATCTAGTTTTAGTTTTGCTGCTATGTGACTGATTTGTACTGCACCTATGTTCATATCAAGTAATAGGCGCATCATAAATGTATGTATGATGATGACGATGGTGATATTGAAAGTGCTAGTAAGTGCTATTGAACAAGAGCCGAAATCCCGAACTTGGCGTATTTTGGGACTGATAAGGAAAAAGGAAGAAGCTTGTGTCGCGTGTAGTCCAGTGGGTAGGACATGGAATCGGGTAATACAGATTTTTGTCGGATTCCTGTACGGTCTGCCTGCGATCGTTGTTAATTGTCTCGAAGATAGGCTTCAGTCAAATATTTGATACACTTTACAGGGAGTTTTGGCGGTTTTCACGCGTATAACTCCGCCGAAAATGAACCGATTTGGATGAAATATGAAATCTGGAGCACTCTGAGTACATAGTCGGGGGCGATTCTGGGCAGTAGCGACAGCTGGAGACAAAGGCGAAATTGGTTTGTTTGTCAGGTAAGCAACGCATGATTTCACCGATTTCCCGTCGGCCAAATTTCACGAAATTTGAACACAACACTTCGATCGGTGTCGCAATGAAAACTTTCGAAACACAATTTTGAAATCTTTTTTCGTAAGGTTTTCCGAAAAATAACTCTAAAATTTCTAGAAATTTTTTAAACGTCTTGCGACTACAGGCCGCCAGAAATTACAGATCGCCGGAAATTCACTACCAAAATAGCCCTCTACGGGATTTCTAGTTTCCATTTTTGCCGTTTGAAACAATTCAAAGTCATTCCCTGGCCTCTACACTCCGTATAAAAACGTCCCCAAATTTTCTGCGACGTCCGACGCGGGTTGACAACACGGCAGATAACGCTCTCATCACTTGATCGCAGGTAGCCAAACACCATCGACTATTGAGTCACGTGATAGGCCCCGTCGAATGCAGGAAATAAACAGCTTGTGCATAGATAGCCGAGCGCTTCGAGCCGAATACTTTATTGTGGACATTCCACACAATACAGCCATCTAGTTGTTCATATGTCCGGTGTGTGGAATCGTCGACCGGTCCTGATTACTTTCAGCTTGAACAACATATAACTGCGCTGTACTATTTACGTTCACGTTTATCACATACATTTCACGCTGCTGTGTCTCATATGTCGATCACTTCTATTTGCCGTTGACAGATGCTGCAGCGTATATAGGCTAATTTTCAATGACTGCATAATTTCCGATGTTCGCTGGTGATGCTCATTAATCATTTCACTCCACAACATCGCAGTAGACGAACAAAAACGGCCGTCTGTCAAGCTCATCTCTGTCCTATCGTCAGCTGTAGGTCTGTGGTACGAACCAGGTTTAAGTATGCAGAGTATTTTAACGATTCTAGGAAATACACACCTGGCATGTAATAGCTCTAGCCATAACCAGTAACAAACTAGCCTAACGTGGATTGGTTTCACCTGTTAATGTGCGTCCGCATTTACCTATCCTTAATTATTTCACAGAAATTTAGGACAACACACTGTAATTTGCTATGCTAATATGTCGGATATCCCGTTGGATTTTTAGCGACACTTTACTTATATACGTATTGAGCGTTTACATTTTCATATACTTTTGCCGAGTTTCGACTGGCTTTTTAATATTTGACAAAATTTTGCGATTTCAAACGTAACAACCTGGCGATTTTAACGAGTTCAATACAAAGAAATGGAAGAAAAGCGTCATTAGCGTCAAAACTGTCACACAAAGCGGGTAGACGGTATATTGTTGTTCAGTTCAGCCACAGATGAATGCCAATCTTACATTCTTTTGAGTAGCGCAATTCGTAGACCTGGTCAGCATTACCGGGAATAGACTTTAGCCGTCCTCGCCTGATTGGCGCTTGGAAGCCGATCCACTTAAATCGATAGAGCGAGCGACAATTTTTATTGCCCGTTGCCAGTTGTTATCAGATATGCCGAAATTATCCATCTTGCTTCGAAACTATAATATATTCTCGCAAGCTTAGCTTATCCCACACCCAAGTCTTTGTTATAATACCAGCCAACGTTTTTGAATATGTTAAAATCACGCAGTTGTAGCGTTTGAAGTCGCAAAACTTGGTCAGATATTAAGAAAGCCACACGAAACTCGAGAAATCTCTTTAAATATGTAGTTTCCACAGACGGATGTGAAGTTTTATTTAACAAGAAGCACTGCTACTGCAGAGGGACCGCGCGACGCGTTATGGTAGTAAATGCGTGCTACGTTTCACGAGATACGGGAGTTAGAAAGGTTTCAAACAGCAAAAGTGACCTTTAAGGTCATTCAAGGTTATTGGCAACGGTGCCATTCTATAGGCCACATACGATTTCCTATTAGAGTTCCATTGCAACTATGTCTCTATCTTACCCAGATCTTTAATTTTTCCACTTCTTCCAGCAATGTGTTGTTCATAACATAAGTGGGTAACACGCCTGCCTTTAAATATCTTCGGTGATGGAAGGAAATAACCATAACCTTATATTTATCTATATTTACTTTAGCTTACCATTTATCAGTCCATTTTACAAACTTATCAATTAGTGTTCGGAGTTTGTCTTTGTCTGCAATGTCTTTAATATGACAGTACATCTTTCCATCATCACCAAAAAGACAATTTAATGTTATTTGTGCAAATATCCATTACCGGTAAGTCGTCTATAAATCGATCCCTGCGGTATTCAACTTAACACCTTGGCCCAACACGAAAACTCATTTACTCTTACTCTCTGTTTTCGGTCTGTTAGGAAGTTTTTAATCCATTCAACTATACTATTATCTATTTCATAAAATCGGAGTTTACTTAATAATCGCTTGTAGGGTACTTTATCAAATGTCTTTTAAAAATCTGTATATATGACGTCAATTCTTCCACCTGTTTCCAATGCTTCCAAGATCTGTTATAGTTGGGCAACAATAGAACGGCCTTTCAAAAACCAAATTGCTTATTTGTAAACAACTTGTTTACAGAAAAAAGTTTTTGCAGGGCTCACTAGTGTGACAGACCGACAGACCACGAGACTCGGTCGGTAACAATAGGCTGTATATCTACGCGTATGTAGTACTGCGATGTTGTCTAATAATAATTGTAGCATATCTAGAGTTTTAGACTGGTTTCCATGCTTTATCGTCAAACGGAACAAGGCAATCGTATAGAGCAGACTTCGCCCGCGGTGAGGAATGCGACTGAAGATCGTTATGATAATCTTTATTCACCGAAGATACATAATCGGTAGCAATCAAATACAAAAAAAAATAGAAAAGAAAACTTAACTAGATAAATAATAAATACAGCAATGTCACAGCGTTAGGAACAACAATATTTTCCACTATAAACCAAAGTAGTGCCTCAGACTGTTGCATGTGTTATAGACGTGCGAAGAATGGCTTATGCAAAGGTGACTGTAGACTGACGCAAAAGTTCCATAATACTAAGGCACACGATAAGATGACAAAAATCTTTCGATGTTACAAATTATCAGTAAACAACGTTATTTTTGCGCAGTTTTTATCCGAAATTGTAAATGAAATAATAGCCAACGTGTAATATGTGGTATGTAGCTCATGGCGCCATCCGGTGGTTTAAGAATTTATCGATAGTTTCCATATTAGAATAAAAATATGTCCACCACAATCGCGAAACTGCCAAAATCGGATTTTGCACACCTCTAAAATCGGTAATCTACTTCCGGTTTGTCTCAGAAACAACAGGCATCTAGCCGACCACATTTCCGAGCCGTACGCAAAGTTTTATGGAAAAAGTAAAGAATTGCGTACGTAATCGTTCTAGACCTGATGAAATCGATACCGAAACCGAAATTTGCACCTCTCTAAAATCCGAATTCTATTTCCTGTTTCGTTGACTACCGAGTATAAAGTCAACGCTGATTAGTTATATCTCAATTCAGGTTTTTGTGACGATCCGTGGGAAAATATGTCCACCACAATCGCGAAACTGCCAAAATTGGATTTTGCACATCTCTAAAATCCTGTTTTAGGTATGGCGACCATATAATAACGCTGTTGTATTCGAGCAGCTGTCGGATATAGGTGGTAAAAGCACGAATAAGCAACTTATTGACACGAGAAGCGAAACACGGCAGTATAGCATTTGCACGTTGATGTGCCTTAACTGTGACATTGTTTACGTGCTCAGATGGAGATAAATCGTTTGTTACAATGATGCCAAGATCACGGCAAGACATGACATTAGGCAGTCGTACATTTTTATGTAATAATCATTATTATTCGACACACTACCTATCTTCAATATAGCGCATTTTTCTGCCGAAACTTGCTAGTTGCCTTTCCGTGGTCCACGCGTAAATTACATCAAGAACAGTTTGTAATGCATTTACAGTGCTATCGTGACTGATCTCAAATGTTCACCGTTTATGGAAGGCTAGGCCTTATAGAAGCCAGTATGCGCTCTATCGAATGCTGCTATTTCCAATGACCTTGAATGACCTCTAACTACCTTGAACCACCCCACTTTCGACATTTTGTGTCGCCTTTCGTATCTTCGTATTGGGTGGAGATAGAGAGTTCATATTTGGTAGTTAGATTGATCGTTGAAAGTGCTAACCAACGCATGACAAACCATCCCTGAATGGGGCACGGACGTGGTCAGGTCACGCGAACCATTTAAATTTTGGTGGGCACCAAGCATATCTCTGGAACGGCTGAAGTCGTCAAATTTTGTATACAGGTAAAAATAATAAAGTATTAGCCTTGGGATGACAAACTACCCCAATGGGCGTGGTCAGGGTCACGTGACTCGTTGTGAAAAATGTTGGCCCCAATCTTATCTATCTTAATCTATCTTATCTTATCTTATCGGTGAAGCTAGACACTTCAAATATGGTGTAGTGATAAATACAGAGAAGTACTAATGTATGCATAATAGACTACCTTGAAAGGGGTGTGTTCAGGGTCACGTGACCCCTTAAGTTTTGGGAAATAAGTGATATCATGTCGGAAACAGCTTAAAATAGAGACATATTTGCAATGGAAAACTTCAGGAGATTGTATGTGGCCTATCGAATGGCACCATTACCGGTGAACTTTATAGTGACCTTGAAGGTCACTTTTGCCCTTCGAAACCTTTCTATCTCTTCCAACATGACAGGGTGGATCCGCCTATGTAAGGAATAGCTGAAATGATAGCAAAAGTCGCAAATGAATTACTTTTTGTGCAGGAACGTGCATGGCATTCAGCGTTAGTGCATGTGTCACGGCGCAAGCGCTAGCAGCAGCACCTGACTCAAGCGTCTCACTCCGTGGGGAACAATCAAGCATCTGGTATCGTCCAGCTCGGCGTAACCCTCAGCCCCATGTTGCTGTTGCTGTTGCACTAGTTCTCTCCCCGCTTCATACGTTCCCCTCCCTCCGTATGTCTCCCCACAACACGAGTCCGCGGCGATGCCTGCTGGAAGGGAAATTTCCGGCCGCCAGCGTAAAACCGGTATTAACATTAGCGGATAAGAGGGCCGAGGTCATACATAAAATTACGGGGGCAACACAATGTCGACGGGGGCTTCCCTGCGCCTCGAAGTCCGCTCCAAAGGACAAATAAATTTCAATCATTTGTAAATTACGGCTTAAGATGGTATCAGTAGGCCTATATAGACTATCGATTTTGTGAGTTAAGTTTTTAACTGTGTTCTAATGTTGCAGATTGTTAGTAAGTGTCGCAGTGTTTTTATGTCTTGTGTACTGTTTGAACATTGTTTTATTATTGAGCTATTCGGCCTCATGACCGCCATTTTTAAATAAACACTTACTTACTTACATATAACTCCACGGTACCTCACTCCACTCCGCTCCCCGAAATAGACTCGCTGCACGACACCGGTGGCATTAAGATGCATTGTCAATGGACACACGGGCGAGTATGCCACACAGCGATCTATATCACGTTTGCTGTGTACATTGATTGATACAACTCGGTTACCAGTAACAGAAGCAACAGCTACAGTGGCTGATAAGACTCATCGTAAAGGCCAGCTGGTTTAGGCGCGCGTCCGGCCTGTAGCGTATTTACGTATTCGGGGGCCCATGGACAAACATTCCACACCTCATTCCCTCAGCTTTCTCTCCCCATTGCATTCCAATCCTCTGCCTTTCTAGCATTAAGAGTATATAACGAATTTACAAAACCCCCGTAGGTCCATCAAAGGTTCGACTAGGCCCACTTCATTCAAAAGTGAACATCACGACGATAAAATCCGGTCCCTAGACTTTGTCTATCCTGTATGCCGCTGCAGGTGGCGCGTGTAACCGTTCTTTCTGCGGGAGCGTTTGAAGATGACTTCTTGTCCTACGTACGGCTGGGGTTTGACGTATGCTCAGTGGTTTCGCATGGTGCTAAGAAGGCGGCCTCTGCTGCAACTGTGAGATAGACTTTTCACGAGCCGGCTATTTAACAGTTGCTCTTAGCCTTTATTTAGTAGGGCCTAAGTAAATGGACAGTTAGAGCAATATTATGATTTGTACAGTGAGTCTTTGTATTGTTAGAATATTTTGGTAACACGAAAGTGCCTGAGTATATAAGTGTGCATTCTGTGGCACCAATGTGCAAGGACAAGTATTTGTCATTGAAATAATGATCACTAGAAAAACCCTCACTCGAGGTCGCACCGACCACTTTGCGGTTGACGGTTACTTATTTACAGTTTCCAATGCAGGTCTGATTTTCTTCCACGTCGCCGGAATTGGTTTTCGCAATTCCACTTTCAGCCGAAAAAGGAACATTTTTTCCTTCTGTGTCATTGAATGTTTGCTACGACGCTCAAACCTGCGAACTGGGTCACGAGTCATTTTGTTCGAAAGTTATCGTGCGAACATACACACACAGATGACCTACTGCACTACCCGGACCACTAAAGTGGCCGGCAGAATGTTGTCACCGTTCACCGTCAGAGTAGACGCTGAAGCGAAGACGTTAAAAAACAGTCGGCGCCGGCAGGCGTGCGGTGCCCTGTCGTGACGCGAAACGTTATTAGTTCGGACACGACGAGTGCGACGACGTGCGGTGCATGCAAGCGGCCTGACGCGTAATGCACTCGATGTTGTTGTTCTACTCTGCACACAGCTAGCCCGTCGGTCGGTAGAGACGCGTCTGAGGTGCGCGGCCGATGCTGCTGCTGCTGCTGCTGCTGCTGCTGTTTCTAACAGACGCCGCTGTCGTTTGCTGTTCAGCCAGGTCGTCATCGTTCTCGGTTGACGAGTGATGACGTCATCGATGACTTCACCGCCGTCCGCCGACTTTCCGACGTCTCCGTCGTCGCCTTCGTCCGGCAACGTCAGCTCCGCCGGATTCGAGGTCAGTGCATCCGTCTGTGGATAGGCTGAAGTGACGTCACAGTAATCTGTGGTCACGATACGCGCGTACCTCCATGCTGTACGGCATGATGCCGTATTGTGTGAAGTTAACTGGTGAAGATTTGTCACGTTATTTAAACAAGGTGTCGCCTTAAACTGGACTTAACACGACTGGGCCGCCGTGCAGTGTCGACCGCCCGACCGCCCATGCGCCTGACCGCCGGCCGGTCTGACCGCCGGCAGCGTTCCCACGCCGCATTCCCACGCTCCGCTGGCCGGCGTTACAGATGACGACAGACGACAGACGCCCGCGAGCAAAACAATACTGGCCCATTAGGCGGGCCAGTAATAAAACTGAATCATTAGGTTTAGAAAAGCTTTGTGCTAGCTTGGCGATATCAAACTAACACGTCTTAAACTAAACTGTTTACATTTCCTTGCCCTGCATCATGGTGGCCGGAACAGCTAGCATAGTTAGGAATGAATAAATTAGGTTACTCTATCACCCTATATATATA
>Ga0209780_1002425_pt1 | contig 13252 bp, 9 predicted proteins | sample WorMetexBAHAMAS2_FD_187384 | JGI IMG/M metagenome (GOLD analysis project Ga0209780, IMG submission 187384) | Marine gutless worms symbiont microbial communities from Max Planck institute for Marine Microbiology, Germany - Inanidrilus exumae... | ecosystem: Host-associated > Annelida > Digestive... | reverse complement strand
ATTTTAACACAATTGGTGTGCCACCATTTTTCGCATACTTCACACTGGATCCCTGGTTCTTTATCTCCAACAATTTTTGCACATATCCCGCATTTAACATCATCTTTGACCGAAACGGATCCTTTATGCTGAGACATTACAAGTTAATGTAGTTAGAGCAAGCGACAGACAGACCTGCCTAACCAGGACCTGTAAATCTTCGTCAGACGTCTCTGATCTGCATATCTTCTGGTCAGTTTGCCACTGAAGACGTCTGCAGAGATATGGCACAGTATGTATCCATGGGGAGTGCTGCAGTTGACACTGTTATAACAAGCAGACTTATACAGCAGCAGGAGAAATTTCAGTCTCCTCTGAAGAAGATGAACATTGAGACATTCGAATTTATAGCAGTGTCGAAGGTTGTGATGACAGCTCGCCACAGGAAAACAATCCAAGTTACGGCAGAACAGAATCTGTTCGATAAACTACTTATGCTATCACAGAATAATAACATTGATCTACAAAGGATCTTTGCGTATCAGCTTGGTCCAATTCCCTGGTCACTTGCAACCTGTGATGGCGGGATGGTGAAAACAAGCAAAGCTCAGCTTATGCATCACTTGGAAAGCGAATGCACTGTTGGTTCAGTCCCATCAGTGAACAAAACTGTGTATATTGTTGATGGCAATGCTGTAATACAATCATGTGTTGGCTTACCAGACACATTTGCTGAGTTGGCGTTGCAAATTTTCAACTACTTGCCCAAGTCGCTCGCTGTATGTGCATTTTGTGACTGACTGCTATCATGCAAATAGCATTAAGACATTTGTGCAAAGCCAGAGAGGACAGTCAGCAAGATTCTGCATTGCAGGTCCCAAAACGAAAGTTCCGCGAGACTTCAAAGCTTTCCTGTGCAGTTGTGACAACAAGATAATGTTCATTTTCATTGTCTGAATGGCAGTCTGGCCATTATGTCAAGTACTTGAAGGGCAGGGTGGTGTACGTGGTTTGTGAAGAAAAGTGCATTGCACTTACAAAGTTACGAGTCCTGATGGTCTTACTACTGCCAACACACCTGTTCAAGAATTGTTCTCTTCGTAGGAAGAGGCAATTACACGAATTATATTGCACTGTCAGTTTGCTTGTCAAAAGGCTTTGCATGATACAGTCCTCATGGTGTGCTCTCCTGGCACTGATGTGTTTGTCATGCTGCTGGCATACAGTTTTTCATTTCAATTCCAGGTACTGTTTGATACTGGAACATGCAACAATCGTCGGCTTCTGAACATTAAGGATATTCCAGTAGCGATTGGTAGTAGTGTCTGTCGGGCGCTGCCTGCTCTGCGATGCATGCATTTACTGGTTGCGATTCGACTAGCTGCTTTGTGCGTCGTGACAAGGTAAAACTGTTTTTGACAATGAAGAATGATGCACAGTTTGTGGAAGTGTTTGGGTGCATTGGAAAGTAGGGTTAGAACGATACCAAGCTCAGCACCCAATACCCAATACTTTGGCTTCTAACGATACCAATACCCAATACCAATACCGATACCGGAAGTGACGTCATTCGTTCTAATAAAAATACCTAAGTACTACTGGCGAGTATAAAGTAGCATTCTCACTGTGGCCGTCGACGGCCGTAGCACCAGGGCTTAAAGTAAGGGGGCTCAGCCCCCAGCTGTTAGCTCAGGGGGAAAGTGGGGTGGTACACTGAGGGAGGGGATAAGGGACAGGGGGTAAGAGGTGAGAGGGAGCCCCCAGATTTTTCAAACTACTTTAAGCACTGCATAGCACGCCTGCAATCGAATGTGTGTGAACGCAGGGGACGGTCTAAAAATTTAGCATTGAAGGCGTGCTACGTATGATCGTCAATCGCCATAACATGCACGTTACGGACGTAACGTGCGACGATCGTAAGACGCGCATTAGGACGATAACGCACGCATTACGGCCGCAGTGAGAATGCTACTTATCCAAGCAGACCCACGGAGTCCGGGCGAAAGTGACCGTGGGAAACTGTGGGAATGGAGAGAGCCGCGAAGTGCAAGCATGATGTACTCGTCACCTCGCCGCCGGTGTCATTCACTCATTTCCGACACTGCCCGCCCGCCGTAGGACTACGCACGCCGCTGACCACACGCGGGCGCCGAGTAATTCCCGTTTGGAAGCAGTGGTTTGAGCGTCACCGGGAGTGGAGATACGTGACGTGTGACAAATTACCTGTTGGTATCGAATTTCACACGGCGCACTGCCGCTTATCAGATCGTCGTGGGTGGCCAGACGGCGCTGGCCGCAGACTGTTGTCTGCCCAGTATTGGGCACGATTACTAAGAAAAGTATTGGGCCAATACCAATACCACCCAATACTGGCAAGTATTGCACCCAATACTGGCAAGTATTGGCCAATACCCCAATACCGGTATCGTTCGAACCCTATTGGAAAGTCCACAGTTTTGGAGCCCAGTGTCATGGCCGCTGTCGAACGATATGTTTGTGTGGTTTATGGTAAACCAAAGTACACTGATGTCGACAATCTGTGATACGACATCTTTAAGACACGGTACCAGCCGAATGCTAGTAGCAAGCGCCTTGCAGTGGGTGATGGGATGAGATCGACTTGAGTTTATTGCCACCCTGCAGGTGGTCATTGGAGATGCACACACTGCAAGCATACTACATTGCATATACATGAAAACAGGCGCATGAGACGCATCCTGATAGCCCGTCTACACTTGGACTAGGCTGGACAAGTGACAGTGAAGGAGTTCTTGAAATACAGTGGAGCAAGGGCGACATCATGCCACAGGATCTGCTGCATGTTCTGGCTTCTCATTCGTCTGCAGATCCTGACGCTTCTGAGTAAGATGTAGAGGAGGACTATGAAATAGACAACATCTTGGATGTTTTGTTTGATGATAACAGTGATTAGATGGCATATGCATATATTTATATATAGAGATATATGATTGCATTGTATATGTGTGAATTCTCCACACCAGTTACACTCTGTGATAATACATTGGAAATGGTGCCAACATAGATAGAGGTGTTGTTACACTGTACTACAGACCACTAATAGGAAATGATATATGGCCCATGGAATAGTGGCAGTTTCAGTGACCTTCGAGGTGATTCAACTGTTGCAGTCCTTTTTCAGATGGGATTTTTTGAGCAGTTGTGCAGCAATTGACACGATTTCAACTGACAACATGTTAGTCAAGCGGTCCCCCTGTGATGGCTGATTTTCTCATCAATATTTAGAAACAGTAAATTGGGCTTTCTTTGGCATTAACATGAAAATAAGGTATTGTGAGTTGTTGTACCATAGTTGATGTTAAAATCGTTTTTGTTTGCAGTAATGGTTAATAGAATGTCAAATGGTGAGATGAGCTTTGCTGATTTTCACCTTGCTATTAAGTGGATATGTGACATTTCGCAACAACATGAAGACCAGTGGTTATTAAATCATGCAGCTCGTGTGGTATGTCAGTCTTTGTTATTTCACTTAGCTAGTAAGTGGCTTGTGGTGTTTTTTTCAGGATGATCCCTGACTCGCATTATTTCTGCATTATTCTGAATGTCATCTTGAGTTTTTAATTTATTAAGTAACTTGTTTTGTAGACCTGCTAGGCATCTGATGCAGGTTTTAGTTACTTAAGTTTACATGCTATTTTTGGTACCCCAAAAACTTGTACCATATTTCAGCAAAACAATTTGGGGTTGGCATAGAAGCAACAGTGATTCTACGTTGATGTTTTTGTGTTGGCATCTGACAGCTGGGTAAGTTAGTGTTATAGTATGACTGCAGTGTTACATGGCTTAGCTGACTCACTGATGGCAAGTGTGGTTACTGCGATGAAGTGAGCATAGCAGGCGCTGATGGGTAAAGTCTATGGTGAGCTGTGCAAAAATAGCCGCACCGATCGAAATGCCATTAGGGGTGAAAACTTGTGTGGGCCCAAGGAACCATGTGTTAGAAGGGGTCGAGATCCCCACGGGAAGAGACATTTTTGAGGGGGTTTCTGCCGCATAGGAAAGCATTGCGATAGTCAGCTACATAAGAACGACTGAGTACTTTCTGAACATTTGAACAATAACATTGATGTAGAGCTCTTGGCTCGGCAGTACACAGGTGTAGTTTGTTAGAAGATGGACATTTGCATTTACGAGAAATCAGCAGTTTAAAAGTATAACAATTCCAAAACATGTGGCAAAGTCTTGCATGATGTCATTAACAAGCAGCAAGCGAGGGGGCAGGCGGCGCAGCGCCAAGACGTGTGGCATCAGTCATCATGTAGACAAGCCAAAGGTCGCAGACTCAGCATCCAGTGGTGCAGCACATTATGGGTATGTTAGCAACGCAGCAGTGACATTAGCAACACTGTTTATCTGGTTCACGAATGAACAGGAACCGTGCAATTTTGTTTATAATTTTCAGCTGTCAGCAGTGGATTTGTGCATGGCACAATGTGGCCTCTCGTCAAATTTCTTTGACCACTTGTCGGTTTTCAGAAAGGTTTCTGATTTTACGTAGATCAACTTATACGTTGAAATATTTGGTGGATGTTTTTCTTGTATGTCTCTTGTGATGAGCAGTTGAATAGAGAGATGCCGGTGATTTTTTTGCGATGATCTTAATCTGTGGCCATCACAACGTTATTTACCATGTAGCATAAGTTTCGTTAGTTTGTTTTAATTATTTTAACAAAAAGCGACCTAGTTTGATTTATTAATGGTAGGTGACTCGTGTCCATGTTGCTGGTTTTAGACTCCTGTTCAAGAAATGTATGCTTCAAAACAGTCATTCAAGAAACTACTTTTGCACAAAACAGAAATGCATCTATCGGTAGAGAATTGTCACTTTAATGTTAGTGAGGTAATTGAAGTCAGTTTACAACTGCTGTTGTAGGTTAGTGATACAGACTTAATGTATGCACTTGTGCTGTGTAGTTGTCTGTGTTTGTGACTTTGAGCGTGTAGCTGTTTTGCATTTATGGCAACATGCAGCAGTTTGCTGACCAGACCGATATGATGTTGAATGCAGTCAAAATGGTGTGATAACATATTGTAATTAAGTTAACCTCGATACGTCATCTTCCTGTTTTTGATCTGCTTCTTATTTCCATTACTGTTCCTGTGTTATTCTGTTTCACTTAATTTCTGACTGTCGTTTTTTCATATGCAATTGCGGTTTTAGTTAATAGATAGAGTTTACTTGCAGTTCAAGTTAACAGAACTATAACCATGTATAATGACAGCGAATCCGTCATGTGTTGCCTGTGTGATTGATAGGATGTTTTTGGTGATAGTGAAGATGATACTGCGTGTTTACATCAAAGTTCTTTATGTGAATCAGTCGACTATGAAACTGTGTGTCAGTTGGACCACCACATTCTGTACAGTCACAGTTATTCTGTGCCCGTTCTCTACTTCAATGCCTACACATCAGGTTGGTACATCATTAGTCTCTGACCTTGTAAGATATATCAGTCCCCCCCCCCAAAATCACTTTAGTTTCAATCTTTGTATTATTATAATTACTTACAACATAATTATAGAGACTACCTGGGTCTATGAAACTTGTCCTTCTGGCTCTGATTTGTGTGATGAAGCAAGTTTTTCGATGACTGTTACACAAATTTGACTACATATATTCAGTCACAGTAAACAATGTTGTGATAATAATGACAATAATAACATCAGACGTAAACAGATTACAGCATCAGCTGACCAGCGCGCTGACAAAATGTATTGCAGTTTGTATGTTCAATTTTGCTAAAGAATATAAATGGATCTGTTACGGTGTTATGTAAATATTACTTATAGCTCAGTCACTAGAAAAGCCGTTACTTGAGGTTGCACCGACCACTGTAGCAACATTTTCCTTTTGCAACCATGCTGTATGGGCTTCGAGGCGGTAATGCGCTATGATTCATGTGTTGATTTCGGTGCTGTATCAACTGTTTGTTTTTGTGTTTACTAAACTTCCTTCCTCACTTTCTTCCTTCCACACGTTCTTCTTTCCTTATGCTTTCTTCCTTACTTATTTATTTTCTTACTCATTTATTTCCTGATTTATCTAAAAAAAATCTTTCCAGAACAGACCCGTTCTGTTCCCAGGCCGGAGGTCGTAGTAGGCAACCAAACCTGGCATCAGTTTTTTGTGTTAATTTTATGTTGTAGTATATTTTGTTACGGATGCATGTTTGCTTTTGTTGTGCTGGTTTTCGTTTTTCAGTACAAAGCCAAGAGATTGGCTGGGAAGAACGTCTATGTAAAGACCTATTGTGTCACTGTGTCGGGTGGGACATAAAACCTTAACCCAGTCAATCTTCCGGCAACCATGAACCATGAAATATGACTTTAACCTATGAGTTAGCCTCGATTGGTCAAGATGCATGACACTGCTGAATGTTTAAGTCAAAGGTTATTTCTGTCACAAGTTATTGTATGTGCATGCGCTCACACACACAGCAGTCTGATCACACTACCCAGACAACAAAGTTGTAGGTAAAAACATAGGTAGCATTACATAACATTAGTGTCTGATGTGGACTGCAGCAGACATTCATTGACTAAGCTCACGCCGGTGAATGGCATAAATGTCTGTGAACTTGTGTTTGTACGAGAGATGGACGTTTTAAGCAGTTGCTTTAGCTTTCAGACTATTTATCAGGTAGGTGGACTGCAGTAGGTATTAGTTACGAACACTGCTGTCATCTTCTGACGATGGAGAAGTCGTTTTTTTGCATAAACTTCACACAATTTGTCAACAAATCATATTCTGAATGTTCTTGCATTATCTGCATTCATGTACTGCATACTTTTTAATGTAAATCATCACTGTGATATTTTTGTAGCGTTTGTTGTCTAAATATTGTTAAGTTTCAAGTAAAAGTGATTAACTTTGATGGTGTGAGTAAAGGTTTAGCCACTATTTTAAACTAGTGTAGCAGCACAGATAAGGTGAGATGGCAGACACTGTATAGTAGTTACACAGAGAGTTTCGTCAGTGAAAGAATTTTGAAAATTGGTCTACATTTGCTGAAGTTATGATCAAAAGTCAGGTGTATTGTTACTGGCCCGACTACACATAGTGTAGGAGGGCCAGACTAGTAACGTTCGCTGGCGTCTGTTGTCGTCTGTAACGCTCGCATATGTAACGTAACTCACCAGGGGGCAGCACGCGGCGGGCCAATAGTGTTACGTCCTGTTAGGACGACACATTGTTTTTTAGACACGACATACGTTGATCAATGAACATCTTAGATGGAGGATGGATCAGCTTTATTTTTTCCAAGCTGGTTGCCAAACCATAGCATTTGAAAGACTTTACATTAGACGTCAGAGTGCCATGATGTTGCAGTATTTGCAGTAGACTGGAGTCAGATGTATTGCAAGAAACATCGACAACATTCTTTTAATAACTGTTTTTCCAGTGTTAAAAATTCACAGCATTCGTCAGATATTTATTGCTATACGAATACTATTTAAGCAAGAAAATTATGGAGTTCTGAACATCATCATCTATCCTGCAGCCAGACATTTTGGTGTGCCAACTGCCAGCCTCAGCATGCAGTCACACCAACCAATTTGACAGAACTTCAGTAACTCCTCCAGCACACAATATAACATTTCTGTCTACTGACATGATAGAACTATGGAGCCACTGGTTACTGTGATCCGAGTTATAGGCCTAGCTATATTTGAACAGCAATAAGCGCGGCAGTAAGATTTGCAATGGTATAATGGTAGGTAAGTAAGCATGCTTACTTGGTTTTATGCATATTTAGTGCATATAAGTACTAACCAAAACCTTCCAAAAACTCAGAACGTTGCTGTTTGGGGGGCTTTTTTGTCACACGTGACTGGGTTTGTTTGCAGTGTGATGCCACTTAAGTATGTTGATGATGCCAGTTAGCTTACAGCAATTAACAGTGGTCACTATGGCTCATACGACGCTTCCATCCTTTGCCAAGCATGCCTATTCTGCTATAAATCTTTGGCTTCTGTTATTAGTATGAGTACTGTATAATTCAGTATAACTGTGGACACATGAAAATTAACATGCATCATAAAACTAATTCCAAATTCAGACAGTCTTTTAGACTTTGTGGAGATGGGAGATGTCTTGGCCCTTTTCAGTTAGAATACTTTTGTTCCTTGTTATTTTTGTGACAGAGTTTGTGTATTCAGGTGGTAAGCTGCTAAGTTTACAAGAACTGTGGAGTGCTGTGTCACACACGTTGAAACTTGATGTGGCATCTGCAGACTTGTGGAAAGTGATTACACAGCAGGTTAGTCAAGTTAAGACATTGATAGAATATTTCAAAACAGCAAATGCTCATTAAAACCGTCGTCTTATAGTGCCCGTTCATCCTGTTGCTGGTTTTTACCGTGCGGCACTATGCTAGCACGGTATATGCTGTCATCGTGTGTCTGTCCATCTGTCTGTCACAAGCCGGCACTGTACCAAAACGGCTAAATGTAGGATCACGCAAACAACACCAGAAACTCTAGTGTTTGCTGCAAAAAATCTCAGCAAAACTTCAATGGGGTCACCCGCTATTGGGGCGCCAAATATAGATGGGGTAGGTTCAAATTGGTGATTTTGGAGCAATATCTCACTATATCCCAGAAACGGTGCAAGATAAGGATATAGTTACTATGGAATGCTAATAAAAACTCGTATGCATTCTATTAAATGGCGCTATTTTCAGTGACATTGAATGACCCCTAACTACCCCAAACCATCTTATTTTTGACATTTTGTATCACCTGTGATATCTACGAGGTGGGTGGAGATGGAGACTTCAAATTTGGTAGATAGGCTGATTGTAGCAAGTGATGGCAAATCATCCCTGAAAGGGTCGTGGTCAAGTCATGTGAACCATTTAAATTTTGGTGGGCACCAACGATATCTCTGGAACGGCTTAAGCTACTGTCGTCAAATTTTGTGAACGGGTAGGCTGTGTCTAGTACCAGCATGAGAATGAAAAAATCACCCTTAAAAGGGGCATGGTCGGGGTCACGTGAATCAACTTTTGAGACCCCTAGTGATATCTTTGGAATGGCTGAAGCTAGAATCGTCCAATTTTGCATACCGGTAGACAGTATAAAATCCTAGCTTTTGGATGACAAACCAGCCCTAAAAGTGAGTGGTCAGGGTCACATGACCCATTTTCAATTTCGACGTCCGCAATCATATCTCTGGAACAGCTGAAGCGAGAGTCGCCAAATTTTGTGTGCAGGTGGACTATATCAAGTGCTAGCCTTTGGATGACAGACTATCCCCTAATTGGCATGGTCAGGGTTACGTGACCTGCTTTTTTATTTTTGCCCCAATCATAAGTTTGGAATTGGTAAAGCTAGGCACTTCACATTTCATGGGCTGATTGATGCACAGGAGTACTAGTGCATGCATAATATGTAATCCCCAGAAGGGATGTGTTCAGAGTCACGTGACCTCTTTGAATTTTGGGAAATAAGTGATAATATCTCGCTAACGGTGCAAGATAGAGACATAGTTGCAATGGAAGACTAATTGGATATCGTGTGTAGAGTGGCCTATCGAATGGCACCAGGACCAATGCCCTTGAATGACGCTGAAGGTCACTTTTGCTGATTGAAACATTTCTAACTGCCATACCTCGTGAAACATAGCATGAACTTACTAATACGGAGAGTTGCGCGGTCCCTCTGCGACTTGTTTATATTTATGGTAGAAGCACTTTTTACCTTCTTGCAGTTCTGTGGGTTGGGTGGTCGAGTGGTAATATGATGAAACTTTGCTGCTGACCTATTAACTTGCTGAGCTTATAGCCAATTTACAGTAGATTCAGTTTATTTGTCATTTTGATGACAAAAATATTATGATGTTCACTTCATATTAATGTTTGTTTGTATGTTTTGTTTTCTGTCTTCATTGTTGTCACTTATGAGTGACTGTCTAAACTGTTGACTGGAAAAACTCGCTAGTAACTTGTCATGAAAAACTAAAAAATAATACTAAAAGATGTAAACGTGTGCATTTTGAAATTTTACAATTAAATTACTAGGTTTTGTATTTGATTGATTGTCTGAATTGAGTACTTCATTGGTAGATGAAAGGGTGTGAGCAGCTGATGTTGTACTGCAGGAACATCCGTTGTTACGACGACCATATTTTCACTTGCATCCATGCCACACTGCCAAACTGATGGCACAGCTGCAGCGTCCTGACTGGTCACCAATGTAATGCATTTCTCACTGCAAATGCTGTTGTAATCTTAAGTGACATGTATTCGTGTATTGTTACTGATTCTGAGAATTCTTGCCTGTGTAGTGTGGTAGATGTATATATGATGATATTGTGATATTGTTCTGGTTCTGATACTACTCTAGCACAGAACATAGATGATGAGGGAACTAGGGCTTCTGCTAAAATTGTGTGCAGGCACTGTATACTTGTACAGTGCACATTTAAGTAAGTAATAGAAGCACTGGCACACTAAGTACATGAAGTCTTTGGTATTGTAAACAAATGTAACCTTCAGGCTTCAATAAGTGCCTGAATTCAATCATTCCATTGTAATAAATACTGTAAAAGGTAGACAAATTGTTCCACATTGATGCTGCTCCTGTGATTTCTACTTCCAAAATGAGATAACGGTGTACTGCCAGCAATCATTAATGAGAAGTGACCAGTATGCCAGTTTGTACAGTCACTATTATTATTGGCCCTGTGTGGGCCCAGAGTAATCCCCCTCCCCTTATCCCTTCACTTCCCCACCTTCTACTATGTCTTTTAGTATCTTTTACTTTTTTCCCTTTCTTACTCCATCTTTTTTCTTGCTTTTCCATTCTTTCCCATTCTACCAGAATAGTCCCGTTCTGTTTCCAGGCCGGATGTCGTAGGAGGCCACTAAACCTGGCTTTAGTTTTGTGTGTTGATTTTATGTTACATGTTTTTAGTACAGGCTGCATGCTTATTTTTGTAGTATTTGATTTGGTTTTGTGTTGCGGTGTGATAGTTGTCTTTCCCTATTATAGGTGCTAGCATAATAATTTAAATGAGCCTCTCAATCTTTTTCCTTTTGGGTGGCTGCTGAACAAAAGGCGGCCAGGGTTGAGGTTAATATATTGCTGGCCTTCCTCTACTGGCTAACGATAGCTTTCCACCCCTGACCTTTTATCTCTGATATTGCCATATTTGTGTTGAAAAGAGATGTTAAACTCCAACTAACGAACCTGTTATTATTATTTATTAGTGTGTAATTCAGGTGGCAAATGGTACAATGTTGGACTTGTGATCAGTGGGTTCAAATCCTACTCGGGGCAAAAGCTGTGTAACAACCTTGGACAAGTTGTTCACACCTATGTGCCTCTGTCACCAAGCAGTCTAACTTGATCCCAGCCAAGAGGCAGTGATGCTGTGCGGCCGGGAAGATAACCACAGGCGTGACGGAAAGTAATGGCTGCCAGGTGGATGACTTATAGTCACCTATGGACTGACAGCCTGTACACTGGGATCAGCTCTGTGCCCAACGCTCGGTAACAAGTATGGGAAGCCTTTAGTGTGTAATTCTGTAAACTTAGCAACCGACCTGTGTGGTCTCTGCTTTAATTAGGTTTTTAACTGAGTTTTAGTTTTACTAAAGTTTTAGTTACAGTAACAGTAACAATAAATTGATTTCTTTATTTGATATGTAGAAATACATGTACATGTGTGCACGTTACAGGGACTATTTGCTGAGCTGGTTGAGTACAGTTGCACCTGCAGTCCTACTAGATCTACCTTTGTGCTATGCCACTCAACTGACAACTTCTTCACACAGTTGATATAAAAGGTGGCCCAAAATACTTGGGCTACTGTGTTCAACTCTCCTTGTCTTTAAGACTCCCAAACCAATTTGCATGCTTTTTGGTGCACGCTATGAAAACAAACTGGTGCAACCTGGTTAAGGTGACCATAATTTGGGCACCGCAATCGGGAACGAGGGCCGAAGGTGCAAATCGTAGGGTGTGATGTGGCACGAGCCGTTGGGGGTCTGACTTGGGGGTCTGGGAGAGCATCATTAGCTACCGCAGCAGGTTCCGCAGCAATTTTTTCGTATATACAGATAAAATCTGAGCTAACTTTTGGCCATCGATGCATAAGCATACAGCTTTAGAGATGGGCAAATTGGGACACCAACCCAAAAATGGGACAAATGGACGTTATTCGAGATGGTGTCTGTCTTGAGTCTTTTGAGTCTGCTATTGACTGCTTCAGCAACCTGCCCAAGCTGATTCTGCTGCACATTTGTTCAGAAGTTCCTGAAGCAGTCATCTGAAGTTCTGGTGCTTCTCTTACCTTGAAAAGGTCATAAGCTCAGCATTGTCTGTAGTCTGCCTGTAGATTCCAAAAACGTCACTGCAGCAACTCAGGCTTCTGGTGTAGGCCTAACTATTTTAGGTACCCAGCCTAACCTGCATTGACACTGGAAATACGACAGCAAGATTGTTAGATTTGACGAAATGCAACCATTCCACGGTGTTACTTCTGCAGTTATTTTGTGGACTGTTGTTTCCTTGGTGATGTTTATCTGCAGAATTGACATCTAGTGTATGCATTTCACTTGAGAGGAACAGAGACCATGACGCATCTATTGAGAGTAAATTTCAGTTTTACTGAGAGTTGTGTACGTTCATGTAGCAGTAAGTGATAAAATAGTGTACTGAAAACGGTTACACATGAACAATATTTGCAAATAGTAGTTGGCTATATTTTTATGCCTTTGGCACCCAACAGTGTCAGCGAAGGCATTATGTTTTTAGGCTGTCTGTTGTCTCATTCGGTCATACACTGTAACCACGATATCTCATGAACGGCTTGAACAGTTTTAATAAAACTAACAGGGAATATTCATTACACCCTACTGATTACCTGATCGGATTCTGGAGGTCAAAGATCAAGGTCACAGCAGGCCTAAGTAACAAAGACACCGTTTTCAACGCGCGGAAGTACGATCATGTCTCATCTGCTTCGTGACCTGCACTGACTGCGGGTTCCCGAACGCATCAAATTTCGACTGTCCGTACACGGCTTCCGCTGCCGTCACAACATGGCGCCTCCATACCTCAGCCGCGATTTTCATTGGACAGACGAGGCGGAGTCACTGCAACGACTACGGGCAGGCTCTCAGCCGCGCCTGATTGTTCCCAGATCGCGACTTCGCACCATCGGTGACAGATGCTTCCGTGTGATGGCTGCTCGCGCATGGAACAGTCTTCCAACCAGTGTCACAAC
>Ga0209780_1002424_pt1 | contig 13253 bp, 10 predicted proteins | sample WorMetexBAHAMAS2_FD_187384 | JGI IMG/M metagenome (GOLD analysis project Ga0209780, IMG submission 187384) | Marine gutless worms symbiont microbial communities from Max Planck institute for Marine Microbiology, Germany - Inanidrilus exumae... | ecosystem: Host-associated > Annelida > Digestive... | reverse complement strand
GCTATATATCTCAAGGTATGGGACTTTGAAAGGTTTCAAGTGGCAGTAGTGACCTTCAGGGTCATTCTAGAAATTGGCAAATTGCACTATTCCGTAGAATGCATAAGGTACATTTCCTATTAGCCACTGTGTCCCTAGCTTGCACCGTTTCTGAGATACAGAGAGATACTCATTGAAAATTGTTTATTTTACTATACCCAACCTATATTTGGCAGTTGACACTCCTTTAGGGTTGACCATATTTGAATTTCACCAACGTTTTTGGCTTCGGGAAACCGGAGTTCCTGGGCTATTGCGTGGCATTGTTTGCATGATCCTACGTTTAGCCATTTTGGTACAATGCCATCTTGTGATGGATAGGCAGATTGACAGACACAAGGCCAGGGCACGTACCATGGCATGGTAAAACCATTACAACTTCTCTCCAAAAGTTCTGTTCTGAAAAAAGTGGAGGAAGAAAACTGATGCAGAACCTGTTAACCCAGGTTTACTTCGATAATAGTTGTTAAAAGTAAGTGATGTCAGTTGTCAGTGTTATTTTAGTATAACCTTATCCAGTTGTTGACATTGTTGTTGAGAATTGTACTCTGATGTGCTTGTAATTTTTCACTGTACCAGATTCAGAAAGTATCTACACAAAAATGCTGACGACAATAGCGTCTCGATACGACAAGATGTTTACGTTGGAAGTGAAGGTGAAAATGATGGGCAAAAGTCACAAGGATTCTGCACAGATTTTCATTGGTAGTGAATATTTTCGTGCGCTTGTTATAGACTTGAAGAGCCTATATTGGAAATACTCTACTGGGCAAAAACGGTCTTCATGCATTCGGCAATAACTCCGTCGAAAGTTAACCGATTTGGATGAAATCTGGAACAGTGTGAGCTAAATGTAGGGGGCTGGCCCTGGCAGATTTTGGGGGCTATCAACGCTGTAGCGACAGTTTGAGAGGGATCGTCTTTCCAAAAAATAACGCAAGAATTGCTCACAAAATTTCCAGGTCTTGCGACTTCAGGCCGTCATAACTCTATAATGATTACAGATCGCCGGAAATTCACGGCCACGTGGTCCCTGTAGTCTAGTTTCCATTTGTACCGTACCTTTACAATCAATTCAAAGTCTTTTCCCTAGACTGTACAATTCGTACAAGAAAGGTACCTACCCAAATTTTTGGCAACGTTTGATATCCGATATGGCGTATTAAAACCAATAGTATGCCGCAGTTCTGGCACGGCCTGGCGAGCGATATATTAAAGAAAAGCAGACTGAATTGGAAACTGAAAATAAGTAGCACGGCAGTTAATGCTGGTATGACTCAAGTCACCGGCAAGTGACACTAGGTGTAGTCGATAGCAGGCACTAAACAGGTTGTGCATCAGTAAATAAGTAAACAGCTGTGTCACCTGTCGAGTACGCCAGTGGGAAACGTTCTTGTTGAGCCAATATTGTAGTGTGTCTCCAGATACATTGCAACCTGTCTTGTTACGTTTGTCGAGGTGCTGGCATGGGAGAGTCAGCATTAATGGAGCAATGCCGTTTCCTCCGGGAGTCCGATGGTGGATGAGGAAAGGTTGATGTCAGGTCACTGGCTGGGGTCAGTGCTTTGCTATGTTTTCCGTCAGTGCTTTGTCACTGTTGACTAGGTTATAAGAGGGGATGCCAGCCTATAAAACCCATGCCACATCCACAAAGGTTCTGTTCTGGTAAAAGTGGAGGAAGAAACTCTTGAGTAACCAACAAACTTTGGTTTACCTGGCAATTGGCCGTAAAAATGGAGGTAGTTGTTACGTCTGTTATAGTGTGGTACGTGTAACTTTAAATCTGATGAATTAATGTATTTACAAAAACTCGAGACTTTTTGCTTGCTAACAATGTTGACAACTTGACATTTTACATTTGCGACATTACCTCCATGTGTTGTTGGTGATTTGCTTGGTGAGGTATTATGCTGTCTCTGTGATATTGGCGTTTGCTGTCTGCAGACGATCTCGGTATCTCAATGACAGTTGATGAATATTCAAAACAGTTAAATGATCTGAAGATGAGTCTTTTTCCAACGGCTGGATTGTTGCCAGGTACTCTTGGCTTGATTTCATGTTATAGTTACAGTGCACAGTCATAATCAGCTATAGTAATCGGGCTGTTGAATTAACACGTTAGCTAACGTGTTAAGGAATTAATTGTGATTAAAAATCAGTTTAACACCTCTAACTGTTTTTTTAGAATTTATTATATTCTACACCTTATTACAAAGTCATGCAATAACAGCGTAAGGATTCCAGTAATGTAGATGCTTTCGAACAGCTAAAGTCTGCCAAGTCTACAATGATGCTAAAATCACAGAAATGCAATGCCTTGTTGGGATAATGCATTGTGTTTCTGTTATTTTAGTATTGTTAGGTTGACTCTTTGACAGAGTCGACCTAATAAAGCCGTTCTCAAATGTCCGTCCATCCGTCCGTCCATCCTTGTATACGTACTTTTGTATGTAAAATACGTACGTCCATCCACAAATAGTTTCTTTGATTTCAATGAAATTTGGCATACATGTAGAGGTCGATGAATGATGCACGATGGTATGCAGTATAACCCGATCCAAGTCAAGGTCACAAGCCCTTCAAAGTCGGAAATCCGGTTATTTTCAAAGGCTATCTCCTCTGCCATTACAATGGGATCTGGCAACTGACCACTGAATCTTAAACTTTGGCACAATATCTAAATTTTGTTGGGCCGAATTTTTGATATCTGGTCTAGTTTTTGTGTCACATGACTTTCAACTTGGCAGAAACGTTGTGAAGAGTTGACCGTCAGTCCCGTACGGGGCTATTTTATTCTATATATGTCCTTACTGGCGTTGAAGAGCTGGCCTAAACAGAGCAATACCCAATACATCCGAGCAATACATCCGGTGGTGGATGAGACCAGATCACTGGTTAGGGTTAGTGCTTGTGTTCCCTTCAGTGCTAATTTTGATAGGTTCTCTGCCGAAATGGATGTTAGAGGAAGACCAAAGGGGAGATAACTGGCATATCCAGCTTTACCTGGAAAAGCAGCTGTTAAACAGAAGTAATATGTAAATGTCAATGTCCTTACTTTACTTACTTACAAGACCACATTTGGAACCGAGGGCTGTGGACTGGGGCTGAGCAGTGTGATCAAACTGCTGATCTTTTGGGTCGCTGAGTGTTGCACTGCTAACTGTTCAAGGTGCAGAACGGTTGGTGAGACATCTTCACGCAAACAACATTCCAATAGCATTGGCGACCGGGTCGAAGCAGTCCGACATTGGTCTCAAGACTTCTGCCCACCTAGAGCTCTTCTCTCTGTTTCATCATGCCGTATGCAGTTCCGATGACCCAGACGTCAAACGCGGTAAACCGTACCCAGATTGTTTTCTCGTTGCTGCTCAACGCTTCGACAATTCTCCGCCGCCTGAGAAGGTACACAGACAGCTTCGTCTCACTTTATTATTATTATGAAAAGAAAAGATTTAAGTGGCGTAATGTCAAAAGACTGCAAGGACACCGTACAAACGTTAAAACAGTGACAAAACTCGATTGCGACGCGAAAGAGCGAATAGAGTAACTGTCAGATGCGGTCGTAGACAGAGCTGTCGAGATCAGGAAAGCTTCTGACAAACAGTTCTGTCATCAACTGACGCCTAAAGGACGCCAGTGAAGATAACGTTGCGAGAGATGCCGGTAAGCTGTTCCATGTCCGCGCCACAGCCAGACCATTTGAGACGGATGATTATCAGAACTGCACCGAGTTGTATTGCATGCCACAGTTGTATACAGTGATATACGTAAATAATTACATATAGGAACGGTTGTTATAGGTTGTTTGTTTGTTTAAGTTCTGTTAGTTTTTGCATATCCATATATAATAATCTGGCCAGTGGCATGGCTTACGTGGGAGGCTGGACAGGCGAGGGCTGGGTGCAGGCGGTGGGCGCGGACGGACGACGAGCGCAGACCGGCTGCTGGTGGGGGTAGTGGGCGCAGGCGACAGCGAGCAAGCCAAAATCGCGATGTCACACCAGGGGCATGGCTTACAGGGTCGGACAAACGGGCGGGCGGTAAAGCCATCCCGCGGCAGAGCGGTATGATGGCTTGTTTTTCTTATTCGGGCTCGTGTTAGTGTTACATATTTTCTGTCTTTTGTGTATTGTTTTTTCTGCATTTTTGTGAGTTTGATTTTTGATATCAATGCAATGGTAGGTGGACGACACATTGCGATCAGCGTGTCTGTATGTCTGTCACTTTGCTCGCAGATCTCAAAAAACACACGTCCAAATTTCACCAAATTTTCTGTACCTGTTACCTGTTTACCTGTGCCCATGGCTCGGTCTTCCTCTGACAGCATTATGAGGTGGTATGTTCTTCCGGTTTTGTGGATATGTCATGTTTTCATATAATGGCGAGAAATGGCCCGAGTCAAAGACTGATTTGCCAGGTGGCGCCACTGGGGTGAAGTTACAGTCCGTGATAGCAGGCATGTATTTTGAGTCGGATGTTAAACACTTTTTTAGTCACAGTAAAAAGTAGAAATTGACCTGTTTGGCCAGCTGGCTGTTTGTTTACAGCAGGTTTAGAAGTCGTTCGGTAAATAAACGATGTAAGAAGACCGTCTGACTGGTCCTGCTGCAGGTTCTCGTGTTTGAAGACGCGCCAAACGGTGTGGAAGGAGCGCTGGCGGCTGGGATGCAGGTGGTTTGGGTGCCGGATCCCAGCTGTCTTGAGACGCTCCGGAAGTTGGACGACTCTTTTCCGCAGCCAACACTGATGCTTTCGTCTCTGCTGGACTTTGATCCACCGGCTTTTGGCTTGCCGGCATATCAAAGCTGATCTTTGCCGAGGACGGGGCCTGAAAAAATGTGAGGCGGGGTATAGCAATAGGTATGACGATTGACGGGTGATATAGATGTCACTGGTTTGATTCCCAGTCACGATACACTGTCATGCAATGACCGTAGGCAAGTTGTTCACATACATCCGCCTCTGTTTGTGAAGCAGTAGAAATTAATATTGGTCAAGGACGATGACTCTCTGAAGCTGAAGAGATAACATGGGCTGGCAGAAAGTAATGGCACCCTGATGGTGACTTTGTGTGGGCTGGGTGAACTGTAGATCAGCATTTTGAAGACTACGGGACTACATTTTCACCTTACATTCTCAAAACCCATTTAGCAGCTGTACTAGATATTTGTTAATGCCAGTTATTTATTTAATTGCTGTCGGCTGAGGCTGCTGTATAGACTAAAACCTTTATTTTTAGGTCACATTGCATGCACGCAGTAGATGGATGCGGCATGTTGCTACAGATGTCATGCGTAGCATGGATCATCCGTCTTTCCGTCTGTCTATGTGTTGGTCAGACAAATGTGTTGTGCAAAGATGGGTGAACTGATTCAGCTGTCGTGTTGGACGGCTGACTCATGTGGATCCAAGGAACCATGTATTAGATGGGGGTCAAGACTGGACGAATCCATTTGTAGCCACGAGGGGTGACAATTCGGCGATGTGGCTTTTTGCCAAGTTATTACTTTGGACACTCGTTCTAGTTGGTGAAGTTGAACGTCCACCAGCATTTGCACTCCTGGACAAAAAATAAATAATTTTACGGAATTCTGGCTGTATATTTTGTGTATGTAACTGTGTGTAAAGGAAAAAGTGTAATCTGTATGTTGTCTGAATTTTTTTTTATTTCCACCATCCAGTTGTGGTGTTCTTATACAAGTCTTACGGCATCCTTTAAATGCCGTGGCACCCAATTTCCGGTCTAGGAACTGACAACACGATGTAGGCTTTTACAGCCAACATTTACTTGAGTTTGGTTTTCTTGTGCATTTGTCAGCTTATTTATATGATGCAGTTAAATTAGTAACGAAATCAGATCGCGCTTATAATGCTTTTTTGTTTCATGCTACTGTTGTTTGTGGTTGAAAGGTCAAAGGCCAAGTTCTTGGGCACTCTAACAGTTTCGGTTTTGTGAACAGTTTGCAAAGAAGTGCTGATGCCCGGTGATGTATTAGCAGTGTGCTGATGTATTGTTTCGTACTGTTATGCTGGCCGCACCTAGCGGTAAGCGTAATCATGGGCGTGAATCACGGGGGACGTGTATGAGTCTCCCAGAATTTGGAGTGGTTAGTTAGTTGGAGTTTAACGTCCCCTTTCAGCACAAATATGGCTATATCAGAGACAAAAGGTCAGGGGTGGAGAGCTATCCCTACCCAGTGAAGGAAGGCCAGCAATATATTAACCTCAACCCTGGCCGCCTTTTTGTTCAGCAGCCAACCAAAAGGGAAAGGGATTGAGAGGCTAGTGCCTACAACAGGGGAAGACAACTATCGCACCACACAAGACTAAACTATACCAAATACAACAAAAAACCAGAATAAATCTTAACTAAGCAATACAGATAACACAAAATGAATGCAACAAACTAAACCAAGGTTCAGTCGCATCCTACAACCTCCGGCCTGAAAACAGAGTGGGACTATTCAGGTAGAAAGGGAAGGAAGGGACAAAAGAAGAAAATAAGTAAAGTGAATGAGAAAAGGGAGCAAAGTAAAAAAGAGCAAACGATGAGGAAGTAAATGGACAAGGGAGAAGAAAAGGCAAAAAGGGGGGTACCCAGGCCCCACGTGGGGATTTCAACACCTATCTGTTCACTCTTTCACCATCAGTACCTTCACCAGTGGTGCAGATAAACTGTTTCTGTGCACACGGAATGTTTCTGATAATCAATCCATCAACTCACCTCTGAATGTCTCTCGAGCTCCTTGAGCAGCAGAGAGTATCGTTCAATCTGCTGGAACGGCTTGGACAGGTAAGTCGTTAAAGTCATCACACCTGGGCAGGCTGCGCCCATCTCTTCCATGTACCGACTTAACTCCTCCCTGTCAAGAGGAAACAAAGGAACGTACATCTAATGTCTAAAATCATGACATACAAAAAAGTAACTGATTTTAATTAACACGGGAATAAAACAGTCACAGGATGGGATGGAAAATAGATCAACAGTTCATTGCAGAGCAATACAATTGTAATAGACACTTCACAGGTGGAGGACAAAATTAAAAGAATAACTCTAATGCTATACAAGTACAAACTGCATCGGCTGACTGGCACTGATTTGGCTGCTCAAGTCGTACATACAATCCTTTCCGTCTGAATTAACATAATTAACATAACGATGGTGAATATGAAAGATAGCAGACTGCTGTGATTGGTAGCCCAGGACTCACAGCAAAGTCATTTGGGTTGGTCTGAGGGTCAGAAGTAAGCACACTAGACCGCTACATGGTCTCAGCGCTGGGGTCCAGAGTAGGCTGGACCCGTGCCCGCAAAGATCACTGCAATAATTCTGCAACGTATAAACTCTGTATTATATATTATTTTTTCTAAAACTGCGTGAATGTTGGCGGCGTTTACCGTTTATTCTGCAGAACGGCAACTGCACACGGATGACTCGCACTGTACTTATAATAGAGAGTTTGAATTTTGGCGGCTAAGTCTAAAAATAGTCCACCAAACCGCTGCTGCGCCACTGGTAACCTACAGACACACACAGACAGACAGATACATATATACACACACAGACAGATACACACACATGCACAGTGAGTTAAAGGCCATTTTCCAAGTAAACAATGATTAGCTGACTGCCCTGATTCTAATAAATGATTTGTGTAAAATACTGCTATTGTCTTCCTACACTAACCACTCAGGTGACTTCAAACAGTGACTGACATCTAATAGTAGAGACACAGCCGCCTTCACAAACTAAAGGCGTGTTATTTAACGCCTACCAGAACCTAACAGGGCGTGGCTGTTAGGCAACCGCAGTCTGACTCCGGTAGCTTCTGGTAGGTTGCTGGTATACCAGATCACACAAATAATTCCATATAAGGAAAGTAGGGGGCGTGGCGCGGTAGGTTTGGTAGGTTCTGGTAGGCATTAAAAACACCACTTAACTCTCTACTGATAGTACCCAGAGAAACATCGCAAACAAACATACGTTCAAGGACATCACTGCAGTTATGAGCTTATGTCAAGAATAAATGTGAATATTATTACTACTTCATTTACTAGTGAATATTATTAGTACTTCATTTACTAATGTCTGTGGTCTGAAGATGGTGCAGATAACACCACTAAGAACTCTACCATTGAGAAGAACTCTGGCGACTTCTTGCTAACTTAAACGTACTAGTTGCCAGCACTAAGGGCACGCAGACTGCTCCAGCAAAATCCCACAGTTCTTAGTGATGGATCCCTTCACTTGTACATTAAGTATTAGACTACCTTTACCTGCTAAAGAATGCAAACCTGAAAGTATCTTCTAACGACGAGAGAAGATCTTTATGTACAGAGGCAAGGTCAACAAGATTACTACTCAGTGATAAATATTCATCAGCAGTCAGCCTACAGTGAACACAACAAAAAATATCGGCAAACAATTCTGGCTCGAATTCACACCACGTGTAATGCTTATGTTTTTCTACAGCAAAATGAAACTGTAGCCAAAAATAGCACAGCATTAGTTAGTTTGAAATGTTATTATCCGGGGGAAATTGGTATCATTCACCATTCACATTTGTCTGAATTATTTATGCATCAATTTCACAATTCTGCAAGCAGCCAAAATGGCAAAATCAAACTGATTCAAGACAATCACCCATAAACCAATAATTTATGCTATATAATAATTTTTCCCGGAGTTATACTGCTTGCATGAAAATAACTGAAATGCACAAAAAAATTTCTATAAAAAATAATGGAACCAGCAACGGGAGAAACAAATCATATGTGAGTCTGATGATGATGATAAAGATGATGATAATAATGATGATATAGTTGAACATACAAGCTGTCATTGGCTTCCAGTGGAGTCAGGTATGTGTCCAGCAGTTCCTCCATCACTGACACAAACTTCTTTTCATTACCAATCAACTCTTGTAGCACCTGCATGTCATGTGACCACAACAAATTAACCATGCTGATTGATTGATATGCCTTAGCAGTAGGACATGGATCTCAGTTAACGTTCAGTCCGGTTAGTATGTGGATGGCTAACTGTCTTCGGGCAGGAAACCATATCGGTATGCAAAAAAACACCCTTGTCAACCAGCCTGGCCATCCTTTGTGGGTAGGCAGTATGAGTACCAGCGAAAGCTGGGGCATAAACGGGCAGACCATGTGATACACTAGCCCCGTATCTGTGATCTCACAGCATAAGCTGGTATCTGGCAGAGAGCTACGAAATCATATTATAGTTATATAATTATATATTATCATACAGATATCATCATTGCCTTGAGGGTCTGCATGGCTTGGGAAGGACTTTACGTTTCTTTGTTTATGGTCAAGCAACGGCTTGGTTTGGTGTTGGAATTGTGACTTAGAGGTTGTAGATTCGACTCCCATTCGTAGTGTGTCTGTGCAACGACTCTACACAAGTTGTTCATACCGTGTATCTGTCATCAAACTGTATAATTTGATACCAGTCAACTGGCGGTGATGTCCTACAACTGGGAATGTAACCTGAGGTTTTGTTTCACACTGGCCCTGCATTAGAGACTCCAGTGGTCTAACAACCTCACGGACTATGGCATTCTTTATATTTTTATTAACTAACTACCCACGCCCGCTGTATAGCCGCCGGCGTGAGTATAGCATTCCGTCATGTCTGTTTGTCCACACTCTAAAAGGAAAACGGCTTAAGCTATCAACACCAAACTTTGTACACATCACAGGCAGCGCAGTAGCGCTGCACTGTTGTAAGGCCCATTCAAAATCAATAGGAAAAATGGAAAATTCGACCCCCTGTAAAATTGTAACCCCTAAAAATTTCATTTTGAAACTTGGCATACGTGATTACGTCGAGAACATCACCCACTACACAAATTTTCATGTACATCGCTTCAGTGGGGGCTTCTCAACAAATAGGTGAAATATAACCCTTTTGTGACTTTTTTCCTGTCCTGTCCTGTCCTTTTTTTCCTCGCACACACGCCCAGCTCGAACCGCGCGACCGATTTTCACGGTTTATGTACTCCATAGCAGTCGCTCGGCATGCATTGACCCGGAGGTCAAAAAATCAAAGGTCAAGGTCACGCGGTTACGAAAACCGTCACGGTCACACGGTTGCTGATGACGCATGCTGCTACGGCCATGTGCTGCTGCTGCCGGCATGGGTCTGCATGTCGATACGACTGCCTGTTTTCTAGTTAACATAGATATAAAACAGGACAGAACTGCATGGTCTATCTGTCATAGTGACTACGCATCACTGATGTCTTATGAGCCGAAATTGGACAGTCCAGACATCCGTCCGGAAACACAACCATTATATTACAAACACTACCTTCGTTTGAACAGTGAACCTGGATCCGCCGGTTTCCCTCCATTTTCTTCCTCCAGTTTTTCCAGAAAAAAATCTTTGGAGATAAGTGGAATATGGCACACGTTTTAATGGGCCGATGTCCTTCCTGTTACCAAGCCAACGGAGTCAAAGCAACACATCCATCACCTGAGACTTAGAGACCACAACAGTTTCAGCTGCTGGCAAACAGTTTCACGACTGCCCAACTTGAAGGTTCAAACGGCAACATTGTTCAGTTTATTTTTATTTTAAGAGCAATAACAACATAAACAGTCACAATAAAGACACTGTACCACAAGATGGTTATTGGTGACCGCTGCAGCAGTGTTCGCAGCATCAATTCTCATATGTTGTTTCACGTCCATCACTTTACCTGTAGGGCTTCTTGCACCTGACCTCGTCTCACCTGTACAGCCACGAGCCACAGCTGACACCTGTCTGCACTAAACTAGGTCACAGCCTGGCACAACCAGGCCTAGCCATGTGACACAGTTTCCCAAGTTGTCACCGGCCAACTGTAAGCGAATAATCTACCTTCTCTAGAATGTGACACATTACAAGCCAGTTCCTGGTAATTCAAACACCTTTCAATAGTTGTCATTTTGTTTAATCATTTTTTCATGATTGCTCAGCTAAATGTTCCAGACGTCTCCAGAAAACATTTGAGAAATTGCTGTAAATAGACTTTTTGTGCCCTCATCACACCAATAGTCTAGTAATCCACCACAACCTCCACCAGCACCATTTGTCATACCTTGTAATGGTTTGCTGCTGCTGCTGCTGCTACTACTGCTACTGCTACTACTACACAGTTGTTTTCCAGGTGATCATGGGTTAGCATGGTTAAATGAAAGATAGATGGAAAGATTTGTAGACTATATGAGTTTTAACCAGTGTCATTCAATTTCGTTTAGTTAAAATAAAACAACTCTATATCACTTTTATAAATACCAAAGTGAAAATTTTACAGTAACCTGTGACAGCTTTAATTTCCTGTACATAGTTGCTCGGAAACCATCCAGTGATGCCGCATAATGTTCCTTCCCACCAGCCACCATCCACCACCTGTGTCACGGTGATTATGTCTCCTTTCTGAAAACATATCTGTAAACACACAACGTGCTGCCTGTACTCTCACTGCTACCACCATCATCACTGTCGTTACCATTACCACCACTACTACTAATTTCTCTTTCTCTGTTATTCAGCCTTCTTTTGCAAAATTTCTAGAGATCGAACGAACCGACTGCTGCTGTTCCGAGACCGAATCAGTAACTGCACAAATTTGTTCCGGCCGGAACCGGGCCAAACCACACACGCAGATCTGCCGCATTCGCCCTCCGACGTTTTAAGCGTAACCTAAAGACTGAACTGTTTAACGTAGCCTGTCCTGTCTAGTCCCAGCACCAGCACGTCTGATTCGCTTGCTATATACGGCGCTATATAAATTTGTTTGATTTGATTTTGATATAAGGAAAGACAAAAGTAAGGAAGGAAGAAAACAAGAAAGGAAGATAAGTAAACAAACAATTTATACAGTGCCAAAATCAACAAAATCAGGGCATACTACTGCCACAGAGCCCATACAGGGCATACAGTTCAAGAACTAGAGATCGAACAAACCGACTGCTGCTGTTCCGAGACCGAATCAGTAACTGCACAAATTTGTTCCGGCCGGAACCGGGCCGAACCACACACACACATGTATAAAATCCAGCTCAACTTTAACATACATCCATATATCCAGTTGTACATCAATAATGCTTAACACTACAATGAGTTTTGACTCATGCCCGCTACAGTGAGGGCCAGCTATAGCACAAGGCTTAACATTAACCCTAATTCTACTAACCATAACCTTAACCCTACTAGCACTAATTGCTAACCCTCCTAACCCTAACCGTCGCTATAGTGGGCCCTTGCTATAGCTGGCGATCACCCTCTACAATGTCTCCACTGCACAAAAGCTGGCATTCACAGTGGCTGAGATTTCACAGATGTTCTCTACGAGGTGATCTAGTTCATAAGTAAGTAACTGACATTATCTTGTCAGAACAAATCTTACCTCATCCGTGTTCGCTGGCTGGAAGTTATAAAGCGCCTGCACAATTTTTGGCTGAGAGCTAGTGTCGTTCATATTCGTCAGTTCTATCGTGTTATCATTTCACCATCATGAATCTACAATGATGCACAATCCGTCACTTAATCATACTCATGCATGAAAGTAAAGGAATTGAAAGGTTTGCGTAAAATTGTGTTGCTTGATAGCGAGTTTTTTTTAATTAACACTATTTTATGCGTTTGCAACAGAATTGCATAAAATTAAAATCACATCCAGATTGTGACTTTTACGCATCAGATGCCATATATAAGTCGGTGGCTGGTCAAGTCGTACCCAGGTCAACTCATAGCCATTCTAGTCAACTCATACCCTGGGTACGAGTTGACTTGTAATCAGTAAGTCCTGTAGATTTAGACAGTGGATTTCGTATTGGCCTAAGTGTTGTGGATTACGATGTTTAGGCAGGTGGATTTTGTTCATTTGGTGGATTTCGTGGAATTCGATTTTTAGGCAGCGGATTTCGTACCAATTAGTAACCACAGTGCGAATAAACCGTTACTCTCAACGACGCAATCGTAACACGTATCTTGTCTTTGTCTTCTCGACCTCTCTGCAGCCTTTGACACTATTGATCACAACATATTGCTTACTCGTCTGTCATCTTGGTTCGGCATTCAGGGCTCCGCTCTGGACTGGTTTAAGTCCTACCTGTCATCTCGCTCTTTCCGGGTTAAATGTAATAACAACTTCTCTTCCTGTCATTCCTGTATATGTGGTGTCCCTCAAGGTTCAGTTCTTGGT